>WPCG01059561.1_pt1 | contig 11556 bp, 7 predicted proteins | sample 5403311 | NCBI WGS metagenome assembly WPCG01 (sample SAMN12869467, study PRJNA574797) | sludge metagenome | isolation source: wastewater treatment of Control | place: China:Beijing | collected 2019-05-17 | reverse complement strand
TCAATGTATCCTGCGATCTCACCGAAAAGTCGTATGAGTATGCCAATAACCATCAAGAGCAACCACAGTGCCAATGCGCCGGACTTGTTGGACATAAAAACCGCCACTCCTTTTTCAATCGCACTTACCGGGTCCAGGTTTTCAATCACCAGAGCATACTGGACAAATATCAGTACAATGCTTATCGCCAGAAGATAGAAGCCCCATATCAAAAGCCCGAAAAGCAGCATGGAAGCACCTGTAATAGTCTGCTGCGGATCACTGAGAAGCGTTCCAAGGTTTCCTATGGAAAGGATGCCAGGTATCATAAAAACAATCCCTGCCAGGGCGAGCAGCAACATGAGAATTTTTGCAAGGAACAGGCTCACAACATTCCTCATTCCGTATGCTGACATATCCCTTAAATTTGTGTCACCCTTTTCCAAAGCCTCTTTTGACATACCAATCGCACCTGCCATAAAGAAAGACTGCAGGAACATATAGATAAGTACAAAAACAATCCCTAATACCACAAGGGACCAGATATGCCCTGAAAGCATAGAACCTGTAACGGCCAGGAACTCTTCAGGGCTTAGCTGCTCAAGGTCCAGATTGTTAGCCGAAACGCCGGGGAGTATGAACAGCATTACAAAGATCACAGTAAATACTACGAACAGGACAAAAGTTGCCAGGACCTCCATGATAAAAGGTACGCAGATAGCAAGGTTTCGTTTCCATGTGCTAAAACCTTTGTGTACTATAGTTGTAATATCTTCGGTCATGGTTTTTCTCCTGGGTTATAGCCAATAGGAGATAGGTATTTATATAGATATTTGACTTCATATTAAGTGCACAACTAATAGAGCTTGCCGGAAATATTAATATTCATTTATATAATTAGCGGATCATTGAATGCCCCTATTTACAGAGACGGTAAAGCCTATATACAATGGTGCCATAATGGTGAATATGCGCGGGTGCTTTTTTCATACACTAAACCCCACTCCCCAAATACATTAAACCCCCACTCCCTAACCCGCGCAAATTCTTATTCTTGCATAACATGCATCCTTTCTGGTTGCTATAGTATAAGTTCAACAGGAATTAATCTTGTATTTTCGATAGTTCTGTATCCTTAAACAGCATACTCATTCATGTGTCTATTGTTTCGAGGACTTTTTACAATCAATTATTATATAATTAGGCACAATCCTAGTCCGTAGGATGGAATGAATGTGAAAACGATGCTGAAACTGGAATTTCTTCTAATTGTATTGATATTTTTGTCTATTGTTGCGATAACTCCTTGCAATGCGATGATTTCCCAGGAAGAAGTTGAAAGTGAAAATACCCTTGTGCAGAACAATTCCATTAATACGTCTACAGAACCTTATTTCTTTATAGCACCTGTAAATCCTGCATTCATAAAATATCAGGAAGAGCTACAACAGAATCAAGAGAGAACAGGCATTGATAATGAGCAATTCAATGATGCTGCCTTGAATGTTTTTCTTCCGGTTTATAATACTGAGAACTATTTCTACCCGGGTAGTGAATTGTTGTTTTCAGGAGATATGGAAATGCCCGAAAACCTCTTGCATCCTCCCGGGCTCCGGCCTTCGCCTGTAGACCTTTCCTACCTTTCCCCTGTTAATATGGAACAATTGCTTGCTGACGAGGCGTACAGCGACATGCCATCCGTAATGACAAACACCATAACTTCCGGGGCCTATCCATCCCGTTACGACCTGAGAGAGGAGGGAGGGATTACAGGCATAAGAAACCAGGCATTTGCAGGCACATGCTGGGTACATTCTTCATTAGCCTCTCTGGAATCTTACCTTATGCATAGCAGATCAGAGAGCTGGGACTTTTCTGAAAATCATGTCAAAAATACGCTGGTCTCATCCTACCAGAACGGTTTTGATCGTCCATCTCATGGTGACGGAGGATTGGATCTGATGACGGTTGCATATCTCACCAGATGGGATGGCCCGGTTACCGAGTCTGATGACCCCTACGATGACCTGTCACCTGTTTCATCTTCTGAAGTGGTTGTTGCAAAACACGTTCAGGAGGTTATGATGCTTCCGGGATTGAACCATTCAGACAATCTTTTCAAATGGGCGATAATGAACTATGGTGCCATCACAGTAGCCATGCATGATGATAACTCTCTTTACTTCAACAAAGAGAACAACAGTTATTATTGTTACAATGAAAATGCAGAATTAACACATGCTGTATCTATGGCAGGCTGGGACGATAATTTCGACAGGAACAAATTCACTCCCGCAGCTCCTGGAAACGGGGCTTACATTATCAAAAACTCATGGGGTGACAACTGGGGAGATGACGGTTATTATTACATCTCTTACTATGATACCGCAATTGGAAAGAATCTGTATGCAAGTGATACGGGAAGAGCGTATACAACAAACTTCGTTATCACAGCAGACAATGTCAGCAACTATGACCGCATCTACCAATATGATCCTCTTGGATGGTGTGCAAGCATAGGCGATAATAACAATAAAGCCATTGGAGCCAACATTTTCACGGCAGTGTCAAACGAAAGACTAGAAGCTGTGAGCTTCTACACGGTGGACTCTAACTCTTTATACAACATTTCCATCTATCTGAACCCTGAAGGCGGCCCGGTCAGCACTTCAGGTCCTATGTCTGTAAAGAATGGAAGCATCCCCATAGCAGGATATCATACTATAGAACTTGATGACCATGTTTCACTCCTCCCAGGACAGAACTTCTCGGTTGTTATCACCTTTACAACACCTGCGTATACTTATCCTCTTGCAGTTGAGAAAGCCGTGTATGGTTATAGCAGCAACGCGCATGCGGAAGCAGGACAGAGCTACGCAAGTTCCAATGGGAACAGTTGGATAGATATTTCCGCACATGGAATGAATGTATGCATCAAAGCTTTCACATCAGAAGAGAAAGAACCGGAAGCAGGATTTGTGGCAAGTCGGAGATATGTCCATGTGAATGAAACTATTGATTTCCACGATGCAAGCCTCTTTTCTCCGCATTCATGGAACTGGGATTTCGGAGACGGTTGCACAGCAGAAGTGCAGAATCCTTCGCATTCCTATACAAATCCCGGAATTTATAATGTCACACTCACTACATCGAATGAATTTGGCAGTAATGTCACACAACGAACTTCCTTCATACGTGTGCTTAATTCCACCATCATTGTCAACAATTGTGGAACTGCAGACTTCATGCATATACAGGATGCCATTCGGGCGGCATCCGAAGGCGATACTATAATTGTTGAACCGGGGACATATACTGAGATGATCAAATTCAGGAAAGACAATATCACCCTCAGATCATCCACCGGCAATCCTGCAGATGTAAGGGTTACATCTTCACACCTCGATCTTACTAACCAGCTCAATTTTGCAGTCTCTATGATAGCAGATAATATCACTCTCCAGGGTATCAGTTTTTCAGGCCGTTTCTATGGGATGCTTACAATGCTTTCAAATGATTGTACTGTAATTGACTGTTCTTTCTCCGATAATGGATATGGCATACAATTTTCAGAATCCGATAATAACCAGATGTACAATTCCACTATTAAAAACAATTTTATTGGATTATCTCTGGGGAATTCGGCTAGCAATTACCTGGCAAATAATTCGGTCTCAGATAATAGTCTCTATAGTTGTGTCTTCGATTCACAACCAAATTTTATAGATCCCAGCAATACAGTCGACGGTAAACCAATTTATTATCTTGTGGGAATATCCGACCTGATGATTGATTCTGGTTCGAATGCAGGCCTGGTTCATCTTATTGATTGTTCGAACATCACAATAAAGGATTTCGAGAGCACAAGCGAGAGATATGGGATCTACCTGTATAATACTACTCACAGCATGATAGAAAATTGCAGTTCCACTGGAGATTACTATGGAATATATCTAACCGATTCTGCAGACAACATAATAAAAAATTGCACTGTGAGTAATGCTAAATCATATGGTATTTCACTTGCCGGATGCAGTGACAATCTGATATATAACAATTATTTTAATAACACCCATAACATCCTGATTTCAGGCGGGCTCTCCAACGAATGGAACATTACAATGACTCCCGGCACCAATATAATCAATGGAAGTTACCTCGGAGGTAATTTCTGGGCAAAACCGGGCGGAAACGGATGGAGTCAGGTAAATCCATCTACAGGCAATGGTTTTTGTCAACAGTATATTGTAACCGAGGATGGGAACAATATCGATATTCTTCCGCTTACCATTAACGGAGAGCTTTCAGCTGATGATGAGAACAGTGACCTCGCTAACGGTAATAAACAAAATCAAGATAAGGGCATGATTATATACAGGGGCAGTCGTGATGGGCTTCCCGGAAATGCCATTTCAACTGATTCAAACATGCAGTTTGTCAGCAGGGATGCAGAAGTTCGGTATGTTTTCACAAAGGAGGGAAACCCCATCACCCATATCCGGTTTGAGGCACAAATAAACAAAGGATACGTTGTGGCAGATGTCAGCAGGCTGAAGGGAACACCGGAAGATACTCATGGAAAACCTTCGGGCCTGATCTACGAGAATCTGGAGATCACTCTGGGTGATGAGAGGCTTTCCTCATCGAATTTCATAGAGGAGGCATTTATAGGATTCGATGTTACCAGGGAATGGATAGAGTCAAACAGCATTGATGAGGATAGTATCCGCCTGGAGCATTACTCTAATGGAAAATGGAACAGGCTTCCAACTGTAAAAATAAGAGAGGACAGTGAAAAATTGTTCTTTGAAGCAAGAACCACAGGTTTCTCACCCTTTGCAATATGTGCGGACAGCATGCCAGTGCAGGACGACGGAGTAACGGGAAAGATTTCAGCAGATGAGAGCGACTACCAGTTACGGAGTGAGACCGAAAAAGCAGCCGGAACAGGCAATCCCGGAAAGCGCAACAATGCAATACTGTTGTTGCTATCAACACCTATAGTGACCCTTGCATTTATGTTTGCTTACTATAAGCATAAAAACTCCAGGATAAGGAAATGATTTTCTTATAACTTATAGAAACTCTCCTTCTCCTTTTCATCTCCTTTTTTCATCTCCGTTATATTTTCTGCGGTAAGCAACACTTCGGAGTTTTATTCTCTTAGATAGAGCAGGTAGTCCTTGCAGGAAATAGATTTTCTACAGAGTCTATCTTACTCAAATCCAAAATGATACGTCGTTTAAATGCTGTATCTTATATCGGATACGGTTTTTCCGTTTCATGCTACCGGTTCCAGGTTAAATCAAAATATGGTTTCAGCCTAGTATTGTCAGAGTTCAAATGAACAGAAATTCTGAATCCAGAAAAGCTTAAAGCTGAGTTTTTACGGGTTTTGTTTCCCTTAAGAGTTGATCTCGAAAAACTCCGTTGACTGGTTCAGAATTGTACACTGAAAACAGGTAAAAGGTTAACTATGAACATTGGTTTATGCAAAACGAAAAGTAGGTTGTTACAAGGAAGAGGAAATGTAAAATTCCTATCTTTCATATTTTTGTGTATCGCTTTACTAAGCATCTGTCCTTCATTAGCTACTGCCGAATCCGTTAGGATTGTGGATGTTGGTAATTTTAATAGCGGAGAGGGTGTTGAAATATTCCTTAATCTATCTGCAAACGAAAAAATCGAACTGAGGAATTACATCATTAGTTATGATCAACTCTTTTCAAAAAAAGGAACGGACTTTATCGAAACAATTATGCTCACGGAAAAAAGAACAAATAACGATGGTTATGAAAGCTCTCACATGCTAGCGTCTTTTAGTGGAACAAAAGAAATCAGAGATCTTAAAGATAAGGTCATTCTGTTAGATAATTCATCTATTGCGATCAATATCAGAATCAAGAATTCCCGCGAGCTTGAATTAAGAGTATGGTCAGAAAGAGACATATTTTCTGAAATCAACATGTCAACACCTGCACCAGAGTTCATGCTTCTATATCAAGATGAAACTGTTAAAATCCCGATACAGATTAACAACAGTGGATTGGTAGACGAGATATTGTATCTTGAAGTAACGAATTCAGAGTTTTATACACATAAAATAACATATAACAATTATCGTGTTGATAAGATAAAACTTGATTCTGGAGAAGCAAAGGTAATTGATATTGAATTGGCTGTCGATAAAGATTGTACTCCAGGAGAGTATGTTTTAAACATACATGCTTCAGGAATGTCATCTTGTTTTCTAAGTATGCCTTTCATCGTGGAAGAGAACCCCAGTAAGTCTCTTGAAAGCCTTGCAATTCAATTGTCACAACTTTATACTTCAGGCAAAGCAGGTTCAGAGGTTACAGCTTCTTTAAGAGTTATTAATTCTGGTAATGTGAATCTAAGAGATATTAAGCTTGACATAAAACCACCAACGGAGAACTGGGAAATTGATGTTTCCAAGGATGAAATCGACCTTCTGAAACCAAATGAATATGAGATTGTGAACCTGAGAATTAGTATTCCTTCTTCAGCTGAAAATGGAGATTATTTTGTAGATATAAATGGAGCAACTGAAGGAATAGAAACTGAAGAAGTCAAGTTGCGGGTCAATGTGAAACCGCAATCAAGCTCAGTGTGGATTGGATTGATAATTATCATAATAGCAATCATTGGATTGCTTGTTCTGTTTAAGAAATATGGGAGAAGATGAATATGGAAAAAATACTTGAAATAAAGAATATCACCAAAAAATATGGTGGTATGATTGCAGTTGACAACGTGTCTTTTGACATCTGTAAAGGCGATTTGATAGGACTCGTGGGACACAACGGAGCTGGCAAAACAACTCTTCTTGTAATGCTTGCAGGATTAACGGTGCAGACATCAGGAAGTATAAAAATATGTGGCAAGGACATTGGTAGGAATATAATGGCTTTAAAAGAAAACATTAGTTTTCTTCCAGATAACACCACCTATTATGAGAATTTAACTGCCAAAGAGAACCTTGAATATTTTTGTGAGCTTGCCTCAATTGACAAGGCCAGGGTTCCTGAGCTCCTGGAAACTGTTAACATGAGTAAATGGGCAGATAAGAAAGTAGGTGAGTTTTCAAAAGGAATGACACAGAGGATTGGTTTTGCACAAACTCTTATTAAAAATCCGAAAGTCATCTTTCTTGACGAGCCTACGTCGGGATTAGATCCAAAGGCTAGGATTGAGATGAACAGTCTTCTAAGAAAATTAAATGAAAAGGGCATTGCAATAGTGATTTCATCTCACGTATTGTCAGAGATCAAAAATCTTTGTTCAAAGATTGCGATCATGAAACAGGGAAAGCTAATAGCTTATGATACTTATTCGAATCTTGCCAACCATAATAATCACATCATCAGCCTTGAAACCAGAGATGCAGAGAAGACAGTGAATGTTCTGAATTCAATGGAAGGTCTTTCATTCATGCAACAGGAGAGCGTATTTAAAATCGTTTCTGATAAAGATGTTAGAGAATCAATTAGTTCTATTCTAACTGAGAATCGTATAACGATTCTAAGCCTTGGATATGAAAAAGAAGACCAGTTTGAAGTTTTTGACAAGTATTATCAGGTGATTTAAATGAAAAACAGCAAAGTTGCCGTCATTGCAAAAAAAGAGTTTCTTGACAGCATGAAGAGCCGAACATTCCTAATCATATTTGGAATATTTTTACTATTAATGACAACATCCTTGGTCACTGGTGTCAATAATTATAACAATCAACTTGATCAGTATCAAAGAATGCAGGCTGTAAATCAGAATATAGAAGCAAACAGTGTTTTCACATCTTTCCCCCAGCCTAAACTTACATCAGTGGTATTTCAACAAATGGTGACAAACATTGGGATTATAGGTTCAATCTTAGCAATAATCCTTGGTTACAATGCTGTTTCAGGAGAAAGGGAAAGAGGAAATTTAAAACTTCTTTTGTCATACCCTCTTTATAGAGAAGATGTGATCAATGGTAAATTTATCGGGAAGATAGGTGTATTAGTATTAACACTTATTATCACATCTATAATGTCAATTTCTGTGGCATTAATGATGGGAATGAACTTCACTTGGCCTGACTTTGTTGCTATAATGGTGCTGATGGTAGTATCAATTGTATATCTGGTTACATTTCTAGGAATAAGTATCTTTTTCTCAACGATTTCTAGAGATGGGGCACGGTCAATGCTTAATTCATTCATGTTCTGGATAATAAGTGCGATGGTAATAACTTCTTTTTCAGGAGTGATTGCGAATGCAATAGTCCCAGTAGATGATCCAGAATACTATGATTTTAATGGAAAGACTATTGTAATTAAGAATGAAAAATCATTTAAACCTGCAAGTGTGTCAGAAGGAGAAAACACATATGATAAGTTACAAAAAAGGTGGAAGATTCAAAACATGATTGAATCCCTTGTTTCGCCTACTCAAAACTATGAACAGATTGCCAGAGCTGTTCTAGGAGATGACGGTATGAGCAGTATGATGGGATCTTCATCGGTTTCCCCTCAAAGTGAACTCAGTATGTCGGAAATTCTGTTAGGCAAGATCGGGAACATTATAACAATGCTTGTATGGGCCATAGTTTCACTTGTAGCGACATATGTCTTTTTCATGAGGCAGGACGTCAGATGAGTAAATTATTGATATGGGTTTAGAAAACATTAAATGCCAATTAGGGTAGAGATATTAAAAATAAATTGATTGTATTTTGAGCATGCATATGTGCTTGTATTGATGCAATCAATTCTATTTTTTACAGAATCTCGCCAAAGAGCATAGTGAGAGTATTGAAATATATTACTGCCACGATGTAATCGAGGAACTATGAAAAAATATAATCAAGGAATACTGTTTCTCTTGCTGGCAATCTGCATATTTGCTATTGCGCTTGGTTATGCAAGTAGCAAGAATATCCCCCAAGAGAGTACCAAGTATCTTAAAATGAATGTGGATTCTGTTGGAGTTGTTATCCCACAAAATTTAGTTACTGATGAAGTTAAAGAGATTTTACTTAAGGTTAGTCAAGAACACCCTGGCAATGTTACATTTACTGACAGTGAGGTGACATTAACAGGCTCCGAAACGGTAGATGATTTTAAGCAGTTAATTAATGAGAGCAACATTACTTTTGACATGAAAGCTGCCTATACTTTTTACCGTTTCGATAATTCAACTGTCACAGATGGTCCGTATATAATTAACTCGCGAATACCGCAAAACTCAGTAATCATCCCCTATAGTGAGCTAGAAAAACTCTTAAACGGCGACGATGAAACGATTTCCTATTACAGAGAGTTTCTGGACACAAGTCAACACAATCTCCCTCCATCCCAAAATGCTACTGTTGTCAAGATTAAGAAAAACCAGGGATATAGTTTTCCTGACAATGCCAGTAGAGTAGCTATTATGACTACCAATTCAGCAGAGGAGTGAGAATGGATAAGAAAGAGCTGGCATACGTAATAATGCTTTCTGCATCTCTGTTTTCCCTTTCTTTGCTCCTATTTTCTCAGGGAATCACGAGCCTTTCTGTTTCTTTAAACGACGAGCAACCTATTGCTGTTGCTACTCCAACACTATTCACAATGAACAAAGTAATTATAATAATTGTTCTAGCTTCAGTTGGAGCTCATAGTCTCACGATGCTTACCTCACGCCTAGGGTCAATTCAAAGAATGGAGGTTACACTGGATTCTGAAAATGGAATTGAGGATATGTGCTTAGTCAATTACAAAGAAGACGCTGCAGATAAGCAGAATGCCGAAATCCCGTCGGAACAAGCTGAGCTCCCTGCAGAATCAGATGGTGACAGTGTTGATGTAAGAATGCTTCCATTTAACAAAACTGAACATAAAAAGAAGATTGCAGTTAATATCCTTCAAGGAGATGAGAAACAAATCTATATGATTATCTGTGAAAAAAAAGAAGTGTTGCAGAGTGAACTTGTTCTTGAATCCGGTCTTTCTAAAGTAAAGGTAAGCAGATTGTTACAGAAACTGGAGAACAAATCATTAGTTACGAGAAAGCCTTATGGAAATACAAATAAAGTTATATTAGCTGAGTAACAATCTCCTTAACTTGATTTGGATGTTTCCGTTAGCAAGTAACACTTTGTTATTTTATTCCTTTTAAAGGATTACATTGCACATTTAGCAAAAAATGATTTTTCTTAAGCCGTTGCTTTTTTCTCAAATCTTGGCACCCGCGAGTCCTGTTTATAGATACATATAATTGAGCTGGTTTCATAAGTATAAATACCATCTTTTCTACTTGTATTATGGGGATGTTAATGGAATTCAGAGAACTCTCTGATGAACAATGGAAGTTTATTAGACCACATTTACCACCACAACCCATTGTTGGGAGAAAGAGAGCTGATGACCGTAAGGTCATCAATGGCATTCTCTTTGTCCTGATAACTGGTTGCAGGTGGGGAGATATGCCCCAATGTTATGGTTCACGAGCAACTGCATGGAGAAGGTTAAAATGGTGGTCAGAAGAAGGAATATGGAGCGATATAATGGAATCCCTACGGGATTCTGCTTACCAGGATAGCAAGTTCTCTATGGACATTGTATGTGTTGATAGTAGTTTTGTTGAAACTAAAAAAGGGGAGAAGATTCCGTATACAACGGCCACAAGAAAAGGAATGGAATAAAGATCCATGCCTGTGTAAACTGTGAAGGATTTCCTCTAACCATTCAAATATCTTCTGGAACAGAACATGATAGCCAACATTTCATTGAAGTTCTGGAATATATTAAGATCAAGTCTAGAAGAAGGCCAAGAACAAGGCCAGTAGAGGTACTAACTGATTCAGCTTATGATAATGTTGCTATAAGATGCTACTTAAGATTAAGAGCGATCAAAAGCAACATTTCAACCAATCCTAGAAACACAAAAAAAGGAAAAGAGGAAGACCTACAAGATTTGATCTGGGAACTTATGTAAAAAGAGGAGCTATTGAACGATTCTTTGCATGGTTGAAAATGGGATTCGGAAAATTAGCAACCAGATATGAAAGACTTAACATAGTTTTCAAAGGACTCTTAGATATTGCATGTTTTATCTTATGTTGGAAAAGAGTGCGAGAGGTATTTTGAAACAGGTTAATCATAAAAAAGAATCTCTCAAAACTCCCTCATGCTCTTATTGAGGCTGAGATATTATTGGAAAGATAAAATGAAACTGCTTCATAAAACTGATTTATAGTATATGGTTTTAGAAGGTATCTTACATTATTTTTTTCCAGTAACTTTTTTTCATCCTCACTTATAATACATGCCGTAACAATAACAACCGGAGTATTAGAATTCAAAGTCCTTTTTAGTCTTTGAAGTACTTCAAAGCCATCAACTTTAGGGAGCTGCAGGTCTAATATTATTAGGTCAAAAAGGTATTTGTTGACAAGTTCCAATGCTTGTTCTCCATCATTTGCTACTTCTGATGTGTAACCTTTCGTTTCAAGGAGGCAAACAGCCAGTTCCATGCTCTCAATATTGTCTTCCACTACAAGGACGCTTTTCATATTACTCACTCCCTTAGGCTTTA
>WPCG01119135.1_pt1 | contig 11570 bp, 10 predicted proteins | sample 5403311 | NCBI WGS metagenome assembly WPCG01 (sample SAMN12869467, study PRJNA574797) | sludge metagenome | isolation source: wastewater treatment of Control | place: China:Beijing | collected 2019-05-17 | reverse complement strand
CAGCCTGTGGGCCAGCCCCTTCAGGCCGGTGCCCGACCCCCGAGGGGCAATAGGGGCGTTGTCCTGCGATGTGCTGGGCGGGTCGCTCATGGGGCTGGGCAATCTCCCGATCTTGGGCAAGGATGTATCAGCATTCTAAGCCGGGGGAAGAGGGTCTGCCCAGCGTGACATGAGAGTAACAATATGTTTCTAGATGTGCCCCCTTGGGTTACACTGATGCTTGACAACGGGGCTGCAAGGGTAGCCGGCATGGCGTTTCGCAGAGAGGCAGCAGGCGGTGGCCTGAACCATCGCCGCGGTAGTCGCCGCAGCGGCGGCTTTACCCTGATCGAGCTTTTGATCGTGATCGCCATCGTCGGCATTCTGGCGGCCATCGCGGTGCCGCAGTATCGCAGCTATCAGATGCGCACCCAGGCCCATGCGGCCCTGGCCGAGGCCACGGCGATGAAAACGCCGGTGGAGGCCGAGATGCTGGGGGTAGGACCGCAGGCAGAGTCCAGCGCCGTTGAGATCACCAGACGAGAGGAGGAAGAGGGGGAGGTCGAGATCCTGGCCACACGCCCTCTGGGCACCTTGACGCTCAGCCGCAGCGGCGCGGGTAGCTGGGCCTGCGAGCATAGCTTTACCGGTGTTGATCTGCCGGGGTGCTCAGAGGGGGGAGAGGCGGTTCCTCCTCCTGGTGGGCCTGAAGAGCCGGTTGATCCTGAGCCTGGTCCTCCTGGGCTGATTGATAACGGAAAACCGAATGTTACCAACCCGGTTTGGTGTGTAGAGCAACGGGCGGCTGGCAACTTGAACGCTGGGCAAATCAATGCCTGCAGCACTCAGCATGGCGATGTATTAGGCTGGAGCGATTGAATGGTGCTTGGCCAGGGCTAGCCTTGCCACGTCGTGAGGAGGAAGCGCACCATTCGCCTTGACGGTTACATTTTGGTAACGTATGGTGACAAAAAGGTAGGCTATCGTGTACCATCGCTCTAAGCATCCTGACCTAGCCTGATGGCTGAGACGCAAGGGAAAGGATAGCGGTAGAATCGCGGTGGCAATTATTCTGGCAACGCGCTGAGGGCATGGGTCCCGCATGGCGCACCGAAAGTGAGGTGACTCAATGAAACACGCAAGCGCACAGCGCGGCTTTACCTTGATCGAGCTGCTGATCGTTGTAGCGATTATCGGCGTGCTATCCGCGATAGCCGTTCCGCAGTACAATAACTATCTTGATAGGAGCGCAGCATCTGCTTGTCAGTCAGAGCTTGCCTCATTCAGGACAGCAGTTTTAGCAGCATCGGCGGTTGATGAACTTGAGACCGATGAAAGTGTCACTAACTTTTCCTTTAACTCTTGTGACATCGACGATACCGATGATGTGAGAGACGCCTTTGCGAACAGCGGGAACGTTGCGAGTATTGGCACCAACCGGGAAAGTGACGTCATCGAAATTACCAATGGGTCTATTGCGCGCAAGGAAGATTAAACAAGGTGCTGAAAAAAAGTACGGCAGGCCGGGCATTCGCCCGGCCGGTTTTTTTTTGGGCGTTCACCAGGCGATCGATGTGTTTGACTCCTTGCCCCTTGCCCTACAACGCCACCCCTCCGCTACCCTCTTCCCCGTCCAGCGGTAGATGCACCGCCAGCATCTGGCTGGCTTCCTTTTCCTCCTCGCCCGGGAGCGGGCTCAGTTTGACCACGACGCCGAAGGGCTGGCCGTTGCGGCGGTTGATCTCCAGCCGTTCGCTGGCGGGGCGGCGGTGGGCGAGGGCTTCCCGCAGCCGCTGTACCGGGAGGGCTTCCGGTTCGGCAAGGGTGGGCAGGGGCTTGCCGAGCAGGGCGTCTCCGGCCGTTTCCAGCAGCTCGCCGAGGGCGGGGTTGGCCCGCACCACGGGGTAGCCCTCGCCGTTCAGGTCCAGCACCGCGGCGCCCAGGGGCAGGGCGCCGAACAGCCGCGCCTCGCTCGTGCTGCTGCGGCTCTGCTTATGGGTCTCTGGCGTCAGCAGTACATAGACCCCCAGCATGCCGTGGTCGCTGGCGATGGGCAGCATGTCCATCTCCACCCGGGCCAGCTGGCCGGTGAGGGTGATGACTCTGGCTTCGCAGTGGGCCGGCCTGCCGGCAAGGGCGATCTGGAAGTGCTCCTCCACCGCCTCGCGCTGACGGGGATCCACGAAGCGTGAGAAGTGCATGCCCATGCCCTCCTGCTCGTGCAGCCCGGCGAAGCGGGCGGCGGCCAGGTTGGCGTGGCGAAAGCGCCCTTCGGGGTCGAGCTCGAAGATAGGTGAGGGGTGGTAGCCGAACAGCGCTCGGGCGCGGCTCTGCAGGGTAAGTAGCCGCAGGTCATCGGTGTTGGGAAGGGAAGGTGGCATACGCTAGTCCTTGTCTTGCCAACCCCAGGCCTCTTTCGCCCAGCGCTGGCGGTCTTCCTGTGCCTTGCGCACCGCTTCCTCCACGTCCTTGCCGGGAGGCTCAAGGTCACTTTCCAGCTGGAAGGGGGCGCCTTCCTTCACTCTAGCACCATCGGCGGCCTTGCGGCGCAGCTCGCTGACGTCTTCGCTGCTTATCCAGCGATGCCCGTCGTCGCTGGTGTTGGGGTGGGCGACCAGGCGGCCCTGCCAGGCCCAGCAGCGCTGAGGTACTTTGGCGATGACCCACTCCTGATCCTGCCAGCGAGCGCGGGAGGCGTCGAGCATCTCCAGTTCCGCCTCCGGAATCAGCTCCGCGAATAGCTGGCTATGCAGCACGATGCCGGTATCGCCCATCTGGATGCCGCCCTCGAAGCGGCCCTGTTGCAGCTGCTCCAGCAGCTGAGGACGCTTGAGGGGGCTGACCGGCGTGCCCAGTGCACAGAGATGGAGCATGCCGGGGTCAACCTGCTTGATGACCCAGCAGCGTACGAGCTTCTTCTTGCCCGAGAACAGTGCCGTCCTGGCAAACAGCTTCTTCCACATGGAAGTGCCTCGCGTGACTGGCGCGGAGCCAGCGATAGTAAGGGTGATGATGCATGAGTCGCCCGCCCTGGTGCGAGCGAGCGTCACTCTTACTATAGACCTTCCTGAAAGGCAACGTTCAGGCGGGTGCCCGTAGCTATCGGCCGCGGCTTCTGGCGGCGCAGCCGCCCTGCGGCGCTGCCTGCTGCCACGATGGCTATTATAGTGAAATGACCCCATCATTGGCAGGGAGGCCGTGTACCATGTCCACCTATCCCGTGATCCTGCACCACGGCGGCGCCAGCGGCGTCACCGGCAGCTGCCATCGGCTGCAGATTGCCGAGGACCGCGCGCTGCTGGTCGACTGTGGCCTCTTCCAGGGGCAGGACGCCGACCCGGCGGACGCCTTCGAGCAGCTCCAGGTGCGCTTCCCGGTGGAGGACGTGCTGGCGCTGGTGGTCACCCATGTGCACATCGACCATATCGGCCGGCTGCCCTACCTGCTGGCGGCGGGGTGGCGGGGGCCGATCCTCTGTTCGGTGCCCTCGGCCCGGCTGCTGCCGCTGGTGATCGAGGATGCGCTGAAGATCGGCTTCACCCGGGACCGGGCGCTGATCGAGCGCTTTCTCGGCGAGGTGGAGAGTCGGCTGAATCCGCTGCCTTACCGCAGCTGGTACACCCTGGTGGACGACGCGCGCCATCGGGTGCGGGTCAGACTCAAGCGCGCCGGGCATATCCTGGGCTCCGCCTATGTGGAGGTGGACGTGCGGGAGCGGGAGCGCGGCCACAGCGAACGGGTGATCTTCTCCGGCGACCTGGGCGCCCCCTATGCCCCGCTGCTGCCGGCGACGAAGCCGCCCTGGGGCTGCGACACCCTGGTGCTGGAGAGCACCTACGGCGACCGCGAGCACGAGGATCGCCGCCAGCGCCGCGGCCGGCTCAAGGCGGCCATCGACCGGGCCCTGGAGAACGGCGGCAGCGTGGTGATCCCCGCCTTCAGCATCGGCCGTACCCAGGAGCTGCTCTACGAACTGGAGACGCTGATTCACGCCGCGGGCAGCCGGCGCTGGCGGGAGCTGGAGATCATCGTCGACTCGCCCCTGGCGGCGCGCTTTACCGAGGTCTACCGCGAGCTCAAGCCCTGGTGGGACGCCGAGGCCCACCGCCGGCTGCGGGCGGGGCGCCATCCGCTCAGCTTCGAGAATCTTTATACCGTTAGCTCCCATGAGGAGCACGAGCGCACCCTGGCCTATCTCGCCGAGAGCGGCCGCCCGGCGGTGGTGATCGCCGCCAGCGGCATGGTGAGCGGCGGCCGGGTGGTCAACTACCTCAAGCGCATGCTGGGGGATGAGCGCCACTGCGTGCTCTTCACCGGCTACCAGGGGGCGGGCACCCCGGGTCGCGATATCCAGCGCTACGGGCCCAGGGGCGGCTGGGTGGAACTCGACGGCGAGCGCATCGAGATCCGCGCCCGGGTGGAGACGGTCTCCGGCTACTCGGCCCATGCCGACCGCCGCGACCTGCTCAACTTCGTGCGCCGCATGCGCGAGCCGCCGCGCCATATCCGCCTGGTCCACGGCGAGCGCCAGGCTCAGGAGGCCCTGCGCGAGACCCTGCTTGGCTGGGCCGCAGAGGCGGGTCACCCGCTGACGGTCAGCCTCGGGTCAGACCCTTAATTTCCCTTAAGGGTCTGACCCGGAGGGGGAGGAGGGGGCGGCCGGTAGCCGCTCGGGCAGGGCGGCGAGGCCCGCCAGGGGCAGGGGGCGGGAGAAGAGGTAGCCCTGCAGCAGGTCGGCGCCGCGGCGGGCCAGCTCCTGCTGCTGCTCGACGGTCTCGATGCCTTCGGCCACCACCACCAGGCCCATATGGTGAGCCATGGTGATGATCCCCTGGACGATGGCGGCGCTGCGCGGGTTGTGCAGGGTGTCGCAGATAAAGCTGCGGTCGAGCTTGACCTTGTCGATGGGCAGGTCGCGCAGGTAGCTGAGGCTGGAGAAACCGGTGCCGAAGTCGTCCAGGGCGACCCGAACCCCGTGGCCGCGCAGGGTGTCGATCAGCGCGATGGCGAGCTCGGCGCCGTCCAGCAGCACGCTCTCGGTCACCTCCAGCTCGAGCAGGTCCGGGCGCAGGCCGGTCTCGGCCAGGATGCCGAGCACCTCGTCGAGAAAGCCGTCGCGCCGAAACTGCAGCGAGGAGATGTTGACCGCCACCGGCACCGCTCGCCCGCCCCGGGCGTGGAGCTCGGCCATCTCCCGGCACGCCTGGCGCAGCACCCAGCGCCCCAGGGGGATGATCTGGCCGAAGTGCTCCGCCAGAGGAATGAACGCCTCCGGGGAGACCAGGCCGCGCTGGGGGTGACGCCAGCGCACCAGGGCTTCGATCCCGCCTATCCTTCCGTTCAGCGCCTCCACCATCGGCTGGTAGAGCAGCTCGAACTGGCCATCGCTCAGGGCGGTATGCAGGTCGTTGCGCAGCAGCACATCGCCGAGGGCCTGTTCGACCTGGCGGCCCCTGTACCACTGCCAGGTGTTGCGTCCCTGACGCTTGGCCTCCTCCAGGGCCAGGTCGGCGCGCTGGAGCACCTCGTGGGGGTGGTCGGTATCGTCGCCGCTGCAGGCGATGCCAATGCTGCTGCTGATATGCAGCGGCTGCCCCTCTACCTCCAGGGGCGCGGCGAGGCCCTCCAGCAGCCGCTCGGCCAGGGCGGTGGCGTCCGGGCAGCCGTCGATGCTGGGCAGCAGCACGGCGAACTCGTCGCTGACCAGCCGGGCCAGGATGTGGTCGGGGCCGATCAGCGCCTCGAGGCGCCGGGCCACGGCCACCAGCATGCGGTTGCCGATATGGGGGCCCAGACCGTCGTTGATGGACTTGAAGCCGTCCAGGTCCAGGTGCAGCACGGCCAGGCGCCGCCCCTGGGCCCTGCCGGCGGCAAAGGCCTCGGCCAGGCGATCGTCAAAGGTGCCTCGGTTGGCCAGGCCGGTGAGCAGGTCGTGGCTGGCCTGGTAGCGCAGCCGCTCCGCCTGCTGGCGCTGCTCGGTGATGTCCTGCTGGAAGCCGATGAAGTGGCTGCAGCGCCCGGCGGCGTCGAATACCGGGCTGATGCTGAGGCGGTTCCAGAAGGGGGTACCATCCTTGCGGTAGTTGAGCAGGGTGGCCTCGACCTCCCGCTGGTCGGTGACGGCGGCGCGGATTCGGGCGATCTGCTCCCGGTCGGTGTCGGGGCCCTGGAGGAAGCGGCAGTTGCGGCCGAGCACCTCCTCGAGGGGGTAGCCGCTCAGGGTGCAGAAGGCCCTGTTGGCGTAGACGATGGGGTAGTCGGGATTCGTCGCCTCGGCCATGGCCATGCCGATGGGGCTCGCCTCCATACCGCGCTCCAGCAGGTGGAGCCGGTGCTCCTGGCGGTCGCGGACCAGGGCCAAGGCGATCAGCGCTGCGGCCTGGAGCAGCAGCCGCTCGCTGGCGGGGGTCGGCTTGCGCGGTGTGCGGTAGTAGGTGCCGAAGGTGCCCAGCAGCTGGCCGTCGGCGGTCATCACCGGGTTCGACCAGCAGGCGCGAAAGCCCTCGGCCAGGGCGGCGTCCCGGAAGGCCTCCCAGCGCGGGTCCCGGGCGATATCCTCGCTCACCACCGGGCGGCGCTCAAAGGCGGCGCTGCCGAAGGAGGCCGCCCCCGGGCCCACCCTGACCTCCTGGAGCCGCTCGATGAAGGCGGGGGAGAAGCGCCGGCTGGGCAGCAGGCTCAGGGTGCAGCGCCTGGCGTCGTAGCGCATGAAGGCGACGGTGGCATCGGGGAGCAGGATGGCGAGCCAGTCGGCAATGGCGTCCAGCGTGGTCTCCAGCGGCGCATGCTGGGCAATCAGCTCGTGAACCCGCTGCTGGGCCGCCATCTGCGAGTGTTCGGTATTCATGCTGTCATCCTTGAGGGTGACCCCCGACCGCCACCTTCGCCGTGGCGCACCGGTTCCACGTTTGATAGTGACGCCTGTTGCCCGTGTGTGCAATGCGCGGTGTCGAGACGCTCTCGACCTCGGCTCGTATATGAGCCATTCTCGAACCAACAGGAATACACCTTCTGCTGAAAGAGGACGTCACTGCCATGGTCGAGGCGCTAGCGGTTTCCGAGGTCTACCGGGGCTGCCCGGAGGAGGCCTTTTCCTTCGAGGTGACCAGCGAGCTTCCGTCGCTGGACCTGCTCAGCGGGCATGAGCGGGCGCGGGAGGCGCTGGCCTTCGGCACCGCCATCAGAAGCGACGGCTTCAACCTCTTCGTGCTCGGCCAGCCGGGCCACGGCATGCACAGCCTGGTGGGCCGCTTCCTGGAGGAGCGCTCCCGGGGCGAGACGCCGCCGCCGGACTGGGGCTATCTCTACAACTTCGATGACCCCTCGGTGCCGCTCTTCCTGCAGCTGCCGCCGGGCATGGGGCGCCAGCTGCGCCGGGATATCGAGGCCCTGGTGGACGAGCTGCGCGGGGCGATTCCGGCGGTCTTCGAGAGCGAGGAGTACCAGAACCGCCTGCAGGAGCTGAAGCAGGCCATGGGGGAGCGCCAGCGCGATGCCATCGAGGCGGTGCGCCGGGAGGCCAGGGAGCAGGGCGTGCTGCTGCTCTCCACTCCCAACGGCTTCACCTTCGCCCCGGCCGGCGAGGACGACAAGATGATGTCGCCGGAGGATTACGAGACGCTGCCCAAGGAGGAGCGCGACCGCATCGAGCACACCGTGGAGATCCTGCAGCGCAAGCTGACCCAGGCGATCCGCCGCATGCCCAAGCTCGCCAAGGAGCTCCGCGAGCAGATTGTGGCCCTCAACGAGGAGGTGATGCAGTCGGCCATCGGCGCGCCCCTGGCGGAGCTCGAGGAGCGCTACGCCGGTGAGGAGGGCATCCAGGCCCACTTCGCCTCGATCCGCGAGGCGATCCTCACCCACGTGGATGCCTTCCTCTCCGAGGAGCCCGAGATTCCCCCGGAGGCGGTGTTCAGCCGCTTCCACCTCAACCTGATCGTCGACAACGCCGAGACCGAAGGGGCGCCGGTGATCTACCAGGACCTGCCCGGGCATCAGCACCTGGTGGGGCGCATCGAGCATCACGTGCACAACGGCACCCTGCTTACCGATTACTCGCTGATCCGCGCCGGCGCCCTGCATCGCGCCAACGGCGGCTACCTGGTGCTGGACGTGCGGGCGGTGCTGACCCAGCCCGGCGCCTGGGAGACCCTCAAGCGCATCCTGCGCGCCGGGGAGATCCGCACCGAGTCCCTGGAGCAGGCCTACGGGCTGATCAGCACCGTGACCCTGGAGCCCGAGCCGATCCCCCTGGACGTCAAGATCGTGCTGCTCGGCGAGCGGCTGCTCTACTACCTCCTCTGCGAGCACGACCCGGAGTTCCTGGAGCTGTTCAAGGTGCAGGTGGACCTTGAGGACGAGCTGCCGCGCAGCGAGGCCAACCTGGCGCTCTATGCGCGGATGGTGGCGACCCTGGCCCGGGAGTCGGCGCTGCGCCCCCTGGATCGCAGCGGCGTGGCGGCGACCATCGAGCGCGCCAGCCGTCTCGCCGACGACCAGCAGCGCCTCACCGCCCGCCATCGGGACCTCAACGACCTGCTTCAGGAAGCGGACCACTGGGCCTCCCTGGAGGAGGCCGCGGTGATCACCCGGGCCCATGTGGAGAAAGCGGTGGCCCAGCAGCTCCATCGGGCCGGGCGCCTGCGCGAGCGCAGCCACGAGCAGATCACCCGGGGCACGGTGATGATCGCCACCGAGGGCAGCACCGTGGGCCAGGTGAACGGGCTCTCGGTGCTGGCGCTGGGCGACTTCGCCTTCGGCCAGCCGACCCGGATCACCGCCACCGCCCGGCCCGGCAGCGGCCAGGTGGTGGATATCGAGCGCGAGGCGCGCCTGGGCGGGCGCCTGCACACCAAGGCGGTGATGATCCTGTCGCGCTTCCTGGCCAGCCGCTACGCGCCGGATGTGCCGCTGTCGCTTTCGGCGAGCCTCGCCTTCGAGCAGTCCTACGGCGGCATCGAGGGGGACAGCGCCTCGGTGGCCGAGGTGTGCGCCCTGGTCTCGGCCATCGCCCGGGTGCCCCTGGCCCAGGGCTTCGCGGTGACCGGCTCCATCAACCAGCACGGCGAGGTGCAGGCGGTGGGCGGGGTCAACGAGAAGATCGAAGGCTTCTTCGACGTCTGCCGGGCCCGGGGCGAGCTCTCCGGCCAGGCGGCGATCCTGCCGGCGGCCAACGTGGAGCATCTGATGCTCAAGGCGGAGGTGCGCGCGGCCATGGCGGCCGGCACCTTCCGGGTCTTCGCGGTGCGCCACGTGGATGAGGCCCTGGCGCTGCTGACCGGCGAGGCCCCGGGCGAGCCCGACGCCGACGGTCAGTTCCCCGCCGAGAGCATCAACGGCCGGGTGCAGGCGCGCCTGGCGGCCTTCCGGGAGGCGGTCAAGGCGGCCCGGGGCGGCGACGGCGACGAGAAACCGGGGGCCGGCCAGGGCGCCCATGACCCGGCCGAGGAGGGCGGCGGCGACCACAAAAAGCAGGGCGACGGCGACCGTAAAAAGGAGGGCGGCGGCGATGAGTGAGCCTAGCGAAGCCATGCGGGTGCTGGCGCTGCTGGATGACTCCCGCCAGAGCCAGGCGGCTCTGGCGGCGGCGGTGGCCCTGGCCGACGAGGCGAGCGCCGAGCTGGTGGCGCTCTTTATCGAGGACCTGGACCTGCTGCGCTGCGCGGCCTTCCCCTTCTCCTGCGAGGTGGGGGCGAGCACCGGGCTGACCCGGCCGCTGCAGAGCGAGGAGCTCGAGGCGAGCCTGACGCGCCAGCTGCAGCGCATCACCCGGGCCCTGGAGCAGGCGGTGGCCGGCCGTGAGCTGCGACACCGGCTGCAGGTGAGCCGCGGCCAGGTGGTGAGCGAAGCCCTGGCCGAGGCGGGGCCGGAGGACGTGCTGGTGCTGGGCAAGGCGGGGCTTTCGTCGCGCTGGGGCTGGAGCTCCCGGCTCGGCTCCACCAGCCGCCGGCTGGTACTGGAGGCCCCCTGCACGGTGATTATCTGGGATGAGCGCCATCCGCCGGCGCCGGGGCCACTGCGCTACTTCCGGGGGGAGCCGCCGCGCCTGCCCTGGGGGGAGTCCCTGGCCGAGGCCGTTCATCGCCATCCGCTGTTTCTGGGGCGCGAGGAGCTGGCGCTCATGGATGCCCCGACCCTGGAGCGTTTCCTGGCCCGTGCCCGCAGCGGCGCCCTGGTGGTCAACCGGGGCACGCTCACGCGTCTCTTCGAAGATGACCCGGAGGTGCTGGCCCGCATCCCGATTCCGGTCATCGTGGTGCCCTGAGCCAGGTCGCAGATAGCAACACCGCTCAAGGCTGTTCCGGCGACAGGCCTTCGAGGGGGCGCTACGAGTACTTCCTTGTAGGCTACCTCGGCCATCCTTGGTCCTCGGACCCCCTCTCCGACCTGTCCCCGGCGCCTTTCGCTCTCCCTGTCGGTAACTGCGATGGTCCTGGTGGTGCCCTGAGCCAGGCAGCGGACACCACCGCCGATATGGCACAATAGGCGGTTCGCAAGGCAAGGAAGGATCCGCCGAATGGCGTATGTTCTGGTAATGGGCGGCCTGGCGCTGTCGGTCAGCTTCACTCTCGGCTGGGTGCTGTGGCGCTCGGCCCTCGGGCTGTGGGGTCTGGTGGCCGGTACCCCGGCTCGCGGACGCGGCAAGCCCCGGGGGGCCTCCCGGGCGAAGAAGGCGCCGGCGCCTCGCAGGGCGGCCGCGGCCCGCCAGCCCGCCGCCCGCAAGCAGAAGGAGACGGTGCCCAGCGAGCCCTGGGGGCTGACCTTCTGGTTTGCCAGGCGTTACTCCGCGCCGCCGCTCGCTTTCCTCGCCGTGCTTCTCTACGGCGTGACGCGCCTGGTGGAGTTCGGCATGACCCGGCGCCCCCAGTCCCCCCCGGCGGGCTACCACGACCTGGTCAATGTCCTCGGCTGGCTCGCCGCCGGGCTCCTCGCCCTGGCGCTGCTCAACCTCCTCGCCCGCTGGCGCTGTGGTCGGGGTCAGGCCTCCAACTGAGCTTTGGTGATCCCGGCGAACCCGAGTTGGGCGTGTGGGTCGAAAGGCTTCCAGATGCCAGGAGAGAGACCATGCTCGCAGATATTCAACGATTCTTTCAGCAGGTGCTGGCCGACCCCGAACACCAGGCGACTGAGGCGCCCACCCTGGAGCTCGCCGTGGCGGCGCTGCTCTGCGAGGTGATGCGCGCCGACTATCAGGAGGACCCGAGCCAGCTGGCGGCACTGCGCGGGATGCTCGCCGGGCAGCTGGGCGTGCAGGGGGAAGCGGTGGACGAACTGTTGGCCCTGGCCCGGGAGGAGGCGGAGAGGTCCGTCGATCATTACCAGTTCGTCAGCCTCATCAAGCAGCACTACGACTACCCCAGGCGCTGCGAGCTGGTGCGCCTGATGTGGGAGCTTGCCCTGGCTGACGGGGAGCACCACCACCTGGAGGAGCACCGCATTCGCCAGCTGGCGGACCTGCTCCACGTGAGCCACGGCGACTTTATTCGCGCCAAGCTCCAGGCCCAGGCCTCGGCGACATGAAACTATTCTATTTGCTGGGTATAATTTGGGTGATGCTGCTGAATGGGTGGCGATTCATAGAATTACCCTCT
>WPCG01050678.1_pt1 | contig 11572 bp, 8 predicted proteins | sample 5403311 | NCBI WGS metagenome assembly WPCG01 (sample SAMN12869467, study PRJNA574797) | sludge metagenome | isolation source: wastewater treatment of Control | place: China:Beijing | collected 2019-05-17 | reverse complement strand
CCCGCCGAGAAGAATCAACGCGGGAGCCGCGACGGCGCTCGCCATGACGTAGCTCGCCGTCGTGGGCATGCCCATGCCGAGCACCATGGAAAGAAGCATCGTCGCAATAAGCGTCAGCAATAAGTTGCCCCTGGTGAAACCGAGAATCACATCGCCCACCTTGAGCGCGATGCCCGTGGCCCCCATCATTCCGATGACCACGCCGACGATGACGCATGCGATGGCGACGGAGAGCGCGCTCTTCGATCCCTCTTCAAGAGTGGCGACGAAGGATTTGAGATCGAGGCGATCTTCTTTTCTCACGAAACTTAAAAGCACCGAAAGGACGATTCCCCAGCATCCCGCATAGAGAGGATTGTACCCCCGAACAAGAAAGTAGATGATGCCCACCAGCGGAATCGCCTTGTAACCGCTTTTGAAGAGCACATCCTTCAACTTGGGCAACGACTCTTTAGGGAGCCCCTGGAGGCCCATTTTCGCCGCCTCGAGGCTCAGGCAACACCATATCCCCCAGAAATAAAGAATCGCGGGAACCACTGCGGCGCTGAGCACCTTGAGGTAAGAAACTCCCAGAGAATCCGCGATGATAAAAGCCGCCGCCCCCAGCACCGGAGGCATGATCTGGCCACCCGTCGAAGCCGCCGCCTCCACCGCTCCCGCGAAATGCGCCCGATACCCTATCTTCTTCATCAAAGGTATGGTGAAAGCGCCGGTTGTGGCGACGTTAGCGGACGTACTGCCGCTGATTGTTCCCATAAAGGCGCTCGAAACCACCGCGATCTTGGCCGGACCTCCTTTCAGATGCCCGGTAAGAGCCATCGCAAGATCGTTGAAGAACTGCGAAGTTCCGGTCGAGCCGAGGAACGCTCCGAAAAGAATGAAAAGATAAATATACGTGGCCGAGACCCCGGTCACCAAGCCGAACAGGCCATCCGTGGTGAGATACAACTCCTCGATGATGCGCGGTATGGAGAGCCCGAAATGCCGAAACGGCCCCGGCATGGAGCGGCCGTAGTACGCAAAGATGATGAAGAGCGAGCAAAAGATCGGAAGCGGATAGCCCAACACGCGACGAGCCGCTTCGAACACGAGCACGATCATAGCGACGCCCAGATAGAGTTCGTACTGCCTGTACATTCCGGCTCTTTTCGCAATATCTTCGTACATGAAAAAGATGTACAAGGTGCATACTGCGGCGGCGACGGCTAAAAACCAGTCCAACATCGAAGGACGGTCTTTCGGAGACGACTTCCACATAGGGTAGAGAAGAAAGATGAGAGGAATGACGAAAGCCATGTGGAGACTGCGTTGCTGCATCGAAGGAAAGAGACCGAAAAACGCCGTATAGAGCTGAAAAACCGCTAACGCCACGGTAAGCACGGTGACGAGCAGCTTCAGGCTCCCGCCGAATGCACGTTTTTTCCCGCTGGAGCTTTTTATTTCCGTTGTCGCGGAAACGGTGGTATCCATTATTTACCTCCCCGTGATCGAAAGACAAAAAAGGGAGGATGGGTGTCGACGCCGCCCGTCCTCCCTTGAGAGTTCGCGCTACTCCTGGATAAGACCGGCTTCGACGTAAAACTTCCTGGCCCCGGGATGAAGAGGAACGGACATGCCGGCGAGAGCGAAATCAACGGTGAAATCATTAAAATAGTTCAGTCTCTCCTTGAGGAACTGCGTATTGCTATGGAGCATTTTGGTGATCTTGTAGATCACTTCGTCGGGCATATCCTCGTAAGTAAGCAAAGAACCGACGGCGGCGACTACCGGAATGGGGTCGGGATACCCTTCATACACTCCTCCTGGGATGATCGAGGGGGCGTAGTGGGGGAACTTCTCGACGATTTCCGCGATCTTGTCCTTCTCGATACCGATAAGTCCGACCTTGCCGGAGCGGACCATATCCGTAACTTGGGCGTTAGGAGCATTGGTCGTCCAGATATGAGCCTGAGAATCTCCCACTTTGAGGGCCTCGGCTACCTCGGAACGACCGAAACGCTCTATCTTGAGGTCTTCGTCTTTCAGACCGTACACGGACATCATCTCTCGTACGTTGACCTCGATCCCCTGACCGACCGAACCGTAGTCAACCCTCTTGCCCTTGAAATCGGCGATGCTCTTTATTCCGGCGTCCAAGTTGACAAGAATGTGCGCCGGCATGGGGTAGATCGCGGTAACATAGCGCAACGTTTTAATGGGCTGTTCGAAGGAACCGGTTCCGTTCCATGCGTCGTTCACTGTGGAAGACTGCACCATGCCGAGTTCGACCTCTTTCGTTCCGAGGTTCAGACAATTCTTGATGGAGCCTCCCGTGACGGCGGTAAAATTGATCTCCTTGAGTTCCTGAGTTCCGAGCTGGGCGATCGTGTTCCCGATAAGGTAGAACCCTCCGCCCACGCTGCTCGTTCCTATGCGGACGAACACGTCCGCGGCCATTACCGGAGATGCCGTAAGTACCGCGCAAATCGCCACCAACACCGCTGATTTCATTACTCTCATTTCATAGCCTCCTTTTGTCGGCTCAACCAAAGAAAAACTCCCGATGATACCCTCCGCACGCGCTTACTGAAACACCCCGTCCACTATCTCGCACTTCTTCGCTTCAAGCTGTTTCATTACCCAGCTTCTGTCGGCGGTCCCGTCGATAGCCGCCTGCAGTTTTTTTCGGTCGTTCCGCTGAAACACCAAAACATCTTCCAACACTCTCTCCGCATCCATTCTCGGGATTACGATCACGCCGTCCGCGTCGCCGACGACGATATCCCCTGGATTCACATGAACGCCTCCGCAGGAGATCGGAACGTTCACTTCCCCGGGCCCTTCTTTGTACGGTCCGCCGGGGGTGAACCCGGTAGCGTAGAGAGGGACGCCGCCTTCGGAGATCTCCAAGCGATCGCGGATGGGCGCGTCGAAAACGAACCCGGCGATTCTCTTCCGCTCTCCCTGACGATACATGATCTCGCCGAGGAGCGAGCGATCTCTCCCCTGCTCGTTGGCGACGACGAGGACATCGCCTTCCCCGGCCATATCGAGAGCCTGGTGGATCATAAGGTTGTCGCCACAGCGCGTTTTGACGGTCAGCGCGACGCCGATCATATTCTCCTGCCGAGGTTTCGTTATAAGACGAATCTGCGGAGTCATGGCGTTATGGCGCCCCATGCAGTCGGCGATGTTCGCCGCAGGAATGCTCTTGAAGCGCTCTACGAGCTCCATGGGGGGAAGATGACGTTTAAGAAATACACGAAAGCCTACGGACATGTACAAGAACTCCCTTTCATCGTCAATTCGCCTTACTTTTTAACTATATTGTTTCTTCAACCATATTTCATAGACGTCCCGAAGAGTTTTTGGAGGAACTCCACCAAGCTCTTCCCTTGTTCCTAAAGCGGCGGACTTCGAAAGACGTTTTACGATCGCTTCCGCCATGACGGGCTCTACACCAAGATCATTCATCAGTTCGATAGACTCCCCGACTTCGAACGCCCTGCGTTCCGCATGGACAAGATCGGCGGCGATCATACGCTGAGCGGTTTGCTGAAACGGAACTTTCAGCGTTTCGGCGATGGAGTCAAGGACGACATCCTCTGCCCCGCTCTTCCGTGCGAAAAGAAAGGACTCCACCAAAAGGGCCTCCAAGCCCTTCATGAAAACACTGCGAACGAGCTTTATAGAAGAAGCGGTTCCGGCGTCTCCCTCGGTGACGTCGATCTTCATACCGAAAGGGTTCATCATATGCGCCCAATCTTGCGCTCCAGCACCCGAGGAAAGAATGGGAACGGAATGTCCATAGATCGGCAGAGGACCGAGCATTGCGCAATCAACGAATTTTATATTTTTTTCGGCGAAAAGGCGCTCCAAGCGCTTCTTCTCGGCGGGCTTCGCCGTAGTGACGTCAACGTAGAATTCGGCCTCCGCCATGAGTTGCAGAGCCTCTTCCGCCGCCGCAGGGGCGAATTTCGCCGGAAGGGCGGAAATCACAGCGCCCGACGCACGCAACATGTCCTCCAGGGATGTTTTCAATTCGACACCGGCATCCTCCGCTCTGGAGCGCACCGTCGCAGCGACGGCGCCCTCGCCGAGCAGAGCTTTGTCGAACGCTACGATTCTTCCGAATCCCGCCGTTTTCAACCCTTTGGACATAAAATACCCGACTTCGCCAAAACCGAAGAATCCCAACACCATCGTCATGCACTTCTACCTCCTTTCGACATCGTTATGAGAGCGGCAAATACAGCGTCGCATCAAGAGGAACTTATTCGACGAACTTGGGGAGGTACTGTTTCTCCTGCTCGCGGAAACCGGGCACGCCGACGAGCTCTTTGAACTCGTCGAAGGAGAAGACGAGATCCTTTTTCTCCGGGGCCAGGCGCCCGCCCTTGATCGCTTCGAGATAGTTCTGCACGCCCCTGGCCGCTGCGAACGTCGTTCCCACCGGGATGCTCACGCGAGCGACACCCATCGCGGCGAGTTCTTCGAGCGGAACAAGCGGCGTCTTTCCGCCTTCGATGTTGTCGAACAAATTGATGCTGACGAGCCCCTTGATTTCTTTCACGGCCTTCTTGATCTCTTCTACGCTTCGAGGCGCCTCCACGAAGATCATATCGGCGCCGGCTTCGATATAGGCGTTCCCTCTGCGAATAGCCTCGTCGACTCCGGCCACAGCGATCGCGTCGGTGCGCGCGTTGATGATGAAGTCGGGGTCCAGTTCGTCCCGCACCTTCGCGCAAGCTTTGATCTTGAGCACCATTTCCTCCGTCGATACGACGGTCTTCCCCTCGATATGGCCGCAACGCTTCGGGAAGACTTGATCCTCCAGATTCATCCCCGCCGTCCCCGCTTTGATGAACTGCTCCGTGACGCGCATCGCGTTGATGGCATTGCCGTATCCTGTATCAGCATCCGCCATGACGGGAATGTTCACGGCGTCCACTATGTTCCGGGTGAAGTTCAAAACTTCCGTAAACGAGATGAATGCCATGTCCGGAAGCCCCAGATAGGTGGCCGCAAGACCGAACCCGCTCACCTGAATCGCCTTGAAACCCGCTTTCTCTATGAGCTTGGCGGAGATGACGTCGTGAGCCCCCGGCGCCGGAAGCGCTTTTTTTTCCTGCAATAGCTGACGTAGCATTGTGGATTTTTTCATGACAAAGCCTCCATGTGCAAAAATAAGAACGATGTAGAACTTCCATATTATGGATGTTGCTTTCATATTATGGTATAATAATCTTACACGATCATCTCAGGATGTCAATGCGTGAATTGCATGAACGAGGAGACGAAATAGGGATGGAGGAAAAGCGAAAAATCAAGGAAGACGGCGCCTCGGCACTGAAGAAAGGTTTGGCGGTACTTTCGTCCTTCTCGTGGACGAAGAACGCAATGACTCTGTCCGAAATAGCACGGGACCGCGATCTTCCGCTCCCCACGGCCGCCCGACTGATAAAAGCCTTGGAGACGGAAGGGTTCCTTGAAAGAGACACGAAGACAAAGAGATACCATCTCGGCTTCAAGTGCTCTCTATTGGGCGCCATCGCCAAAAAAACGGGCGTCCTGCGGATGATTGCGACGCCGTATATGGAAGAACTCAGAAGCATGTTCAATGAGACGGTGAACCTCTATCTCCGGGAAGGGGACCTTCGGATCTGTTATGAACAGATCGAAAGTTCGTTCAATCTGAAGCGCTCGGCAAAACTAGGCGATCGCTTCCCTCTCTGGGCGGGAGCTGCGGGGCGTTGTTTTCTCGCCTTTATGAAAAAAGAGGAGATAGACCGAATTTTAGAAAACATAGAGCCGCTGACCGCGAATACCATCTTGGACAAAGACATGGTAAACCAAAAAAGTCTTGAAGTAAAAAAAAGAGGGTATTCATTCAGTGTATCCGAACGCGAGGAGGGCGTCTCGTCGGTGGCAGCCCCGATTTTCGACACTTCTTTGCAGCCGGTCGCATGCCTGAGCGTTTCGGGCCCCACATCCCGCTTCAGCGAAAAAATGATCGACGCTCTCATTCCGCAGTTGAAGCAGCGTTGTCTTCTTATTTCACTTAAACTCGGCGCGGAAAGAAAAAATCTGACGTTTCTGGAAGCTGAAAACCAAGTCGGCTCATCTCTCTCCGAATAATCCACCGCCCTTGTTGACAGGGAATACACAATGTTCTAACGTATGCGTCGTATTCCGTTTCTGTTTTTTGATTGGCAAACGGCGGAGGTATGGTTATGTATCGTGCGTTCAGCTACGGTATGGTTCTTTTCTGGGTGCTCGTTCAGCAAACCTGTCTTTTCTGCGCTCGCTGGGCATGCGATGATTTAAGCGGCGAGAAAAAACCGCTCGCTCCCTTTTGTGCGGCGCAGGCGCTTCTCTTCCTCATCGTATCGACGCTTGCGGTTGGGGATATCGCCGACTGGATTCCCCGCCTCCACGAACATGCGAATAACTCTCCCTCCATGGTCTGGCAGTTCATCTGCACCGTTATGCTGGCGCTCGACGGCGGACTCATCGCGTACGCATGGCGGTTCTACCGGTTGCACGCTCTGAAAGGGAAACTCCCGAAAGATACCGCGCTCACACTCTTCGTCGCCTGGGGAACAGTGTGCCTACTCCTTTACGGAGCCTACTTCCTCCCGGCGCTTTCAACCGCCGTCCGCCATTCGCTGAACCTTTGGGAATGGGAGTATATCTGCCTCTTCTATTTCCGGATCGTGAACACATGCTATCTCGTTCTGGAGGGAGCCATGGGCTTTGTCGCCTTTTCGCTGTGGAGAAACCTGAGGAAGGAGGGGGCGCTTGATGCTCGTTCTTGATCGTTTTTTTCTGTGGGTTGCGCGATGGGAGGGTATCCCCGGTTTTCTGGGTTCGCTGGAAGTGTGGACGAACATGCTCTGCAGCGCGACGGACATCCTCTTCGTCTTCTGGTTTCTGCGGATAGCCGACATTGCCCGTTCAGAGCAGGGGCGCGGAGCGATCCGTCTCCGCTATCCCGTTCTCGCGGTCTGCCTGCTGTTGACCCCCGCGCTCCTTTTTCTTGAAGGACCTGCGCTGATGGTGTGGACGTCCCTCATTCTCGGCGTTCCGTACCTGTTGCTCGCCGGAAGCGTCTTCTTCGAGATTCCGGGTATAGTAAAACTCGTGCGCCGAAGAGTTCAAAAGGCTCCGTCCTCCGGAAAGATCTCCGCCCCGGACGAAGCCCTTTGAAAAGGGAAACGCAAACGGTCTACGGTCTATCGGAGGCACTGAAGCACGCCGACGCTCCAGGGACATGACCCGCAAGTAAGGGAATTCCCAAGGCAATCCTGCTCGAACTCGTGGCGCTCGATGTAGTCGCACGGCGCCAGACTGCAGTTGCCGCAGTGGGGGAAGTCGTATCGTCCTATTTCGCTGCGGTAGTCGGAGAACTCCGAGCCGTTCCATATATCCAAGAGCGGCGTCTCGTGCACCGATCCAAAGGAGAGCGCGTCGACCGGACGGACGCGCCCGTCGGCATGGCAGGTGAACGAGTGCCAGAGGAAGTAGCAGGGGTGCACCGTCCCGGAGGCGGCGACGAACGCGCTCCCCTCTTCGATAAAATCGCACCGCCTGTTGTTGCGCGGACTGAGCGAGGGGAGGCGGAGCTCAACTCCGTACTGCGACGCGAGCCGATCGCAACGGCGGAAAAGCTCCTCCATCCGGCGATGCCGTTCTTCGTCGTGCGCGACGAGATTGGGCACGTGCTGCGGCAGCCCGCGTGCGGATATTTCGGCGATCACCTTCTCCATGAAAGCGACGGTTTCCTCGCCGCGGTCCACGGGGCGGAATCTCCATTTGGCCTCGATATAGCGGGAGAGGTCGATTCCCTGTTCCTTCGCCTCCCTGCTCTTCTCTCTGTAGAAAGCAAGCGTTTCGTCCACGTTCGGGTTGTACGCCACGCTCGGAACCGACTCCTCCCTGTACGGAAGCAGGTGCGTCGCCAGGAGAAACGCTCCCCCTCGCTCCCCTACCCATTCGACCACGCGAGGAAGCTCGTCCAGCGTCTCCCGGGTGAGCACGATTTCGGCCCCCCAGTGGAAATCCGGGCAGGAGACACGTTCACGCGCCGCGTTCAGCGCCGCGGCGGCCCGGTTCACATCCTCCGTTTCCCCTCCTTCCCGCATACTGTGAAAGAGCGCCGGGTCCGTCGCGTCCACGGAGAGGCAGACGATGTTCGTTCCCGCCGCAAGGAGCGAGCGCGCACGACCCGGAGTGAGCAGCGTGCCGTTCGTCTGAAAGCCTACAAGCGCCTTCTCTGATAGATGCTCCTTCGCCAGTTCGACGAATGCCTCGAGCTTCGGATGGAGCAGCGGTTCGCCGATGCCGTTGAGCAGCAGCGTCTCCAGCGTCGGAAATGCGGGAACGAGCCGTTGGAACGTAGTCATGGTCATATCTACGTCCGGTATTCCGGGGCCGGACTGCTTGACGCACATCGCGCAGCGAAGATTGCATGCGGTGGTCACCTCGACGAAAAGCTTCGAGGGGTACGGGCGTTCAATAGGGGGGAGCGCGCTGTTCATTTTTTAACCTCCAGAAAGCGTGAATGGCAGCCGATAACGTTTATTCGGAAAAACCCAGCCTGAATTTTATCCTCCAGACAAGCTTATAGACCGGAGGGATGACCAGAAGGGCGAGAACTCCGCCGGCGATCAGTCCGCCGATGGCGACGATGGCCATAGGCGATCTGTAGGATCCTCCGGCGCCGAGTCCCATTGCAAGGGGAACCATAGCGATGACCGATGTGGCGTCCGCCATGATGATCGGGCGAAGGCGGACCTTGCACGCTTCGACGATGGCCTCGGACGGCTCCTTCCCCTCCTTGCGGAGAATCTCGGCGTAGTCCACGATCACGATGGCGTTGTTGACCACCAGGCCGACGAGCATGATGACCCCCATCAGCCCGTAGATGGAGAGAGGCGTCTGCGTCAGGATAAGCGCCGGAACGACGCCGATCACGGAGAGCGGCACCGTAAGCATGATGACGAAGGCGAAGAGGAACGACTCCAGAATCGCCGCGATCATCAGGAACGTAAGCAGCACGGCGAGTCCGAGAGCGAAGTTCAGCGCGCCGAAGTTCTCCTGAATCGACTGAATCTCTCCCGCATAGGTGAAGCGGTATCCCTGCGGCAGCGGGATTTCACGAAGGCGCTGCTCGATGATCCGGTAGACGTCGCCGACGGTGACTCCCGAGACGTTCGCGTCCACCGTGATCGAACGCTGCCTGTCCTTGCGCAGAATCTGCGTCGGCCCCATCGTCTCCTTCAACGCCGCGAGATCGCGGAGCGAGACGAAGCCCGCGGTCGTCGGGAAGGGAAGATCCGGAAGCTGGAACGGACTGGAAACCTCCTCCGCGCGCAACTTGACGAGGATGTCGTACTCCTTGCCCCCCTCGCGGAAGACTCCGGCCTTCAGTCCTGTGACGTAGCCCCGGAGCATGTCGGAGAGGTTTTCCGAGTTGAAATTCAGCCTCGCCATCCGGAGTCTGTCGGGGATCATCTGAATCTCCGGGCGGCCGGTCCGCCAGTCGAGGTCTACATCCACCACGCCGTCGATACCCCGGAGAACCTCCATCACCCTCATGGCGAGATCGTTCAGAGCGTCGACCTCCTCGCCGCGGACAACCACCTGTATCGGTTTGCCGCGCACTCCCCCGCGCCCTCCTCCTGCGGTAACGCTCGCTTTCATATCCGGAAGCGAGGCAAGAAGCGGGCGGAGAGGCGCCGCAAAGGCGAAGCTGGTAGGTCTGTCGGGCGTATCCTCAAGATATATCCGAACGGTGGCGCGGTTCAATCCCGATCTCGAGCCGCCGCCTCCGATAACAGCGTTGACGCCCGAAACATGCGGGAGCGTGAGAATATGTTGCTCCATCTGCCGAACAAAACGGTCCGTCATCGACAGAGAAGCGGAGGCCGACGTCTCCATGCTGATGGTGATCTGTCCCTCGTCCGCGGAGGGGAAAAACTGAAACCCGATACGCCCGGCAAGCATAAGAGAACCGGCGCAAAGAGCGCAAAAGAACAGAATGGTGGGGAGCGAAAAACGTACCGCGCCTCGTACCAGTGCGTGATGAAGCTCTTCAAAACCTTGATAGAGCCACTGCCACCAACCCGTCAAAAAGCGATTCAAAGCCGACGGCCCGGCGGATCTTCCGATGCGGGCCGCCAGCATCGGCGTAAACGTCAAGGCCACCCAGAGAGAAAAGAGCGTCGAAAAGACCACCGTCATGGCGAACGGGTTGAACATCTGCCCCATGCGGCCGCCGGCGAGCGCCACGGGGATGAACACGCCCAGATTCGTCGCCGTGGTGGAAAGCACCGCGACAGCGATCTCCTTCGTTCCGCGTTCCGCGGCGTCCAGCGGATTGTACCCCATCTCCCGGTACCGTATGATGTTCTCGATGACGAGGATGGAGTTGTTCACAAGAACGCCGGTGGAGATGGCGAGACCGAGCGTCGTCATCATGTTGAGCGTATAGCGGGCCAGCACCATCGGCATGAAGGTAGCGACGATGGCGGTCGGCATGACGATTCCCACCAGCAGCGTCACCGAAAGGCGGCGTAAAAAGAGAAAGAGAATCAACCCCGTCAGCAGCGTGCCGACGATCATGTCGCGGAAGACGTTCCAGACGGAATCGGCGATAAACTCGCCGTCGTCGAACGGAATGGCCATCGAGAAGCCGGGGGGAAGCGTCGGGAGAATTTCGTCGAGCATCGTCCTGGCGGCTCTGCTCGCACGGACCACGTTTCCGTCGGGTACCGCGGTGAGGGAGATGATGAAGGAATCCCTTGCGTTATAGCGGGCAAGGCGGCGCACCTCGGCGGTGGAATCCGTCACGGTGGCGATATCCGCCAAACGCACCGAAACGCCTTTGGCGAGGGGAATCTGCAACTCCTCCAACTCCCGCACCGTGGCCGACTCCCCTACCACGCGAAGTATGGACTCCTGGTCTCCCAAAGAAATACGCCCGGAAGGAGAGCTGTAGTTGGCGCTCTTCAAAAGGTTGGTCACCTGGCGGATGCTCAGGCCGAGGCTTCCGAGCGCCACGGGGTCGAGGTCTACGTGGATCTCCCTGGTCAGTCCGCCTTCAAGGGAGACGTCGGCGACGTCGACTACCTGGGAGAGCTGCCGCTGCACCCTGTCTTCCAGTATATCGTACGCCCTCTGCGGGGGGAGCGTCGACGTAAACACGATGGACATGAACGAGCGCGCATTGATGTCGAACTTCCTGACGACCGGTTCGTCGGCATCCTCCGGAAGGGTTACCGTTCTGACGCGGTTCGCAACGTCCAGCGCGGCGTCGGAGAGATTCACCTCCATATCGAACTCCACGAAAACATAGGAGAGCCCTTCCAGCGAAGTACTTTCTATCCGGCGGGCTCCCTGCACCTGGCTGATGGCATCCTCGAGCGGCTTGGAGACAAGGATTTCCATGTCCTCGGGGCCCGCGCCCGTATACTGCGTCACCACCGAGACGAACGGGACTTCGATGCGGGGAAGCAACGCTATGCCCATCCCCCGCATACCCGCTAGTCCGAGCAGCACGGCGAGGATGACGATAACCAGGGTCAGTACC
>WPCG01065933.1_pt1 | contig 11573 bp, 10 predicted proteins | sample 5403311 | NCBI WGS metagenome assembly WPCG01 (sample SAMN12869467, study PRJNA574797) | sludge metagenome | isolation source: wastewater treatment of Control | place: China:Beijing | collected 2019-05-17 | reverse complement strand
TGCTGACCGACGCCGAAGTGCCGCAAGGCTGCAGCCACGGCGAACATGCCCATGCGGCCTCCTGCCCGCCGCCCGCTGCAGTGGCGGCTACTCATCCGGCCGCTGAGCACGCGACACCGTTCGCCCTGAGCTTGTCGAAGGGCATTGGTTCCGAACGGGCTTCGACAGGCTCAGCCCGAACGGAATCCGATAAGGCGCCGGGATGAGCGCCCCGGTCGCGGTCGTGCCCGGCCAGCCCGTTGCCATCGCCGCCGATGTGCACTGGGTGGGTGCGCTCGACCCCGACCTGCGCCAGTTCGACATCATCCTGCGCACCGCCAACGGCACCAGCTACAACGCCTATGCGGTGCGCGGCAGCGCCGGCGTGGCGGTCATCGACACCGTCAAGGCCGAGTTCGCCGCCGACTTTTTCGCCCGCTTGTGGGCGTGCTGCCGGCCGGACGAGATCCGCGCCATCGTCCTCAACCACCTCGAACCGGATCACACCGGCGCGCTGCCCGAGCTGCTGCTCGCCGCACCGCAGGCGCAGGTCTATCTGTCCGCCGCGGCGCTCAAGATGCTCAAGGGCATCGTCAAGGACGGCGTGGATGAATCCCGCCTGGTGGTCGTGGATGAGGACACCCGGGTGGATCTCGGCGGGCGCAGCCTGCGCTTCCTGTACACCCCCTATCTGCACTGGCCGGACACCCAAGGCACCTGGGTGGAGGAAGACGGCCTGCTGTTCTCCGGCGACGTGTTCGGCTGCCACTTCTGCGATGCACGCCTGTTCAACGACCGCGTCGGCGACTTCCGCTTCTCCTTCGATTACTACTACCAGCACATCATGCGGCCCTTCCGCGAGCATGTGCTCTCCGCCCTCGACCAGATCGAGCCGCTGCCCATCCGCCTCGTCGCCCCGGCCCACGGCCCGGTGCTGCGCGATGCGCCGCTGAGCTATGTGCGCCGCTACCGTCAGCTCGCCACCCCGCAACTGGCCAACGAGGCTGGCGAACGCGAGAAGACCCTGCTGGTGTTCTACATCAGCGCCTACGGCAACACCGCGCGCATGGCCCAGGCGGTGCGTGACGGCGCCGAAGGCGTGGACGGCGTGCGGGTGTCGCTGTACGACCTCGCCGGGGGGGATGCCGCGCCCTTCGTCGACCTCATCGAAGAGGCCGACGGCCTGGTGTTCGGCTCACCCACCATCAACGGCGACGCCGTCAAGCCGGTGTGGGAGCTGCTCTCCTCGCTCACCCTGGTCAAGGTCAAGGGCAAGTTCGGCGCCGCCTTCGGTTCCTACGGCTGGAGCGGCGAGGCCGTCGGCCTCATTGAGGATCGCCTGCGCGGGCTCAAGCTGCGCGTGCCGCGCCCCGGCGTGAAGGTCAAGCTCATCCCCACCGACGAGGAACTGGCCGCCTGCACCACCCTGGGCCGCGAACTGGCCGAACACCTGGTCGGCCGCGCCGCCCCCCGTCACATCGACTTCACTGCGCCCGGCGCGCTCGTTGCGTAAGAGGAATCCACCATGCCCAAGGCCCAGGTCACCTTCGAAGACATCGGCGTCACCGTCACCGTGCCCGCCGGCACCCGCCTCATCGAGGTCTCGGAAAAGGTCGGCGCCGGTCTCACCTACGGCTGCCGCGAAGGCGAATGCGGCACCTGCATGATGAAGATCGTCTCCGGCAGCGAACACCTCGCCGCCCCCTCGGTGCTCGAAGACCAGGTGCTGAAGGACATCTATGCCGGCGCCTCGAACCGTCTGGCCTGTCAGGCGCAGGTGCTTGGCGGGCACGTCGTGGTGCGCCCCGGCTGAGCCGGAACGCACTTTTTCATCCATCCATCCATCTGCGGAGCTCGCAATGCCCAACGTCACATTCTCCAGCCCGATCCACAAGGACAAGACCGTCTATGCCGTGGCCGGTTCGCACACCCAGACCATCCTCAAGATCGCCAAGGACAACCATATCCCGATCGATTTCTCCTGTGAGGACGGCGAATGCGCCACCTGCATGGTCAAGGTCACCGTGCTGTCGAAGAAGGGCGCCATGGCCGGCCCGCTGACCGACAAGGAAGTTCTCGTCCTCAAGGAGCACAAGAAGATCAGCGCCGAGCAGATCGAAGCCATGCGCGTCGACGACGTCGTGCACACCCCCTGGCGGCTGGCCTGTCAGCTCATCCTGCGCGACGAAGACCTGCTGGTCGAATACTGATTCACCCGCATTGCGTCGCGCTGCATCCGGACTGTCCGGCGTTCTGCCGCAGCCCGGATGCAGCCAGGGTGCCTGCCGGAGGGCAGGTATCCGCGACGGCGCAGCCGCAACTGGAACGTCATGGGAGTCACCGCCATGCTTGCACCACTCACCCACCGCCCGTCTCCGGCCCGCGTGGCCCTGCACGCGCATCTCATGGCGCATGCCGCCGGCACTCCCAGTGACGAATTGCTTGCTCATCTGGTCGCCGGCTGGACTCTGGGCGAAGGCATGCTCCCCGCCGACCTCGGCCTTGGTGCGGAGCGCTTTGCCGCACTCATGGCCCGCCACTTCCCCGGCCTCACCTGGCGCCCCAGTGCCGACCTGGCGCCGCGCCCGGAACTGTTTCCGGAGTTCGACGACCTGCTGCGCTTCCTCGCCGCCGAGGCCGACCCCGCCGTTCCCGGTGCCGGCGATCTGGCGCTGATCGTCGCCACCGGCTGCATGGGCGCCGAGCACCTCTGGCAGGACCTCGGCCTGCCATCGCGGCGTGAGCTCTCGCAGCTCTTCGCGCTCGGCTTTCCCGCCCTCGCGCGTGCCAACGACCGCGACATGAAGTGGAAGAAGTTTCTCTATCGCGAGCTCTGCCAGCGTGACGGCATCTACGTCTGCAGCTCGCCCAGTTGCGAGGCCTGCAGCGACTTCAAGCTCTGCTTCGGCCCCGAGGTCTGAGTGAGCAGCCGCTGCGCCGGGTCCGCGCCGGCCGACCCCGGGAGCGCCTGATGAGCGCCGACGACGGCCTGCCGCCAGACCCTGCGCGCGTCATAGACCGCGCCTGCGGCGCCATGCTCGGTCTGGCCATCGGCGATGCGCTGGGAGCCACGGTCGAGTTCATGACCCCGCGCGAGATCGTCGCCCAGTACGGGGTGCACGACCGCATCCGCGGCGGCGGCTGGCTGCGCCTGCCCGCCGGCGAGGTGACCGACGACACCACCATGACTTTCGCCCTCGCCCAGGCCTGGCTCGGCGCTGCCGGCGCTCCGAGCGCAGCACAGTGCGCCGCCGCCTTCGACGCCTGGATGCGCGCCAAGCCGGTGGATATCGGCAACACCGTGCGCCGCGGCATCATCCGCTGGCGTCTGCACGGCAGCGTCGAGGCTCCGCTTTCCAGTGATGCCGGCAACGGCGGCGCCATGCGCTGCGCGGCCGTCGCGCTGGCCACCTTCGGTTGCGCGGACGAGGACATCGCCAGCGCGGCGCTCACCCAGGCCCGTGTCACCCACCACAACCCCCTCACCGACGCCGCCACCGTCGCCCTGGTGCGCATGGTGCACGCCGCACTCGCCGGCCGCGGCCTTGGCGGCGTACTCAACATCGCCCACGCCCTGGCCGACGAACATCCCGACTTCGCCTTCCGGGGCAAACGCTGTGACAACCCCACCGGCTACATCGTCGACACGATGTGCGCAGTCATGCAGGCCATCGATGACAACGACGGCTTCGCCGCGGTGCTCACCGACGTCGTCAACCGCGGCGGCGACGCCGACACCACCGGCGCCATCGCCGGCATGGTGATGGGCGCACTGGTGGGGGAGTCCGGCCTGCCGGTCGACTGGCGGCGGGCGGTGAAGGTGGAAGTACGGCGGGAAGCGGTGCGGCTGGCCTGCGGGCTGATCGAACTGGCGCCATATTGCATCGCAAATGCGTTGCACGAGGCGTCCGGCTATTAACCCGGCAATCAAATACCGTTCGGGCTGAGCCTGTCGAAGCCCAGTCGGCACGAACGCCCTTCGACAAGGCTCTCCTGAGCGTAGCCGAAGGGCTCAGGGCGAACGGAATAGGGTATTTCGTTGCCGGGTTAATAGTAGCCGCAACCCTTCCTCCCTTGCGGGTCGCCCGGGAATTGCGTCGTTCCGCCGTCACCTCTTCTTTGAGCCTGTCGTGGCGGAATCTGGCAAGAAAGGGGAAATTTGGGTATATTTCCCCAATCCTCTCGCGGAGCTGCGTACATGACTCAAGCCCACAAAACGGATGCGATCGACAGACTGTCCCGCACCCCGGCTTCGGACGTCAAGCGCCTCGGCTGGCGCGGCGTAATGAAGGCGGTGGGCAGCAAGGGCAAGATCGTCGTCACCAACCACAACGAACCTGAAGCGGTGATCCTGTCGATCGCCGAGTACACCGCGCTGGCCAACGCACAGACGACACCCGACGATGCCCAGGCGCTGGAAGTGCTGCGCCGCCGCTTCGACGAACGCCTCAGCGCCCTGCATACCGACGATGCCAGCGACCGGCTGCGTGCGCTGATCCGCAGCCCCGCCAAACTGCAAGGCAAGCTCAAGGCCGGCAGCGACTGCTGATGGCGCGTCCGGTCGTCTTCGTGCTGGCCGGCGTCAACGGTGCCGGCAAGAGCTCGGTCGGCGGCTACCTGCTGGCGCAGGCCGGTCTGAACTGGTTCAACCCCGACCAGTACGCCCGCGAATTGCGCGCTGCGACGAACTGCCCACAGACCCAGGCCAATGCGGATGCCTGGCAGGAGGGCATGCGCCGCCTCGACGAAGCCCTGGCCCGTGGGCAGGCATACGCTTTCGAGACCACCCTCGGCGGCAACACCGTTCCCGCACGCCTGCGGGCAGCGGCCGCAACCCATGACCTGATCGTCTGGTACTGCGGCCTGAGTTCGCCCGAACTGCATCTCGCCCGGGTCAGGGCGCGCGTTGCTGCAGGCGGCCACGACATTGCAGAAGCCCGTATCCGGGAACGCTGGAACACCTCGCGTGCCAACCTGATAGCGCTGATGCCCCACCTTGCCGGCCTGTGCGTCTTCGACAACAGTGCGGACGCCGCTGCCGACGGCACCATCCCCGATCCCGTCCGGGTGCTGGAGATGGGCGAGGGACGCATCCTGTGGCCGAGCACGCCGGGTGATCTGCGTGCTACGCCGGAGTGGGCGAAACCGCTGCTTGAGGCCGCGTTGCTGTCGTCGTCTGCGGAGCCAGAGGGCGAATAGTCCGAATTCCACGGCTGAAAGATGGAAGACCGGGGTTTGTCCTGTTTTGCGACGCACACGGGCAGAAGCGTCGCGAGCCGAGCGACAGGGGGTACCGTATGACGATACTCACGCATAATCGGCTGTAAAAAAGTTATGGATGCAATATCCTGCATGCATCTTCAATACGCAGCCCCGCCATCATGAGCACATCCGCCGATCTCGTTGCCGTTCTCAAGTCCGAATTGCGCGATGCCCGCATTACCTACGCCGAACTGGCCGGCCGCATTGGCCTTGCCGAATCCTCCGTGAAGCGCATGTTCGCCCGCGATGGCGACATGCCGCTGTCGCGCGTCGATGAAATCTGCCGCGTGCTCGGGCTGGATTTTGTCGACCTCGCCCGTCGCGTTGCCGACCGCCAGCCGCTGCTCGCCGAGCTGACGCTGGAGCAGGAGCAGGCGGTGGTGGCCGACCGCCGCCTGCTCCTGGTGGCGATCTGCTGCATGAGCCAGTGGAGCGCGGAACAGCTCGTCGCCACCTACCGCATGGATGCGGCCGAATGCACCGGCCATCTGCTGCGCCTGGACCGACTCGGCATCATCGAACTGCGCCCGCTCAACCGTTACCGCCTGCGCGTGGCCAAGGGTTTCCGCTGGCGCGCAAACGGACCGGTGATGAGCTACTTCCGCACGGAGGTGCTGGATGACTACTTCGCCGGCGGCTTCGACGGTGAGGCGGAGATGCTCACCGTAGTACACGGGCAGATCGGTGCCGGGCTGGCGAACAGCTTTCGCGAGCGGCTGGCGCGGGTGGGGGAAGATTTTGCGCGCCAGCACATCGTGGATCAGAAGCTGCCTGCCACACAGCGGCGGCCCTATACCTTGGTGATCGCGATGCGGTCGTGGCTGATGGCGGCGTTTCGGGACATGAAGCGCGAGGAAGTGGCGTGGCCGGATGCCGAGTAGCCAAAGGCCATTCGGGCTGAGTGAAGTAAGCCCCGCCGCGGGCGTGGAAAAGCGAGTCTTTGAAACAACCACAACCGTTCGCCCTGAGCCTGTCGAAGGGCGTTTCCTGGCGGTGCCTTCGAGCGGGCTTCGACAGGCTCAGCCCGAACGGATTTTGACTCTGCGCCCGTTCCAGGCGATGACTTAGGAAGCTGTTTCTTGAGAGCCAGTCGAAGCCCGTTGCGCAAACCGTACTTCGACAGGGCGAACGGTGGCAGTGACCCATCGCCCGCACTACCAACACACTAACCCGGAGCCCATATGTTCCGCACCCTGATCAAATCCCTCCTGCGCAGCATCGCCCGCGTGCTCTTCCGCGTCCGCATCGAAGGCCGCATGCCGGCGCCCACCGGGCGACTGCTGGTCATCGCCAACCACGAGTCCTTTCTCGACGGCCTGCTGCTGGGCCTCTTCCTGCCGCTCAATCCGGTGTTCGTCGTGCATACCACGGTGGTGAAGAACTTCTGGTTCCGTCTGGTGCTGATGCTGGTTGACCACCTCGCGGTCGACCCCACCAGCCCGATGGCGATGAAGCGCGTCGTGCGCCTGATCGAATCCGGCCGCCCAGTGGTGATCTTCCCGGAAGGGCGCATCACCACCACCGGCAGCCTGATGAAGACCTACGACGGTCCGGCCTTCGTCGCCGCGCGCACCGGGGCGACGCTGCTGCCGGTGCGCATCGATGGCGCCGCGCGTACCTACTTCTCGCGCCTCGGCGGGCGCTATCCGCGCCATCTGCTGCCGCAGATCAGCCTCTTCATCCAGCCCACCACGCACATCGCCATGCCCGCTGCGCCTACCGCGCGCGAGCGCCGCCGCAAGGCGGGGGAGGCGATGCGCCGGGTGATGCAGGAAATGATCTTTGCCACCCGCCCGCAGCAGACCCTGTTCGAGGCCCTGCTCGACGCCGCCGCCATCCACGGCACCCAGCGCCGCCTGGTGGAGGACCTCAAGCAGCAGGAGTATTCCTACGGTGAGCTGCTGCGCATGGCGCTCGGCCTCGGCCGCCTGGTGTCGCGCCACACCCGGGTGGGGGAGAACGTCGGCGTGATGCTGCCCAATCTGGCGCCGACGCTGGCGCTGGTGTTCGGCCTCAGCGCGCAGCGCCGGGTGCCGGCGATGCTCAACTACACCGCCGGCGTCGATGGCCTGCAGGCCGCGTGCACCGCGGCGCAGATCCGTACCGTGCTGACTTCGCGTGCCTTCGTCGAACAGGCCAAGCTGGCGGGCAAGCTCGCCGCGCTGGAGGGCGTCGAACTGCTCTACCTGGAAGACCTGCGCGCAGCCATGACGCTGGCCGACAAGCTGTGGCTGGTGCTGTGGGCGGCGCGCTTCCCGCGTGCGGCCACCCACATCGGCCACGCCGAAGACCCGGCGGTGATCCTGTTCACCTCCGGCTCCGAGGGCAAGCCCAAGGGCGTGGTGCTTTCGCATCGTGCGCTGCTCGCCAACATCGCGCAGATCCGCGCGGTGGTGGATTTCTCCGTCGATGACAAGGTGCTCAACGCGCTGCCGCTGTTCCACTCCTTCGGCCTCACCGCCGGCGGTCTGCTGCCGGTGCTGTGCGGGGCGAACGTCTTCCTCTACCCCAGCCCGCTGCACTACCGGGTGATCCCTGAGCTGGCCTACGACCGTGGCTGCACCGTGCTGTTCGGCACCTCGACCTTCCTCGGCAACTACGCCAAACACGCCCACCCCTACGACTTCCACCGCCTGCGCTACGTGATCGCCGGCGCCGAGAAGCTCGCCGAGCCGGTGCGCGAGCTGTGGTTCGACAAGTTCGGCATCCGCATCTTCGAAGGCTACGGCGCCACCGAAACTGCTCCGGTGATTGCGGTGAACACTCCGATGGCCTTTCGCCGCGGCACCGTCGGCCAGGTGCTGCCCGGTCTGCACGCCCGCCTGGAGGCGGTGCCGGGCATCGATGACAAGGGCGGGCACTGCGGCATGCTGCACGTGAGTGGCCCCAACCTGATGAGCGGTTATCTCAAGGTCGATCAGCCGGGCGTGCTGCAGGCGCCGGTCTCCGGCATGGGCGAAGGCTGGTACGAAACCGGCGACGTGGTGGAGATCGACGACGACGGCTTCGTGCGCATCGTCGGGCGGGTGAAGCGCTTCGCCAAGATTGCCGGCGAGATGGTCAGCCTGGAGGTGGTGGAGAAGATCGCCGCGGCCGCGTCGCCGGCCGGCCAGCATGCCGCCAGCAGCCGCGCGGATGCGGCCAAGGGTGAGGCCCTGGTGCTGTTCACCACCGATGGTGCCCTGAGCCGCGATGCGTTGCTGGCTGCAGCGCAATCCGCCGGTGCGCCAGAACTTGCAGTGCCAAGGATCATCGTACGTCTGGATGCGCTGCCGCTGCTCGGCACCGGCAAGATCGACCATGTCACGCTCAAGCAACGTGCGGAGGCTGCCTGATGAACATCCGTGCCGGCAATTTCTCCCCCGCCCGCCGCCGCTGGCTGCGTGCCGGGCTGGCCGCCGGCACCCTGGTGGCGGGTGGCAGTGTGGCGATGCTGTTCGCCCAGCCCAGGCTCTTCAATCCCTGCCTGTCCGATCTGCCCGACGAGCTGGCGCATCACCCGCTGGTGGCCGCCGCGTGGGCGGAGCTGGACCCGGCCCTGGTGTGGGATTGCCATGCCCATCTGGCCGGCACCGGCGATGGCGGGCATGGCATCGAGATGTCGCCGGAGATGCTCAGCCCGCTCAATCCGCTGCAGTACCTGCAGCGTCTGTTCTACCTCAATGCCGGTTGTGTGCACGAGGCGCCGGGGCGGGTCGATGACAGCTATGTGGAGCGCCTGCACAACCTCAGCGCGGGCATGGCGCCGGGCTACAAGACCATGCTGTTCGCCTTCGACCGCGCCCATGCGGCGGACGGTACGCCCCTGCCCGAGCACAGCGCGCTATACGTGCCGGATGCCCATGCACGCGATGTGGCGCGTGCGGCGCCCGAACGCTTCGAGTGGGTGTGCTCCATCCACCCCTGGCGTTCCGACGCGCTCGACGCACTGGCGCAGGCCGCCGCCGAGGGCGCGCGGGCAGTGAAGTGGCTGCCGCCGGCGCAGGGCATCGACCCCGACAGCCCGGCTTGCGAGCGCTACTACCGCAAGCTGGCCGAACTCGACCTGCCGCTGATTACCCATGTCGGCGAGGAGCGCGCGATGCACGGCGCCGGGCGGCCCGAGTGGGGCAACCCGTTGCGCCTGCGGCGCGCGCTCGACCACGGCGTGCGGGTGGTGATGGCGCACTGCGCGACCCTGGGTGAGGATGTTGACACCGACCAGGGCGAGGCCGGTCCGCGGGTGCCCAGCTTCACGCTGTTCGACCGCATGATGGGCGAAGAACGGCACAAGAACCTGCTCTTTGGCGACATTTCCGCCATCATCCTGCGCAACCGCCGCCTGGAGGTGCTGCGTACCGTGATCGAGCGCAGCGACTGGCATCCGCGCCTGCTCTACGGCACCGACTACCCGCTGCCCGGCATCATGCCGCTGATCTCTCCCGCCGCACTGGCGCGTGCGCAGATGCTCGACGAATCCGCCGTGGCGGTGCTGGAGGCCATCCGCGCGCATAATCCGCTGCTGTTTACCTTCGTGCTCAAACGCCACCTGACGAGCAACGGCCGCCGCCTGCCGGCGACGGTGTTCGAGACCCGCCGCTTCTTCGACCGGACGACCGCATGAGCTCCCAGTTCAAACTGCTGCAGGAACGCCGCTTCCTGCCCTTCTTCCTGACCCAGTTCCTCGGCGCCTTCAACGACAACTTCTACAAGAACGCGCTGGTGGTGCTGGTCACCTTCCAGGCCGCGCGACTCACGGACTTGTCGCCGGGCGTGCTGGTGAACATCGCCGCGGGGCTGTTCATCCTGCCCTTCTTCCTCTTCTCCGCCACCGCCGGGCAGTTTGCCGACAAGTTCGAGAAGAGCCGGCTGATCCGTTTCACCAAGCTGCTGGAAATCGCCATCATGGTGCTGGCCACGGTGGCCTTTGCGCTCTCCTCGGTCAAGCTGATGCTTGCCACCCTGTTCCTGATGGGCACCCAGTCGGCCATCTTCGGCCCGGTGAAGTACGCCATTCTCCCCCAGGTGCTGGACGAGACCGAACTGGTGGGAGGCAACGCGCTGGTGGAGTCGGGCACCTTCGTCGCCATCCTCCTCGGCACCCTCGTCGGTGGCCTGTTGATCGTGGTGCCGGCCGGCAGTGTGTGGGTGTCGGCCGGAGTGGTGGCCACCGCGCTGCTGGGCTATCTCGCCAGCCGTTCGATCCCGCCGGTGGCCGCCGCCGATCCGGCGATGAAGGTCGCCTGGAATCCGTTCGTCCAGACCTGGCAGATGGTCGGTTTCGCGCGCGAGAACCGCACGGTGTTCCTCTCCATCCTCGGCATCTCGTGGTTCTGGTTCTACGGCGCGGTGTTCCTGTCGCAGTTCCCCGGCTTCGCTTCCGAGGTGCTGGGCGGCGACGAGAAGGCGGTGACCCTGCTGCTGGCGGTGTTTTCGGTGGGCATCGCGATCGGCTCGCTGCTGTGCGAGCGCCTTTCCGGCAAGCATGTGGAGATCGGCCTGGTGCCCTTCGGCTCCATCGGCCTCACCGTGTTCGGCCTCGATCTGTGGTGGGCGAGCAGCGCGCTGGAGGCCGGTGCGGCGATGCGCCCGCTCTCCGAACTGCTGGCCGAGCCGGTGACCTGGCGCATCCTCTTCGATCTGGTGATGATCGCGCTGTGCGGCGGCTTCTACATCGTGCCGCTGTACGCCCTGGTGCAGAGCCGCTCCGCGCCCTCGCACCGCTCGCGCATCATTGCCGCCAACAACATCCTCAACGCCGCCTTCATGGTGGTGGCCGCGGCCATGGGTGCCGGGCTGCTCGCCGCCGGTGCCAGCGTCCAGCAGCTCTTCCTGATCACCGCGCTGCTCAACGCCGTGGTGGCGATCTACATCTACACCCTGGTGCCGGAGTTCCTGCTGCGCTTTATCGTCTGGCTGCTGGTGCACACCGTGTACCGCCTGCGCGTGCAAGGCATGGAGCATGTGCCGGAGGAAGGCGGCGCGGTGATCGTCGCCAACCACGTCAGCTTCGTCGATGCGCTGATCATCATGGCCGCCTCGCGCCGCCCGGTGCGCTTCGTCATGGATCACCGCATCTTCCGCTGGCCCATCCTGTCCTTCGTGTTCCGCACCAGCCGGGCGATTCCCATCGCCTCGGCAAAGGAAGACCCGGCAATGATGGAGCGCGCCTTCGACGAGGTCGCGCGCGCCCTGGAAGCCGGCGAGCTGGTCGGCATCTTCCCGGAAGGGCGGATCACCGACAGCGGCGAGCTCTACCCCTTCCGTCCCGGCATCGCGCGGATCGTCGAGCGCACCCCGGTACCCGTGGTGCCGCTGGCGCTGCGCGGCCTGTGGGGCAGCTTCTTCAGCCG
>WPCG01020904.1_pt1 | contig 11602 bp, 8 predicted proteins | sample 5403311 | NCBI WGS metagenome assembly WPCG01 (sample SAMN12869467, study PRJNA574797) | sludge metagenome | isolation source: wastewater treatment of Control | place: China:Beijing | collected 2019-05-17 | reverse complement strand
GGTCATTGTGGGGCACTGGGTGATGGATCTTTTTACCGATACCACCTTTTTTCTCACCGCCACTTCTATGATAGGGTTTATCGCCCTCATGGGCATCAACTCGCGTAACTCTTTGCTGATTATTGATTTTGCCAAGGGGATGATGGAAGAGGGCATGGGCAAGCGTCATGCTATCGCCCACTCTGCCGCCACGCGTGCCAAGCCTATTTTTCTCACCGTTATCACCGTGGTACTAGCCAGTGCCATGCTTGCTCTTGACCCTATTTTTGGCGGTCTTGGCGTGGCGCTCATCTTTGGTAGCTTGGCTTCGGTGGTGGTGTCGTTGCTGTTTGTGCCTGTGCTTTTAGATAAAAGTTGTGCTTTTTAAGCAGGAGCAGTAAGGGTAAACTGGGTTGTGCCTTGCAGTGTCTTTACATGTAACGCGCCTTTCATGCGCTCTTCTACCAGTTTTTTAGCCAAAGAGAGGCCCATGCCCATGCTTTTTTCCTTGGTAGAAACACCCATCTCAAAAATACGCTCAGGGGGCGCAACAGCAATGCCTCCTGCGTTGTCTTGGTATTCTAAATAAAAGGTCTCTTTTCCCACAAAAACGCGGATGCGGATGAAGCGTTCTTGTTCGGCAGGATGGCTTAAAAAAGCTTCAAGGGTATTGTCCAGCAAAATCATCAACACATTAGCCAAGGCGTTTTGGTTGTTTACAATACGCAACTCCTCTGCACACACCACTTCCACGCGAACACCGCCAAGAACAAGCCTGTCTCGTTGTATCTGCAAAGCAAGGGCAATTTGCCGTGCGGGCGCAAAGGATTCAAGGTGGGGTTTTTTGGAAAAAAAGCCGTACAATTCGCCCAAGGCTCCTTTGAGATAAAACAAGGTCTCTTTCATGCTAGGAAGCCCTTCTTTAAGGCCCTTAATAACCTCTTTTTCCTTTCCAAAATGAAGCAGGCTTTCCAGATACACCACATGGGAGGCAAGGGAAGAGATGGGTTCTTTCCACTGGTGCACTACCTCGGAGATATTTTTCCCCACTGCCGCAAACTTTGACTCTTCCATGAGCAATAGAATATTTTTTTGATGTTCGGTTTTCATGTAGCCGATTTTGCGCGACAAGGCAATAGAAAGCATTGAAATCTCCACTGCCAGCCCCAAGGGTATGGCAAACGTAAGGGCCGTTGTCAATTCCACCGAAGCGCTCAGTGCGGCTGAGGTCACCGTAATGGAGGCCAGATACACTCCCTCTCCCACTAAAAAATACCACGCCCCCCGATGGCCTCGCCACACCAACCACACCAACGCAACCACAATGGCCACGATCAGCCCATAGCCAACAAATAAGGCGTACTTAGCATAAGGCAACCACGCTTGCGTTACAAAACCCGAACACAAAAAAACAAAAGTGCTAAAACTGACTATCTTCACTCCCCTAAAAAGCCTATACCCTACCCTGTCTTTTGTCTTTAAGTCAAAAAAATCAATAACAAACCAGCAAAACCAAAAAGCCATCAAAAAAGGAGCGACCCACGAGAGGATAAAAACAACATACCCCTCTGCCACGCCTAAAAAATGGAGCATTCCGTTAAACCCATACACATACACCCACGCACTTGCTACATGTAAAATGTAAAACAACAGTGCCCGCTCTTTGAGGCTGGCAAACATGGCGATGTTATAAATCATCAGCGCCAGCACCACGCCTCCAAACAGACCCCACAAAATCATCTCAAGGGTGTTTTTTAGCGTGTATTGGTTCACGCTCAACACTTCCCACGCAAGGTTAAGGGACCCAAAGCTCTCCATGCGTGTAAGCACAACCACCTCTTCCTCTGGTTGAAGGCCCAAATAAAAAACGCTTTTGTTGGTGCGCACATCCCGCTGGGAAGCGGGGCGGAAAAGACCAAGCTCGTGCAGCACAGCCGCCTTGCCCTCTCGAAACACCCACACATCAACACGAGTAATCGCTGGTCGGTGGTTTTGAAACATCAGAGCAATAGGCACTGTGTCGCTATTTTTTAGATGCAGTTTTGTCCAAAAAACATTCTGCCCGTAGCTGACATCTTTGCCGTGATAAGTAGAATCCCCCTCGTACTCCAACACATACTGGGGAGTAAAAGCGCCAGCAGTGTCTTTGAGTACAAGCTGGTGCGAGTGGGTTGAAAACGGGGTGTCATCACGGCTTACATGTAAGGTTTCATAGGCCCACAATGGAGACCAAAACAGCACTGCTAACAGGAGCTGGCGCAAATACTATACCCTCTTCCTTTTAAGGTTTTAATGGCCTCTTGTCCACATTTTTGGCGCAAACGGTACACAAGATTACGCAAGGTATTTTGCTCTATTTCTTCCCCTCCATACAGTTTGGCCTCTATCTCTTCTTGGGGCACCATGCGGCAATGGTTTTCCAGCAAAAAATCCAACAGTTGCGCCTCTTTTTTTGTCAAAGGCGTAAACACTCCTTTAACCCCGATGGCCTTTCGCACACCATCGTACACAACACCATCAGGAAACATCACGCGCATTTTTTTGTTCTCATGGAGCTTCTCTAGGCACTTAGCAAGGGTTTTAAGGAGTATAAATAAATCCAGAGGTTTTTCCAAATAGTCCACCAACCCTAGCGACATCACCCCCAAAAGCTTCTCTTTTTCCATGTGTCCACTGGTCATAAAAATGGGGACATTAGGGGAAATTTCGCGGATTTCTTGGGCTGCTCTTAGGCCATCCATACAGGGCATTACATAATCCAAAATCACAATATGGGCTGGACATTTTCTAAATGCCTCCACCGCCTCTTCGCCATTTTCCACGCTCGTAACCTTGGCGCACAAAAGACCGAGGGTTTTAGCGATATTGGTACGCGTTACCTCGTCATCCTCGGCGTATAAGATAGTAATTCCCTCAAACAAAGCGCGATCAATATCCATGACTACAGCCTTTGGCGGTTTTTAGCAGATAGCCCATTTCCTTAACGGTTACAATGTGTTCCGTTTCAAGCTTTTTGCGTAGCCGATACACCATGTTTCGCAAAGCGTTTTCGCTCATGCCAGGCTCCTTTAGGGCCTCTTGGAGCTGCTCTTTGCTGACTAGCCTACCTTGGTGCCTTAGCAACATCTCCAAAACAGACACCTCTCCAGAGGTAAGTTCCACCTTTTTTTCCTTCACATACACGCACTGGTTGGCAATATCATACTGCAAGTGGGCATCGACCGCAAAGGTAAGAAGATTTTTTTCTTGCAATTTCACCACCGCCTGTTTCAAAACCTCCACAAGCGTTTCGTATTTCATGGGTTTTTCAATGTACTGAATAACGCCCAAGCGAATAGCGTTTAGCAGTTTTTCTTTGTCGGTAAATCCGCTGCAAATGATGATGGGCATATGGGGATGGCTTTGGCGAATTTCCTTGGCTATTTCATGGCCATCTACGCAAGGCATCACATAATCTAGCAAAGCAACATCTACTTTTTCTTGCTTAAAAAACCGCAAAGCATCAGCACCATCTTCCGCCACCAAAACCCGACCAAAAAAAAGCTCTAAGGTTTTAGCCGTATTGGCACGAATGACACTGTCATCCTCAGCATACAAAACCGTCAGATTCCGCAAAATCTCCACTAAACGCTGCACTTTGACTCCTTGGATTCTTCTGGGAGTATTCTAGCAAGCGTATATCACAACTGCGTCACAAAGAAGAAATGCGCACCCTTGCGCCACCATTTGCATTAGACAATTCCATGTGCCATCCGTATTTAGTTAAAATCTCTTGGGACATCTTTAAGCCCAAGCCTTCCAAAGAGGTGCCTGAAAATTGCGCCAAAGATTCTGGGCTAAAACCGCCACAGTTATCCTCAAATACAATCTCCTCTTTGGCAATGCAAATGCGCAACACAGGTCCAAGGGTGTGTTGTTTTTTAGCCGCAGCCAGCGTATTGTTGATGCAATTTAACCACACATGCATCCACACGTTGCGCACCCCGCGCAACCGCAAAGGCGCTTGGACTTCAAGCAGGACTTGGACTTTGGCGTGCTTGATGTTCATATCCACAATCGCCAACGTCGCCTTGATGGACTCTTGCGCATCAAATACACTCTCTTCTTTGGAAGTTTTGTAAAAATCTAAAAAATTGCGCATGGTTTGGGCCATAAAGTCAATGGAGGCTTCCATGTTGTTAACATGCGCATGCAGCTCTTCTTTGGCAACGGGAGTGCCCAGCATCAGCTTGGTTTTGAGCATCAGGTTTAAAGAGCTAATATGCGAAAGACTGTCGCGCCACTGGTGGGAAATGTTCGCCACCAACCCCACCAGCTCCGCTTGACGGTTTTTATGAAACAGCGCTTCATGCTGGGTAAGGTTTTTAGCGACCGCCTTAGCGACTTTTTTTTGCAACAGGTAATTCCACAGAAAAATCACCCCAAGCACACCGCACAACCCCATGAAAATCCAAAATCCCACCGTCACTTGGGTGACTTTTTCCACCACAATGTTTACATGACGGTTAACGACAGCTTGACGCTCCTCTTGGGTAAGGGTAGCAATGGCTTTGTTTAAAATATCCCTTAAAAGCGGTTCATCTTTACGCACTCCCATGCGCAGATGGTTTTCAAACCCTTTGGGTTGGCCAACAATTTTGAGGTTAAAAAGCCCTTGTTTTTTAATGGTGTGGGCCGCAACTATCATAGAGCGCAGGGTGAGGTCGGCTTTGCGCTCTTCCACAAGCCTAAAAGCCTCCGCTTCACTCTCAACAGGGATGATGGCAAGGTGCGGGAAAGAGGTCGAAAACCACTCGTAAATAGATGTTTCCCGAATGAGCGCTACCGAAGCAGAAACCTTAGAAATATCCTCAATATAAGCTTGCTCAATGCGACCAATGAGTACATTAGGGTCTGAAAAAAGGGGTTCGGTAAACACAAGCCATGTTTCACGCTCGCGTGTTTGGTTTAAAAAACTGAGCACATCACACTTGCCCTCTTTGGAGAAGGCGATAGTCTCTTCCCATGTGCGTGTTGGCACAAGCGTAAACCCAACCCCCAAGCGCTGTTCTACCAAACCAATAAGATCTGCTCCAATACCTTGGTATGCACCTGCCTCCGTGAGCCACTCAAAAGGCTCCCAATCAGGGTCAACACATAAAGTAATAGGGCCCTTTTGGGCCAAATAGTGCTGCTCTTGAGGCGATAATTCTAGCCCAAAAACATGACTAAAGCCTGTCCACAAAAGCAAGCCAATCCACCATAAGCCTTTGGACATTCTTTCCCTTTTTTGACACATTATAACCAAAGCGGCAGGGCTTTTAGGCCATTTTCTTTTTTTTGTGACACAGTTGTGATATTGCAATGTTACAATAGTGATAGAAAATTTCAGGAGGCTACCATGCGCCCTTTTGCCCCTTCTTTTACTTCTCGTTTTCGTATTTTAAAAGGCGGGAAAATTTCCTTGGTTATCGGTGCTTTTTTTAGCTCCGCCGTATTGGCTTTTGCAGCGCCTAGCGGGGGCGTAGTCACCAGTGGAAATGCCAGCATTTCTCAAAGTGGCGCCACCACCACCATTCATCAAACCTCTCAAAAAACCTCCATCAACTGGCAAAATTTTAACATTGCTTCACACGAAACGGTTACTTTCAACCAGCCAAATGCTAGCGCTATTGCCCTAAACCGTGTTGTTGGAACTGAGCGCAGTGTCATCGATGGAGCTTTAAATGCCAACGGTCAAGTCTGGCTTCTCAATGCCAACGGCGTACTCTTTGGCAAAAATGCCGCTGTGAATACCGCCGGTCTTTTAGCAACTACCAAAAACATCAGCGATGAAGCCTTTCAAGCAGGCAATTACGCCTTTGATGGTCATTCCAAAGAGAGCATTATTAACCTTGGAACTTTACATGTAAACGAGGGTGGCTATGTGGCGCTTCTTGGAAAAGAGGTGCTGAACGAGGGCATTATTAGAGCAACACTAGGAAGCGTACATGTAAGAGGCGGGGAAGCATTCACCCTTAATCTCAACGGTAACTCCTTGGTGAATTTAACCGTAAACAAAGGCACCCTTGACGCCCTCGTAGAAAACAAAGGGGCCATAGTTGCCGATGGAGGGGAAGCGTACCTCACCACCAATGCGGTCAATGAACTGCTTAAAGGCATGGTAAACAACGAAGGCCTTGTTCAAGCCAACACCATGGGAGAAGTGGATGGCAAAATTGTCTTATTTGCCCACGGAGGCGCCACCTCTGTTGATGGGCACCTTGAAGCCCAAGGGGGATTTGTAGAAACCAGTGGCAAAACCCTTGCCATCACCTCAGCCTCTTCTATTAAAGCAGCCCACTGGCTTATTGACCCTGAAAATATCGTCGTGGAGTCCACGGGTGGGGCGGATGTGGCGGGCTCTAGCATTGCTGCTAGTGCCATCCAAAACTATCTTAATGGCACAGGAGGCCTGACGCTTTTAGCAGACAATAACATCTACATCAACCAAGCCTTAGCGTGGAATGCCAACCAACTCACCCTCAGTGCGGGTAATGACATTGCCATTAATGCGCACATGCATGCCACAGGCTCAGGAACATTGGCACTGTATTATGGAAAAGCAACCTTAAGCGGCGGAAGCAGTCGGTACACAGTGGCCCAAGGCGTAGATGTCACCATCCCTACTGCCACGGCTTTTACATGGAAAAAAGGGAGTGATGGCACACTGACCAACCTTGTTCTTGACAATGGCAACTTACGCTTTGGCACAGGAACACAAGCCTCTATTGATAGCATGGGTGCGCTGTTACAACCTTTTTACTATGACAATGTGACTACGGGCAGAGACGGGTGGTACAAGCTTACATATTCAAGCTACCCCCTAGACTATGCCATCGGAGTGGGCGGGGATGGCACTAATACGTACAATACCAATGGAGATATTCTCTCGACCAACGGCTACACCCCTCTCTCTTCTGTTGTTTCCAACCTCTCTATTAACATTGCGAAATATTTTGAAAAAACAGGTACCGTTTCAGTCACCATGGACGTGGCTACACCCAACTACGGCACCATTCAAACAACCAACACCTATACCCTAAACCCCAATACCTACTTCATGAAAGCAGATACTTCTGTTGTTAATACCACAGGGGCAAATTTAACCAACATGCGTTTGTGGATTGGGACACGAGATGATTATGTAGGCCCAAGGGACTCTAACTACAAAATCAAAGGAAATATCGGCGCAGAAGGATTTGTGGCCATTACCAAACAAACCCAAGAGGCCAAAGCCATCATTGTTTCAGAAAACACCTTTGAAAGTGGCATTGGGGCAGCGGTGCTGTTTTACTCCACCACCCCTGGCACCAATACCGTCATCCAGTCCTGCTGTTCTTTTGCCAATGTTATCAATCAAGACCCCCTTGCCTCACGCATCTCCACTCCAACCCAAGAAGACGGCTCCTATGGTATTTTCTTAAGCCTAGGTGATTTGCCCAATGGACAAGGCGGCATGGTTACGTGGTATTATGCGGCTGCACCCGTCTCTTTCTTGAATGAAACTGTCACGCAGGTAGGCGAATCTTCTGGCTCCATTCCAACAACTCCAGCAGTGCCCACGCCTCCGCCCGCCCCTAGCAACCCGACCCAAGCTATTGTAACAGCTATTGTCAACACCGTAGCGACCACGCCCCCTGCTTTGCCAACTCCTCAAGTTTTACCGACAAATACCACTCCCTCGTCCGATGGATTATTTACACAAAGGGGTGAATTTATCGTTACCAACATCATGACCTCCGCCCTGTCACAAGGTTTCAGCGAAGGAAGTCGCGCCACGCTGGTTTCACGACCCGAGGAAAATAGGCCGAGTGCGCGGGTCTCCCTTTCTGAGCTTCGAGCCATGCAAGAGCCAGAGGCTTCTTCAGGTTCTGGCACAACCCTTGCGCCCGTGAGCGACGTACGTGTTCCTCTGGGACAAGACTCCCTTATCGACCTTGTTAACGGCGGCGTGCATTTGCCAGAAGGGGTAGAGCAAGAGTTTTATATTGAGCAAAGGAGTTAGAAAATGGGGTTACATGTAAAAGGTTTTATCTTGCGCACCTTCTCTTTATCTTTGGTTGCAACCAGTGTACTTTACGCGCAAACCCCTCCCACCGTAGGCGACATCTTGCGTCAAGTAGAACCTCCGCGCTTTGTGGAACCGCAGCGCTTGGATGATGTGCCCTCCCTAGTCTCCCCTGAAGCTAAAAGCACAGAAGAAACCGTCGCTCCTCTTGCCGCCCCAGCAACACCCGCAAGCACAGCTTCTTCATTTAAAGCAATCCAACAGCCCCGCATTGAGGGGTTTGCTTTCGTGGGCAACGAGGCGCTCAATGATGCGCAATTACAAGAAGCCCTTGCTGCTTTTGTTGGAAAACCCCTTACGGTCCAAGAAATTCTTGCGGCCGAAGAAGCGCTGAGCACTTTTTACCAAAGCAACGGTTTTCCCAATGCGCGGGCTTTTGCCTTTAGCGATGCCATCCATCACGGTGTTGTTACGCTGGCTGTGCGCGCCAGAAGTCACGACACTCTCAACAGTGACCCCCAACGCCTCACTCAAAATACCCCCGAAGAAGCCCTTTACGGAGCTATCTACCCAGGTATTTTGGTTACCCGCTTTGCTTTTGAAGGCAATGAAGCTATCAGCGACACCCTATTGCGCGCGCAACTGTCTCTTTTGGAAGGACGCACACTTGATACCCAAAAACTTTTAGAGGCCGCCCAAACCATCACGACCTACTACCAAAGCCGTGGCTTCAAAAACGCGCGCGCCTATTTGTTTAAACACAATATTGCAGAAGATGGCACCGTCACCTTTAGTATTCGCGCGCGCCATCATGAAACCCATGCACAAGACCCTGCCCTTTTACAAGAAAACGAAACACTTTCGATGCAGACTGTTCCGGTGGTGCTTATGGCCCCATTGACTCCCTCGCCAGAATCTGTTGAGAAAAAGCATACTGTTGAAGAAACCGTGCCTTTTTCCACTTTGGTTCGAACATTTACTTTCGAGGGAAATACAGCGATTTCAACCCAAGAGCTCGAAGCTTTGGTGGCCCCGCATGCTAACAAATCCTTTACTTTAGCCGAACTTGAAACACTCACTTCACACATCACAAAACATTACCGCACCAAAGGCTACTTTGTTGCACGCGCCTATCTTCCCCCGCAAACCATCGAGAATGAAAGTCTCAAGATTGCCATCATTGAGGGCAGCTATGGTGTGTTTACCATCACCAATACATCCCGCGTCAACGAACGCATCATTCAAGGCATGATGGATGCAATCAAAGACCGCGACATCGTCTCCACCGACACCCTAGAGCGGGCTATGCTGCTCATTAACGACACCCCTGGCGCACGCATTACCCAGGCCGACGTAAGCCCAGGAACAGTGCTTGGAACTAGCGATTTTACCATTACCGCAGAGGCTTCTGCTCCCTATGGAGGATATCTTTTATCTGACAACCACGGTTCTCCCTACACAGGAAAAATCCGCTTCATGGGCGGACTCTTTCTTCATTCACCCTTTAAGGTAGGCGATCGCCTCAGCATCAATGGCTTACTCAGCGAGAACACCAACCTTGACAATGGCCGCATCGCCTACGCCTTCCCTCTGCACTACAGTGGCACCCGCGGGGAACTCTCCTATGCCCACACTACCTACAACCTAGGAGGAACGTATCGCCCACTAGATGCACAAGGCAAGTCTGATGCCTTGGCTTTGGAGATTACCCATCCTTTCATTCGTTCACGCAAAGAAAATCTATGGGGTTTTGCTTCATTTGCTCTAAAAACCATGAAAGACGAAATTCGCTCCGTAAGCGACACCACCAAAAAAGATGCTTCCGTGGCAACTTTTGGGGTGCGTTACGACCAAAATAGTCTCTTTTTCACCAAAGACGCAAGCCATCAAGCCAGCCTTGCGTTCACACTAGGGGATTTAAACTATAAAGATAAAACCAAAGACGTTGCCAGCACCCAAGGAAGCTACCAAAAATTCAACCTCGAACTCTCCCAAAGCCTTTTACTCTCTCCCCTATGGACATGGAACAATGCCCTTCGCGCCCAGTATGCGCTCAACAACAAAAACCTCGATGGCAGCGAGGATTTTAGCATTGGAGGAAACGGAGGGATAAAGGTCTATCCTGATGGAGAGTTAAGTGCAGAAAAGGGCTACATGTACACCACCGAGCTGCTGTATACCTTGCCTTACTTTAGAGGCATTTCCCACCAAGCTGGGGTTTTTTATGGGATTGGACGCGCTTATATGAGCGACAACACTGTAGGCTTTGAAGCACGCACTTTGCAAAATGCAGGGGTAAGCTACTACGCCTTTTACCGCTCCTTTTTCTTACGCACCCATCTTACCTCACGCATTGACGGCAAAGAGATTCAAAGCGAATCCAACTACCGCACCCGCTTTTTGGTTCAAGGAGGCTGGACCTTTTAGCGCCTCTTTTGGTTTACATGTAAACTCCCTTACATGTAAACCGCTCCTCTTCGCCCATAGGAAACTCTAAAAGACCTTTTGTTATAATTATGTGATTTTTAGTAAAAAAGGATTATCCTATGGCCTGGCTAGACTCTTTGGACAATTATCCGTTGCCCGCAACGTTTCAAGAGGATTGCCAGAGGTATGCAACCTTGTTGCTTACCTATAACAAAACCCATAACATTTCGGGTGCTAAAACCCGCGAGGCTGTTGAGGACAACTTGCTTGACAGCATCTATCCGCTACTTTTTATTAAGACATGGCCAGCAACGTGCGTGGACATCGGTAGCGGAGCAGGGCTTCCAGCCATTCCTTTGGCATTGGCTTTGCCCCAAACACACTTTACGCTCTTTGAGCCCATTGCCAAAAAAAGTGCTTTTTTGCACTTGGCTAAAAGCGAGTTGGGATTGTCTAACGTCACCGTCAAAACCCAACGCATCGAAAAAGCCGAACCTTTTACATGCGGGCTTCTTTGTTCGCGCGCTGTAACAGACGCCAAGGCTCTTATTGCTCTGGCCAAAGCCTTTGTCGGGCCAACAACGCAAGCGCTTTTATACAAAGGGTCTCGCGCCGATGTAGAGATGGAAGGATTTTCAAACTATACCGTTTTTGAGCGAGGCCAAAGACGGTATGTTTTAGCAAAGGATTTAGTGTGATTTTAAAGATTTTAGGCCTTGTTGCCGTTTTGTTTCTGATTTATTTTTTCTTTTTTAAAGTGGCGCGCTCAGGTGAGAATGGCCCTAAAACCACAAAGAAAAAGCTTCAAGGAGAGACGATGCTAGAGTGTGCGGCATGTTCTACCTTTGTTACCGACAAAGATGCCATCATTAAAGACGGCCAATTTTTCTGTTCCCGCGAATGCGCTAAGGCGTAAGGAGATTTCATGCTATTAATCGGCCACCGTTTGGTACCTTTTGAACCTTTGTATCCTATTGAAACCGTAGATGAGATTGTTCAGACACCTGCTGGAAGTACGGTTTTGTTTGAGTATGCACCAGATTTAATATGGCACTGCCAACAAAATCGCGTGCCTTTTGCTTTACATGTAAGCTCAGCCACAGAAGCCATCATCGGCAATGGCGCAGGAGCACGCTTGCTGATTGCTTCGTCGCACCTTGTCCCAGA
>WPCG01002046.1_pt1 | contig 11670 bp, 12 predicted proteins | sample 5403311 | NCBI WGS metagenome assembly WPCG01 (sample SAMN12869467, study PRJNA574797) | sludge metagenome | isolation source: wastewater treatment of Control | place: China:Beijing | collected 2019-05-17 | reverse complement strand
ATATCCGCCCCCAGCCGCTCGGCCAGGTTGGCGATCTCGTTCATGAAGCTGATCTTGGTGGCCAGCATGCAGTTGGCGGCGTACTTGGTCAGCTCGGCGCTCTTCACGTCCATCACGATGATCTTCTCGTGCTGGCGGCTGAAGGGGGCGTAGAGCTCGCGCATCACCTCCACCGTATGCGCATCCTCGGTGCCGATGATGATGCGGTCGGGTTTCTGGCAGTCGGCCACGGCGCTGCCTTCCTTGAGAAACTCCGGGTTGGAGACCACGTCGAACGTGAGTTCTGCGCTCACTTCCCCCGCCTTGGCCCGGGCCTCGAGCACCTCGCTTACCCGCTTACGCACCTTGTCGGCGGTGCCCACCGGCACGGTGGACTTATCCACGATGATGCGGTGGGCCGTCATATGCTCGGCGATGGTCTCGGCCACCTTGAGCACATACTGCAGATCGGCGCTACCATCCTCGTCCGGCGGCGTGCCCACGGCGATAAACTGGATATCGCCATGCTCAACGGCCATGGCCGCATCGGTGGTAAAGCGCAGCCGCCCGGCGGCGTGGTTCTCCTTCACCAGGCCCTCCAGGCCCGGCTCATAGATGGGGATGATGCCCTGCTCCAGCCGGGCGATCTTCTCCGCATCCACATCCACGCAGACCACCTCGTGGCCCACATCGGCCAGGATCGTCCCCTGCACCAGGCCCACATAGCCGGTGCCAAACACTGTCACTCGCATTGATTACTCCTTATGAGGTTCGAGGGGCGAGGGGCGAGGGGCGAGGGGCGAGGGGCGAGGGGCGAGGGGCGAAGAGATAGGCTAGATTTTGCATAGATTGCTTGCAAAGTTGGAGCTCGCCATGCAGTTCGAGGATCTGGAAGTGTGGAAGCGGGCGGCCCGCTTGTCTACGCGAATCTATCGGCATTTCATCGATTCGCGAGACTATGGCTTCAAAGACCAGATCACTCGCTCCTCGCTTTCCATCGCCAGCAATATCGCCGAGGGCTATGAACGCGTCGGTGAGAAGGACCGAATACGCTTTCTCAACTATGCCAAAGGCTCCTGCGGCGAGCTGCGTACCCAGATCTATATCGGCATGCAGATTGGGTACATCGATAGAGACGCCGGCAGGCAGTGGGTGGAAGAAACCCACGAACTCTCCCGAATGCTCTATGGCCTCATGCAGCACTTTCGAAGCAGGCAGTAAGCCTCGCCCTTTCACCTCGTACCTCGTACCTCGTCCCTGCTTCCCCCTCGCCCCTCGAACCTCGCCCCTCGAACCTCGTCCCTCAAACCTTATAAAAATCCCGATACCAGGCCACGAAGTTGGCCACACCTTCCTTCACCGGCGTGGCGGGCTTGTAGCCTACCGCTTTCTCCAGCTCGCTGGAGTCGGCGTAGGTATCCGGCACGTCCCCGGGCTGCAGCGGCAGCAGCTCCTTGATCGCTTCCTTGCCCAGCGCCTCCTCGATCGCCTCGATATAGGCGGAGAGCTTCACCGGGTCGTTGTTGCCGATATTGAAGATCCGGTAGGGGGCGTTGCTGGTGGCCGGGTCCGGCGTATCGCTGTTCCACTCGGGGTTGGGTACTGCGATATCGTCGCTGGCGCGGATCACCCCCTCCACGATGTCATCCACGTAGGTGAAGTCGCGGGTGTGGTGGCCGTGATTGAACACCGGGATCGGCTCGCCCGCCAGGGTCTTCCTGGTGAACAGGAAGAGCGCCATGTCCGGGCGGCCCCAGGGGCCGTAGACGGTGAAGAAGCGCAGGCCGGTGGTGGGCAGGCCGAACAGATGGCTGTAGCTGTGGGCCATCAGCTCGTTGGCCTTCTTGGTGGCGGCGTAGAACTGCAGCGGGTGGTTGACTCCCTCATGCTCCGAGAAGGGCATCTTGGTGTTGGCGCCGTAGACGCTGCTGGTGCTGGCGTAGGTCAGGTGCTCGACCCTGTGGTGCCGGCACGCCTCCAGGATATTGGTGAAGGCCACCAGGTTGCTCTGCACATAGGCGTGGGGGTTCTCCAGCGAGTAGCGCACCCCCGCCTGGGCCGCCAGGTGGATCACCCGCTCCGGCCTATGGGCCTCGAAGGCCGCGTTCACCGCCGCCAGATCGGCCAGATCCTCCCGCACGAACACATACTCGCTGCCGGTGCGCGCCGCGGTCTCCTCCAGGATCTTGAGGCGCGCCTCCTTAATCGCCGGGTCGTAGTAGTCGTTGACCACGTCGAAGCCAACCACGCTGTCGCCGCGCTCCAGCAGGCGCTTGGCGGTGTGGAAACCGATAAAGCCGGCGTTGCCGGTCACGAGGATTTTCATGTAAGTCCTTGCATGTTAGTGGGCGAATCCAGCTCCACCCCATCCGGGAAAGCTCGATTGCTGAGGTAGTCCAGGCGATATTCCACGTGCTGACGGATATCGCGGAGCGTGAATTCTTCTTCGGAAAAAGCCTCGCATACCCCCAGCACGACGCCGCCAGCCCCCGACTTGGCCACGAGCTCTGCGAAACGCCCGCTCACCTCGTCGGCAATAGTCGAAGCCGCCGTTGCCGCGTCCGGTGAATCGATGGTGTAGACAATGCTGATATCCAGGTCATACGGCTCCTCAGCCGGCAGCTCGCCGGCAGGTGCGAAGGATAGCCAATAGCCGATGACCGTCGATGCCTGTGTCTTGCCCTTCTTCTCCAAGCGCTGGAAAACATACCGCAGCCGCTCCACCAGGCTGTCGGGCAACGCCTGTCGGCGATACCGAGCCGCCAGCCAGCTCTGCAGGATATGCTTATCCGCCGGCGCCAGGATGGCATCTGCCACCGGAGCGACGTCCGCCAGATCGCGCTTGGCAATGCGGCACTTTCGAGTCGCCAACAGCTCCAGGCACAGGACCGTATCGGCTCGCTGCCAGTCAAGATGAAGCCGGCGAGCGTTCTTGGCATGGCGGCAGTTGATCTTACCCAGCGTCGCCATGTCATCGATGCCAATCAGGCTGCCTTGCGACCAGGGCATCGACCGTGTCCAATCGCTCGCCACCGTCTACCCTCGAGAATCCAGGGGGATTGCCACATCATCGAGCGCCTCGCGTATCGTGCGAGTTGACCCAACCTGCCCCTTGTGGCTGGCACGAGACGCCTGCTCACGCTGCGACAGCGCCCGCAGCTCGACAAGGGCCGGTTCCAGTGAGTCACCCTGCTGCAAGCGCTCCAGCAGGCTGCCACCACAGCGCAGGGGGCGTCGTATCAGCTTGTTGAGGCGCGGTAACTCGCAGGCAGCGACCGCCTCGGCCTGCTGCTCCAGCCTGGCGAGCCGTGCTTGGACGTCAGGGCGTGGCTCCTGGCCATTGAGCCAGGCATAGACGGTCGGGCGAGAGGCCCCCAGCAGGCGTGCCAGATCGGTCACCGTCAATCCCAGCGCCAGACGAATCCATTCCAGTCGTTCGGCAGGGGTGCGCAGCTCGACCGCTTCTTCCGATGTTGCGGTGGTGACATCAATCGAGGCGTCCTGGAGCCATTGGTGGCGTGACAGTGCTGCCTCCGGGGTGACGGCACCGCCGGAGCCCGGCTCACCGCCCAAGGTGACAGGAACGAGAAAGCAGGTCGCGGCGATGGCCACCGTTTGACGGGCGCCGGCGCCCCACCCCCAGGTGGAGCCGCTCGCCCCACTACCGCCGCTATGCTCGACGCTTACAGTTGCCATAGCTCTCTCCTCGCCTGGTCCGTGGTCGCCATCCGAAACGCCTCGATAATCACGTCATGCGAGGCATCCAGCTGGCGTTCCACGGCCTGGGCATCGAAGCTTTGTCGCTGCGTCACGAAATAATCACTATCCAGCACGGCAGCCTCACCGCCCTGCGATGCCGCAATCCGTGCATCCAGCTGCAGCGACATCGGCTGCAAATCCGGCGGCAATGCCACCCCCTGCGCGGAAAGCAGCGTGCGGATGACGAGAGTCCCCCCCACCACGTGACTGACGGTTTCTGTCACGGTGTGCTGGGGGGCGCCAGCAACCTCACGATACAGACCGATCAGGCCAGGGTTCAGCAAGGCCTCCAGCGGGTAGGCCGGAGAGGGGAGGATCGCATCCAGATAGCGCAGGCCGATGCGGTCGACATAAGCCAGCTCCACCTCGCGGTGCAGCGCCTCCAGCCCTTTCAGTACGGCTTGCTTGAACGTCGTGAAGCGCGAATACCGGGCTGTCTGAAAGATCAGGGTGTCCTTGAGCAGGATGAAACCTTCCTGTTGCGCCTGGTCGGTGAATACCCAGCGCTTGGCCTCTTGACGTTGCACATCCCACTGGGGCCCGGGAGTCACCTGCACGTGCAGCTGATGGTCTTCACGGTAGTCCGGATAGCCCTGACGGCGCAGCGCGTCCTGCAACGGCCCCACATAGTTGGCCATCTGCTCAATCCAGTTGAACTTGATCTGGGCAAGGGCATAGAACACGGGAGCTTGCGTTGCGGGGGTGCTCATGGCGGTCAGCATCCTGAGGGTGAAAGCCTGGGATATCGGCGAAGCTTTACACCCTACTTTACACCATTCGCCGAGGGACGTTCCCCCACGGGCACAAGAAAATTACCAGAACAACCCCACGCTGGAAGACGTCCTGGCACGCAGCGACTGCAAACGCCGCGCACCCACCGAGCCATACCGCCAGCGCTTCGCTCCCGCGGGTCGGACACTTCAGCCGGCTTAGGCGCGCCCTTTGCCTAAGCTGGCTTAAGGGTCTGACCCAAGGGGGCTACGCCAGCGCTGGAGAAAACCGCCAAAACCACCAGCACCGCCGGCATATTCCATATAGCTCAGCTACGCTGGCTGCCGTCACCTGCAGGCATCTCCGCCAGGCTGAACTGCAGCGACTCCAGCTCCACCAGGGCGCGGCGCAGCTGCATGATGCCGATCAGGGCCCCGAGCAGCACCGCCCCACCGATCAGCAGCGGGCCACTCCCAAGGCTGCCCAGCCCATCCTGGCTGAACAGCTCCAGCAGAAAGGCGAAAAGTGGCGAGAGAACAAAAGCCAGCTGAGAAACCTTGCTTGCCCCCGAAAGCCGACGCATGTAACGCTCCAGGCGGGCCGACATCAATCGCCGCTGCTCCACCGACACATCCTGAAGATGGACACGAAGCGAGCCTTCCTGCGCAAAGCGCCTATCCAGTTCACGCATCAACTCCGGCACTGGATCCGCAAGAGTGCGCAGGGGCAGCACCAGCAGCCAGAGGCCGTACAGATAGCAAGCCAGGATGGTGATCAGCGCCGCAGAGCGCAGCCATACAGACTCACGGCGCACCTCCTCCGGCAGAGCAATCAGCACCAGCACCGCCAGCAGCAGGACGAGTAGGGGTAATAGCGCCTTACACCTGCCGAAAATGCTAGAGGAAGCGGTGCGGGCGCCACGTAACCTGGCGAGCAGTTGGGAGAAGGAGACCTGACGCTCGATCTTGCCATCGGACGGGGGGGCGGTCGGGGAACGCCTATCGGTATCGATTTCCGACTCGCCCGAGCAATCCGATCCATCGGTCCTGAGCACCAGCACACCTAGTGCCGCCGACCAGATAATCAAGGCCGTATTGGTCACTATCGTGCTCAGGACTTGCTTGCCCGCGTCGGCCTCGCCCCCGTCGCTAGACAGGTTGAGATAGGTCACCAGCAACGCGCCAAGGCCGATCATGCCCACCGGGATCACATAGCTCAGGGCCTTTCTGCTCCAGATATGCCGAACCACCGGCAGCAGTACGACCGAAGCGAAAATATAGAAATAGGTGAAGGCAACAATACAGGCATCAATATCCACGCAGAGGAATCCCGCCATCCATGGTTCTCATATTCATCCCGGGGGTGCGGTCACAGAGACACCAGCGGCGACTCATACCCCTGCGGATTCTTCTTCTGCCACCGCCAGGTATCCTCCATCATCTCCGCCAGGCCACGCCGAGCCTTCCAGCCCAGCTCTCGCTCGGCTAGTGTCGCATCGGCCCAGCAGGCGGCCACGTCGCCGGCCCGGCGCGGCTCGATGCGATAAGGCACCGCCCGCCCCGAGGCCCGGTCGAAGGCCTTGACCACCTCGAGTACGGAGTATCCCTGGCCGGTGCCCAGGTTCCAGGTATGCACGCCCTGGCGTTCTGCCAAGGCATTCAGGGCGCAGAGGTGCCCTTCCGCCAGGTCCATCACATGGATGTAGTCGCGAACGCCAGTACCGTCGGGTGTCGGGTAGTCGCTGCCGTAGACCGACAGGCGCTCACGGCGCCCCACGGCCACCTGGGCCACATAGGGCAGCAGGTTATTGGGGATGCCCTGAGGGTCTTCGCCGATCTGGCCGCTCGAATGGGCCCCCACGGGATTGAAGTAGCGCAGCAGCGCGATGGACCAGGCGCTGTCTGACGCGGCCAGATCCCGCAGCACCTCCTCCACCATCAGCTTGGAACGGCCATAGGGGTTGGTGGGCTGCCCGGTGGGCAGGCCTTCATGCAGCGGCATGGGGTGGCCATCGCCATACACCGTGGCCGAGGAGCTGAAGACCAGCCGCGTGACCCCGGCGGCCTGCATGGCCTGGCAGAGCACCAGGGTGCCGGCGACGTTGTTCTCGTAGTAGGCAAGCGGTTGCTGAACGCTCTCCCCTACCGCCTTGAGCCCGGCGAAGTGAATCACGTCGCTGACCGCATGCTCGCGGAACAGTCGATCCAGCAGGGCACGGTCGCGAATATCCCCCTCCACAAAGGCCAGGGTGCGCTCGGTCAATCGCTCCGCACGGCGCAGCGATTCCCGTGAGGCGTTGCAGAGGTTGTCCAGCACCACCACCTCATGCCCCGCCTCCAGCAGGGCCAGCACCGTATGGGAGCCGATATAGCCGGCACCGCCTGTGACCATGACTTTTATTGGCAACATCGTATCGAATTCCAAGTGAAAGAAATCAAGGCAAATAATCTCTCAAACCGCTTATCATGCCTTGATTAACTTTCTTCACATCATATATCTCAACAGCCCTTTTTCGGGACTCTTCTGACATAGCAATGATTCTCTCCTTATCTTTCATAACCTTTTTCATGGCTTTAGAAAGTGCGCGCGAGTCTCGAGGAGCCACAATAAAGCCGTTCAAACCATCGACGACTGGACCATTGCAGCCAGGCACATCTGTAGTGATAACCGGCCTCCCGATACTCATTGCCTCCAAGATAGCTCTTGAAGTACCCTCTCTGTAAGACGGTAGAACAAAAAAGCTGGTCCTTCCAATCCAGCCTGTTACATCATCAACCTTGCCGATATACACGACACCGAAATTTGACTGCCATTTTTCTAGATCATCTTTCTTCACACTGGAAACAAGGTTTTCGTCAAGCTCTCCAGCCAGATAAAACTCCACCTCCGGATGCTCTTTTTTAACCATCCGCGCGGCTTCGGCATACTCAAACACGCCCTTTTCCTTTATCAACCTTGCCATGCAAATAAAGGAAAAACCAGACAAATCCGGACGAGAATATGCGTATTTTTCAACATCGACACCGGAGCCAGAAACAATCAGCCGCTTCTTCCCCAGCTTACCAGAAAGCCTAAACAGCCAGCCTTTTTCTAGCTCCTCTCTATCAAACTCATTCTGAAAAATAAAAACCGTGCTGAGCAAGGATGCGCAGCCGTATAACTGCCTTGCAACGTACCTAACAAGCTTTGGCTTAAAACCATCCGCACAGAAAGCATAGCCAAGGCCAGTTACAAGACAAAATATATTTTTAACGCCAAGCATTCGCGCTGCAAAAGACCCCATAACGATTGGCTTAACAGCATAACAAAACACTGAGCCTGGAGATAAATCTCGAATCTTCCTAGCAAGATTCAAATACTGCTTAAGGAATTTCAATGGATTAAGAGAATGCCTATCCAAGTCATACCTTTCCACTCTTATCCCAAGCGAATTCACCTCTTCACTATAATCATAATCAGGAACAAGCGCAGCTACAGAGTAGCCTTCTTTAATGAGCTCGGCAATTAAATCCCCTCGATTGTGGACTAATGACCTAGCGTTGGCCGCAACAAAAAGTATATCTACGCCACACGACTCTCGTGAATCATCAATACCCATTAATCAACGAGACCTCTGTCATCAAGCTTTCAGAAGAAATAAAAGCCGCCAGGTTATCCAAGAAGCAATCGACACCAAGCTCCATTCCAGATTCGAAGGCTCCCGCCACATGAGGAGTGATCATCAAGTTTTGTATCGACCAATGATGAGCATGGCGTGGGAGAGGCTCTTCTTGAAAAACATCTAACGCTGCACCTCGGACTTTTCCACTTTCAACGCATCTTAAAAGATATTTTTCATCTACTAAATCGCCTCTTGATATATTGATCAAGACAGCATCAGGTTTCATGCTGTCTATGACCTGGTACCCAAAAGCTCCAGAGGTCTCACTTGTCTTCGGAGCAGATATCAAAACATAGTCAGCTGAACCAATGCTACTAATCAGCGCCTCAGGCTTAATTATCTCGTCAAAGAACTCTTTTGCTGCGCCAGATCGTGAAACCCCGATGACATAGCAGCCAAAAAAAGATGCCGCTTCAGCAACAGCTTGACCTATACTGCCAGCGCCATAAATAAGCAAGGTTTTACCATATAAAGAAGAAAGCCTCCCTCTACTCCAAACCCTGTCTTCTTTTTGCTTCATCCAGCGCTGCATATCTTTTTCAAAATGAAGCATCATAGTGATGACATACTCTCGCATGGCAACACCATGTATACCTTTAACGTTAGAAACTCTTACTCCTTCACTATGAAGCAAATCACCATATGAAGAAACCAGACCATCAACTCCCGAGCTCATCAAATGCAGCCAAGCGCAAGTATTTCCACCATTAGCCAAATATTGCCTTAAGTTTTCATTCTCATGACTTACCAATATGTCTGGCTGAAAGTCAATGATTTGATCCTGCGATGCACATGCCTGAAAATCTAAAGCTACTGGGAGCTCGTAATTAAAAGACGAGCGCTTAATCATTTCAATAACTAGTTCATTTCTTTGAGGGTCGATATTTACAGCCACCCTCAACTTTTTATCTTTTTGCTTACTCAATAAGCATGAAGCACTCATCAGATTACCTTTGGGTACTATGCTGCAAGAGAAATAAAGGCCGTAAACCCTACCACCAGTCAACTGTCATCATTAAAAAGTATGGGTGCTGACTGATTGCTTGAGTTCAGGGTCAAAACCCCAGATGTCGCCCTATGTCGAGAGCACACTCACTTAAGATTTTTTGGTTGGCCAACAGGTCTTCGGTGGACGCCTGCCTCCAGCTCTCTTCGGCCTCGCGCAGCTTGGCGATCTCGGCGGGGAAATCCAGGGTCTGCAGCAGCTCCGCGGAGGAGCTGGCGCCCTGATGGAAGGCCCTCGAGAGAATCACCCACCGGGAGCCGAGGCGCACGTGCTCGCCGAGCACGGTCTCTGCGGGCAGGGCCCCCTGGCCGATCCGGGCCACACCGCCCACCCCCCAGCTTATCTCTCGATCGCTGAGCAGTTCGGCACAGGGATCAAGCAGCCGGCTAGCCAAGGGTTCAAAGAGGAAGTTGAGCCCCATGCCCAGGGAGAGGTCGTTCAGGCCGATGTGCACCTCGTCTTGGCCACGCTTCAGCAGGGGCAGCCAGTCCAGCATGCGCACCAGGGATTGGGGGGTCTCGACCAGGAAGGTTACCGGCACACGGCCATCCACTAGGGTGAGAAACAGCTCGACGTCGGCGCGGGAGGTAAACATCGGCAGCATCAGGCGCTGGGCGCCATGGTCTAGCGCGGCCTGGATCTCTTCATGGGTGTGCAGGTTGAGGGGGTTCAGGCGCACCATCAGCTCGGCCTGCTTGAGCACGCCGGCTACGGCGGCGATCTCTTCCAGGGAGTGCGCCGCCTTGTGGGTGTCCAAGTGGCCCTGGCGCTCCGCCTTACCCAGCACCTCCTGGTCCATGAAGATGCGCGCCACACCGTGCTGTTCAATGAAAGCCGCCACCTCGGGGCTGGCGGTGATCATCATGTAGTTTATCAGGCTCACTTGAGGGCCTCCTCGACGTCCCTGTCTTCCGGTGGGCGGCCATTCAGGCTGTCACGGTAGGTGCGCCAGTTGAGCCCTTCCCCCCCGTAGATGCCGCTGCCCAGCAGCACCACCTTGATGGTGGTGAAGATGATGCCCAGGTCATAGAAGAAGCTGCGCTTCTCCACGTACTTGGCATCGAAGGCGAGCTGCTTGAGCCACCCCAGGCTGCGCCGGCCGCGCACCTGGGCCAGGCCCGTGAGCCCGGGGCGCACGTCAAAGCGCTTCATGTAACCGGGGGGCACCACCTCCTTCTGCTCCATCAGCACCGGGCGCGGGCCCACCACGCTCATATCGCCTTTGAGAATATTGATCAGCTGGGGAAGCTCATCGATGCTGGTGGCACGAATAAAGCGCCCGGCCCGGGTGATGCGTGGGTCGCGCCCGGCCCTGACCACCTGCTCGCTGTGCTGGTCGATCTGCGCCGGGGCACGTTGCCCCATGGTGCGGACCTTGATAGTACGAAAGGGCCGGCCACCCAGGCCGGCTCTCTGCTGCAGGAAGAACACCGGCCCGCGGCTGTCGAGCTTGATCCAGAGCGCCACCGCCAGCAGCAGGGGCAGGATAATCAGCAGCACCGTGGCGCTGGAGACGATATCGAAGAGGCGTTTGGCCAGATCCTTCATATGTGGTTAAGCTCCATAGCGTCGAGAATGACGCGGTTGACCTTGTGAACGCCGTAATGACGCTCCACCAGCTGCCAAAAGGCTTTTATCCATCTCGGCAATCAGCTGTCTCGTAGAACTCCATGATGCCCTTTTTAGTGGGCAGTCGGCCAAAAAATAGCGGGCCCTTCTGGCAGCGGCTCCTACCCGGGCGAAACGCTGCATGTCGACATGAAGTTAGAAGTCAGCACCGCCGCGACTAGCTCCAATCCGGCGGCGCATATCGCGAATCAGGCCGCCACGGTTGGCAATCAGGGAGCGGGCGTTGCCAGCGATAATCAATACGTCAAGGCTTGAGCCTTGCGCGGTGCTTTGAGGCATCAGGCGCTCTCCGTGATCTTATGGTAGAAGTTATCGAGCCACCTGGCGTTATCCTTCACGTCATAGCCGGCTGTGGCGAGCTCGTGCCGGTTGTCAGGCCTTTTACCTTGGGCGCACATTTCCAGCAGTCGCTCGGCCCAGCGATCAGCGGAAGCGTTCAGCGACATGAATTCGATGCAGTCGGTCAACTTGACATCCTGGCTGACCGTATCGGACACGAGACAGTAAAGCCCACTCGCCTGAGCTTCGACAAGCGTGACCGGCAGGCCCTCGTGCAAGGAGGGAAAGATGAAGGCATCCATTGCCTGCATCAATTCGGAGATATCCGACCTGACACCGGTGAACACCACATTATCTGCAACACCCATTCTTTCCGCTTGTTCCAGAACCCGTGTCTTCAGGGGGCCATCACCGACCAACACCATGGCGACTCCAGGGTCTTTTTTCACCAATGCCCGAAGCACATCAAGCATAAAGATATGGTTCTTGACCTCCATGAACCTACCGACATGGCCAACCACTTTCTGGTCTGCTCCAAATCCCATTTCAGCCCTGACCCGCTCCCTGGCCGCTTTATCAGGGAGAAAGGACTCAACATCGATAGCATTGTTGAGAACAACGGTATCTTTTGACTTGCTACCGAACA
>WPCG01011447.1_pt1 | contig 11674 bp, 11 predicted proteins | sample 5403311 | NCBI WGS metagenome assembly WPCG01 (sample SAMN12869467, study PRJNA574797) | sludge metagenome | isolation source: wastewater treatment of Control | place: China:Beijing | collected 2019-05-17 | reverse complement strand
CTCGGGTGTATCAGACCGCAGCCAGCCCAACAGGTGGTGTATTTGTGTTAGTCGGCTTGGATGCGGAACACTATCAAGTCAATCTTGAACGTTTGACTGCCGAAGCTGAACTGACTGACGATCCTGCACTATATCAACGCTTCCTGATGGAAGAGGCGAATCGGGAGCTTGATGCAATTAGAGAGCGCGTAGAGTCATGAGAAAACACACGGCGTTGATTACTTTAGCGATAGCTACAGGACTGCTAAGCCATTCTTCTTTTGGGGTGCAGTCATTCGATGAGTGGCGCGCAGCTCGGGATGCTCGGTTCGCCGAGTATAAGGATGCTTATCTCGAGCGCAGGCAGCAGTACTTGCAACGCGTTGAAGAAAATTGGGGCGGTGCCACCTTGCTGTCCAATCAAACTACCTTAGTGCAATATTCTGAGGATATGCAACGCCGTGTGATTCTTGACTACGAAAACGCCACCATCAACTTGGAATATATTGATGGTTCGGAACCTACTACGTCAGATCTCAATACCATGCTCCGTGAATTAAGCGAAATCAGCGTAGCGCAGTATGCAGCTGACGACCCTGTGTTATCTCTCGACTCCATCAATGATTCACGCTCATTACTTACAACATTTTATGGTACTGAAGTCAGTGATTTGGCTTTAGAGTCGGCAACTATTCAGCATTCGGTGACATCGGCTCGCCAACCAACAGAGTCTGAAGATCCCGCCTTAGATTACGCGACCAACTTACCCGCAAAGAGAATTGCTACCATGTCGTTGCAGCTAGACCAGCATGCACTCTCAATTCGGCGCGCAGCGCCTTATGTAGCCCATGCACGACAGCTTGGCGAGCAATTTCAAATCGACCCTGCATTGATTCTCGCTGTGGCGCAAGTTGAGTCCTCCTTCAACCCGCTGGCGCAATCGCATATTCCTGCATTTGGTTTAATGCAAATTGTTCCTCATTCAGCAGGACTGGACGTAAACCGCAGGCTCAACCAAATCAATGCTGAACCGTCAGCAGAAGAGCTATTTGAGCCATTGACCAATATGCACTTCGGGATTGGCTATTTGTCCTTGTTAGACACCACCTATTTGGCTGCCATTCATGACCCACACAATAGGCTTTTATGCACTATAGCCGCATACAATACTGGTGCAGGCAATGTTGCACGGGTATTTCATCCGGAGGGACGTCGGCAACTTTCAGCCGCAGTCAGCGTAATCAACCAAATGAATCCTGAAGAGGTCGAAGCGTCTCTATTATCTAACTTGCCTTACCAAGAGACTCGCGATTACTTACCCAAAGTTTTAGCGGCTTACCGTGTTCACCACGAACACCTTTTAGCCACTGAAACAGTCGCTCCTTAGCGGAACTGCTTAAAAGCTGAGCAAACGGACCGATAATTTTCCTGTGGAAAAATATTGGTCATGGCTTGGCGTTGCTGGTCACTAAATTGACCATGGAATTTCAACACCATGTAGTTGTGCTCAGGCTCGACTTTAACCACGCCTTTGGCACCTTTTAACACCCGTTCCGCTTCATTTAGAAAGGCAGGGGAGAAAGACCCCTTTTTAACTTTAATACCTTGATTATTAACACTAAAAGCGGCAATTGCATTAGAACCAAAAAGGACTAAATACAGTATAACCAACACAACACCCGCGATAATCAACCAACCTGTCATGATTTTGCTCTCAAAGGGACGAATTTGAACTAAAATTTGCGGGGCATTATACACACATTTGTAGCATTGGCGGGGCATCATCATCTTCACATTCTCTTTACCAAGATTTTTTTTCTGTGGTAAGTTAATAACCTTATGTGATTGAAGCTGTCGTTTTCATTCGAATTTGCGCTTTAGCTTTAACTGGGACTAGGACTCATCATGCAATTAGCCGTACTGGTCATTTTCATTGCCGCTGCCTTGACGCCGTGGCTATATCCAAAATTACAGGGGCGCACTAGCACCCTGCTGGCTCTCGTGCCTGCTACCTTAACCCTATGGTTCGCAAGCCATATTCCTGCGGTAGCAAGTGGCGAAACCATTGTTCATGCCTATCAGTGGATTCCCGGCCTGGGCATTTCCTTTGACATGGTGTTAGACGGCCTATCGTTGCTGTTTGCGCTACTGATTTGCGGTATCGGTACATTTATTGTGCTGTACGCAGGCGCGTACCTGAAAGGTCATGAAAACCTAAATCGCTTTTTAGTCATTTTGCTGTCATTCATGGCCTCGATGCTGGGCCTGGTGCTGGCAGATAACCTGATTACCCTGTTCGTATTTTGGGAATTAACCAGTATCACCTCTTACATGCTGATCGGGTTTAATCACCAAAGTGCGGATGCACGTAAAGCGGCTTTGCAAGGTTTGATAGTCACCGTTGGTGGTGGTCTGGCCCTGCTCGCTGGCTTGATTATGCTAGCCACAGTAGGCGGTAGTTACTCACTCCAAGAAATTTTCAATAGCTCAGAAGTCCTTACCGAGCACCCGTGGTACACCGGCATGATGGTGTGTTTGCTACTTGGCGCATTCACCAAATCAGCCCAATTCCCATTCCATTTTTGGTTGCCCAATGCCATGGCTGCACCGACACCGGTGAGTGCCTACTTGCACTCGGCGACCATGGTAAAAGCTGGTATTTATCTGCTTGCGCGGTTACAGCCTGAGCTAGGCGGTACCGAGTTATGGGTGACTGTATTGACCAGCGTGGGTGCCTTTACCATGCTGACCGGCGCATTCTTAGCACTGCGCAATACGGACCTGAAAAAGCTACTCGCGTACTCAACCTTAATGGCGCTGGGTACCTTAACCTTACTGCTCGGCATTGGCACAGAGTTAGCCATGATCGGCTTTGCCGCCTATTTACTTGCGCACTCGCTGTACAAGGGCGCGCTGTTCATGCTGGCAGGCTCTGTCGACCATGAGGCAGGCACACGTGATGTGCGCGAACTAGGCGGCCTGCGTAAAAAGCTTCCGGTGACCGCTGCTTGTACCATCATCGCAGCATTGTCCTTGGCGGGTATTCCCCCATTGTTCGGCTTTGTGGCCAAAGAACTCTTGCTCGAGTCCGTACTTGAGAACATGTTCAACGTTGTTATTTTGGGCATGGTAATACTGTCGTCGATTTTTGTTGTGTGTGTCGCTGGCCTGGTCGCTATTCGCCCGTTTTTTGGTGAATTTAAAGCCGCTAAGAACGCCGATGATATTCACGAAGCGCCAACCGGCATGCTGATAGGCCCTGTCATCTTGGTCGTGCTGTCGTTATTGGCTGGGTTGTTACCCGGTTTAGCAGGCAGCTACTTCACCTTGCCAGCGACCTATGCGGTTGCCGGTGGCGAAATTGACGGCTATCTGTCTCTTTGGCATGGCATTAACGCCGCGCTGATTATTTCTTTGGTCAGCATTGGATTGGGCTTCTTGTTATTTAAAAACTGGGACAAAGTTTACACCCAGTTGCGTAAGCTTGACCCTGTGATTGCGCGTGGCCCTGAGAGCGGCTATTTCAAGTTCATGGACGGGTTAGTGTTTACGGCGGAATGGCAAACGCGTCTGTTACAAAATGGCTCGATGCGTAACTATCTGCGCCTGATCATTGTGAGCTTTATCGCGATTACCGGTTACACCTTATTCGCTCGCTATCAGGTGCACTGGAACTTCGACTTGAACGTATCGTTCTACGAAGTGTTCGCCGTTGCGATGCTGGTCGCCGGCGCCGCCGCTGCAGTGTTAACTCACTCACGCTTAGGTGCCGTAGCCTACATGGGAGCTGTCGGCTTCTCGGTGGCAATGATCTTCATTTTATTCTCGGCGCCAGACCTTGGTATTTCTCAAATCCTGGTGGAAACCTTGACGGTCATTTTGCTGGTATTAGTGCTTTTCCGCTTGCCATCATTTGCCAATATCTCGTCCACGTCCGACCGCATCAGTGACGCATTTGTGGCTATCCTGACTGGCTGCCTGATGACCTTACTGATTATGGTGACGATAGAAGTTCAAGACTTCACCCCTATTTCAGACTTCATGATTGCGAACTCGGTGCCTGAAGCCCATGGTCGCAATATTGTGAACGTTATTTTGGTTGACTACCGGGCGCTTGATACTCTCGGTGAAATCTTTGTACTTGCACTGGCAGCTATGGGTGTCTACGCGATGATTAAATTCAATCCGAAGACTGCACCAGGCTCGAACCACTATGCCGGTACGTTAATTTTACCGCCGAAACGAGTGCCAGAAAAAGACATCGTGCATTCACTTGAAGAGATTCACCAGCGCATGCTGGAGGAGCAAAACATTGTTGATGCTGTGCCCGATATTGAGCACGACCCAGAGGTCGATGCCGCTGCCAAGCAAGAAGGCAAAGCGCGCGCCGACGTAGCGAACAGCAATCCCAAAATGATCAAGAAGAATGCTCAACATGACGGGGTGCATGACTACAGTGAAGAAAGTCAGGCGCACCAACAAGACATTAACCCTGATATGAATGAACCACGCGGTGGGTCAGATGATCCTGAGTCGGATACTCAAGCTACAAACACCTCTGATCCAAAGAAAGGAGCGCCTAAGCAATGATGAAACCTGGTACGCTCATTTTGCATGTCGCGGCACGTTATTTGGTGCCGCTACAGCTGGTATTTTCAATATTTTTGCTCCTGCGCGGGCATGATGAACCTGGCGGCGGTTTTATCGCTGGGCTGGTCGCTTCAGGTGCATTTGCACTTTACCTGTTCACCTTCGGTGCCACGGTCACGCGCGATCTGATGCGGGTTGACCCACGCAACCTGATTGGTGTCGGGCTGATTTTCGGTATGGTGTCTATCTTCCCTGCGCTATTAGCAGGTGAACCACTACTCACCGCACAGTGGTGGGACATTCCGCTACCGGGCGGCGGCTACCTGAAAATGAATACGCCACTGATTTTTGATATCGGTGTTTACTTCACTGTCTTTGGTTCAGTCATGCTGATGCTTATTGCACTGACTGAAACAGAAGAGCACTAACCAAGGAGAGAGAATGGAACCCCTTTTGGCCATCGCTGTAGGCCTTTTATATGCTGCAGCTATTTATATGATGCTCCGACGCAGTATCGTTAAGCTGGTTATCGGCTTGATGCTACTGTCGAATGCAGCGAATCTGCTGATATTCACATCAGCAGGCCTGACGCCAGGTGCACCACCGCTGATTGCAGAAGGTGCGCTTATGCCTGACGGCCCCATCGCTGACCCGCTACCGCAAGCATTGATTTTGACCGCTATCGTAATTGCATTTGGTGTACTTGCCTTCGCCGTGGTGCTTATCCACCGCGCATACAACATTTTGCATACCGATAATCTTGACCAGATGAAGGATACCGACACGTGAGTTTAGAAGTTGCATTACCTATCGTTATTCCGCTGCTCACGGGTACTCTGTGTGTCGCTTTGTGGCGCAGCAACTTGGCGCAGCGCATTCTATCGATTGTCGGCAGCAGTGCCCTATTAGCGGCTAGTATTTGGCTGTTAATCAGTGTCTATCAACAAGGCCATGTAGTGATGTACATGGGCAACTGGGAGGCGCCTTACGGCATTACTTTAGTGGCCGACATGTTAGCGGCTATCATGGTGGTTTTGACCGGCATGATGGCACTGGCGATTGCTATCTATTCATTGGCTTCAGCGTCGCCTGCGCATGAAAAGTTTGGCTATTACCCGTTAATGCATTTGCTATTAGCGGGTGTTGCAGGCTCATTTTTGACTGGCGATATCTTCAACCTCTACGTGTGGTTTGAAGTCATGCTGATTGCGTCATTCGCGCTGTTAATTCTTGGTGGCGAGCGCGCGCAAATGGAAGGTGCGGTCAAGTATGTGACGCTGAACTTGCTTTCATCTGCGATATTCTTAAGTGCTATCGGCTTAACTTACGGTGTCGTCGGCAGCTTGAATATGGCGGATATTGCGGTCAAGCTCGGCAGCACCGAAAATGATGGCTTGGTCGATGTTATCGCCGTGATGTTCTTAGTCGCCTTCGGTATTAAAGCGGCGGCATTCCCGTTATTTTTCTGGCTACCTGCGTCTTATCACACAGGTCCAGTCGCGGTATCTGCATTATTTGCTGGCCTACTCACCAAAGTGGGTGTCTACGCGTTGTTCCGGGTGTTCACGTTAATCTTCAACGAGAACCCTGAATTTACCCACCAAATTCTGCTGTGGATAGCGGCTGGTACCATGTTGACTGGGGTATTAGGTGCAGCGGCACAGTTTGAATTCCGGCGTATTTTGTCGTTCCACATTGTCAGCCAGATAGGCTACATGCTGCTCGGCTTAGCGTTATTCACGCCGCTCGCGCTGATTGGTGGTGTGTTCTATATCATGCACCACATTATTGTGAAGACGAACTTGTTCTTGATTAGTGGTATCGCGCATCGATTACTCGGTACTTACGACTTGAAAAAGCTCGGTGGGCTGTATAAATCAAAGCCGTTTTTAAGCATTCTGTTCTTGATTCCGGCATTGTCACTTGCAGGTATTCCGCCACTTTCAGGCTTCTTTGCTAAGTTCATCATCATTCGTGCTGGTGTAGAAGCAGAAGCTTGGGTGGTGACAGGTATCGCGTTACTGGTGGGTATGTTGACCATGTACTCGATGATCAAGATTTGGGCTGAGGCGTTTTGGAAAAAGCTGCCAGATAGCACCGATGGCGCGTCACTGGAGCGTGGTCGCACATCAGGCTCGCTCATGCTGATGTACGCACCTGTGATTGCACTGGGCATTTGTACGCTGTATATCGGCCTCAATGGCCAGCCCATTTACGCAATAGCTGAATTCTCAGCGACTCAGTTGCTTGACCCGTCACGTTACATTGAAGCGGTATTAGGAGGTCGTCCATGATTGCATTTGTATGGAACCTGTTACTGGCGCTAATGTGGGTCATCTTGACTGGCAACATCGGTGGCATGAACCTGCTTTTTGGTTTCTTTATTGGCTACCTAGTACTTGGCGTGATGCAGCGCCAGGTTCCAGTACTGCGTGGTTACACCAAACGCTTACCTAAACTGTTCGGTTTTTCTGTGTTCTTCATTAAAGAACTCATTCAAGCCAACCTCACCGTTGCGTTCGATATTATTACCCCAGTTTGGCACATGAAGCCGGGCGTGATTGCTTACGAATTAGACGCCGAAACAGAAGTAGAAATTACCCTAGTGGCGAACTTCATTTCGCTCACCCCTGGTACTTTGAGCTTGGACGTATCTGACGACCGTCGCGTACTTTTTATTCACGCGATGTTCCTGGACGACGAAGATGAATTGAGAACCAGCTTAAAGAAATTAGAGCGCAAAGTGCTCAAGCTTTTGCGTTAGCAGTGGAGGTTGTGTGGAAATCGTAATTACCATTACCTACGCTATTTTATTATTAGCGTTGTTTTTAACTTTTATTCGTTTGCTGATAGGTCCTACTTTGCCTGACCGCGTAGTGGCCTTGGAGCTTATTCCATCTATATTGGTGTCTTTGATTGGCGTCTACGCGATTAATCACAACACGTCGAGCTTTATCGATGTCTCGATTGTGGTCGCACTGATAGCATTTCTTGCCGCTATCGGCTTTGCCCGCTTCTTAGAACGTGGAGGTCCGCGCGATGACTGAGATTATTATTAGTATTTTTATGCTAACCAGCGCTGGGTTTGTGTTATTGGCTGCGGTGGGCATTCTGCGCTTGCCAGATCTATACACCCGCATGCACGCATCAACCAAAGCCGGTGCCTTGGGCATTATGTTAATGATGGTCGCTGTGTCAGCGCACTTCATGTCATTGACGGTATTGGCAAAAGCTATCGCGATCATCTTGTTTATTTTTATGACCGCACCGGTCGCAGCTCACGCGATTGGGCGCGCAGGTTACTTTGTTGGTGTACCTGTATGGGCTAAGACTGTCAAAGACGAGCTGTATGACAACTACGACCCCGATTCGCACCGTTTGCGTAGCGGGCTTGAGACCAAAGAAGAGCTGAAAAACTTACCGCAAAAAGGTAAGCCGCGTATTCGTTTGAATACCAAGAAATAATGTCGCAATCGGCCACGCATTATAGTCATTCATACCTCAACTTGCCTCGGCTGTGTTATCAGCCGAGCGCACCTAGCCATGTTAGCAACCCTCAGTGGGTTGCGTTTAATCAAACGCTTGCCAGCGAACTACAGCTACCAGAAAGTTACTGGCTCACCGACGCAGGCCTTGGCTTGTTTAGCGGCAACCAGCTACCCGACTGGTGTGAAAGTGTTACCCAAGCCTATGCCGGGCATCAGTTCGGCCACTTTAACCCGCAATTAGGTGATGGACGTGCACATCTACTAGCTGAGCTGCACGACCAGCAAGGTCAAGTTTACGACCTGCAGCTTAAAGGCAGTGGCCGCACCCCCTATTCGCGCTCAGGCGATGGTCGCTCGCCGTTAGGCCCAGTGCTACGCGAGTATTTAGTCAGTGAGTTCATGCATCGCATGCAAGTGCCAACTACACGGGCGTTAGCCGCCGTTGCCACTGGCGAATCGGTGAGCCGTGAATCGCCAGAGCCCGGCGCTATTCTTACCCGTGTGGCGAGCAGCCATCTACGCGTGGGCAGTTTGCAATACGCCATGGTACGTGGCGACTTTGATACGTTGGCCGCCCTTGCCGATTTTGCGATTGAGCGACACTACCCCGAGCTTGATAGCTACAGTGACGAAGACAGCAGCCAATGTATTACTAAAGGCGACACAGGTAACCGCTACTTAGCATTGCTGGAAGCAGTGGCTGAGCGCCAAGCTAAATTGATCAGTCAATGGATGGGGCTTGGTTTTATCCATGGCGTGATGAACACCGACAACACCAGTGTCAGCGGTGAAACCATCGATTACGGCCCATGTGCGTTTATGGAAGCCTACCAAGCAGATAAGAAATTTAGCTTTATTGACCAACAGGGTCGCTACGCCTATAACCAGCAACCTAGTATTTTGCATTGGAATATGGCGCGCTTGGCTGAAGCCTTGTTACCGCTGATTGATAACGATAAACGCCAAGCTGTTACGCTTGCCACCGCTACCATTGAGCGTTTACCGCAACTGATTGAAGCGTATTGGCTGAGCGAGCTTGGGCGTAAATTAGGTTTGCACCAAGCCGGCCGTGAAGACAAACCACTCATTGAGCAATTTCTGGCCGTGCTGGAGCAAGGTGCTATCGACTTTACCCTCGGATTTCGGATGCTAACAGGCGAAGTAAGTAACCACTCACACCCCCATGATATCTATCAGACCAATGCCCAGGCCTTCTTGGAATGGCGACAAGCTTGGCAACAACGCTTGCAGTTGGAACCTGTTACCCTCAGTCAGTTAAGTGCGCAACTGAATAGCGTAAATCCGCTGTATATACCGCGTAATCACCTGATTCAGGCCGTGATTGATAGCGCCTACAGCGATGGCGACTTGCGCCCTTTTATTGCGCTACAACAGGCATTAAGCGATCCGTTCACTCAACGTGACGGGCTCGAGGCGTTTGCAACGCCAGCCGCCGCTGACGCGCAAGTAACGACCACATTTTGTGGCACATAGTTGAGTACGTGGCACGTAGCTGCGCACAAAAACATACGTTATGAAGGTAGCCAGCTATCCGCAAATTCATTGATGCGCATGGGGCGCGCAAATAAGTAGCCCTGCGCAAATTGGCAACCTGCTGCCACCAGCCAAGCGGCGTCTTGCTCGGTCTCAACCCCTTCCGCCAACACTTGCATACCCAATTCCCGTACCATACCAATAGTTGCGCGCACTATGGCTTGGCTGCGTTCCTGGTCGGTAATACCCATAATGAATGCTTGATCGACCTTCACCTTAGTCGCATTAAATTGCTTTAAATATGCCAGCGAGGAATAACCCGTACCAAAATCATCGATGGCTAAACTGATGCCGAGTTGCTTTAGTAGTGAGGCAGTTTTCAACGCGCCTTTTGGGTTGTGCATCAAGCCAGACTCGGTGATTTCAAGCTCTAGCTGCTGCCCGTTGATGTTGAACCGATCTAGCAACTGCTCAAGCCAGATACCGAAATCCGCTTGTTCAAACGACGCCATCGACACGTTCACCGACAAGCGCTGAGATAGCCCTCTGCCCTGCTGTTGCCATTGCTGTAAGGCTTGGCAGCTTTGCTGCAGAACAAACTTATCCACTGCGCCAATAAGGCCGCGCTCTTCTGCAATGGGAATAAAATCAGCGGGCGAAATTCGCCCCATTAAAGGGTCATGCCAGCGTAGCAAGACTTCGCCGCCGGAAAATTCACGCGTGGTGATATTAAATTGGCCCTGCACGTACAATTCTAATCCAGTACCGTCCTTTAGCGCTTGTTGCAGTTGACCTGCAATCGCAACCTCACGCTCCACCTTTTCGCTCATTCTCCGATCATATATCACCACATGGCTAGGTGAATGCTTGGCTTGATACATAGCAACATCGGCGTGGCGCAACAGGTCGGCACTGTTGTCGCCATGGTGAGGATAAATAGCCACACCAAAACTGGCACTGATATCGTAGCGCCCCTCACTCACGCGCACCCCATAGCGCAATGTCGCTAGCAAGCGCTTCACTACGGAGTCCAATAGTTTAGGGTCGGTTTCTTCCACAACCAATACGAACTCATCTCCCCCAAGACGCGCTAACAGGTCATTATCACGCACTTTAGCGGCAAATCTAGCGGCGACTTCCATTAATACTTTGTCGCCCACGACATGACCTTGGGAATCATTAATTTCTTTGAATCGATTCAGGTCAATAAATATTAGCGAGAACTGGTCTGACTGGCGGCGTACTGCGGCTATTTTGCGGTTAAGCTGGTCGAGGAAATAGCGCCGGTTTGGCAAATCAGTCAGTGGGTCGTAATAGGCGAGGCGCTCGATACTGTCTTGGGCGCGACGCATCTCGGTGATGTCTTCCTTAACCGCCATATACCGATAGATTTGGCCTTGGGCATCGCGCACGGGCGTAATACTGACGGTTTCAATAAATTCTGAGCCATCCTTGCGCCGATTGATAAGCTCACCGCGCCAGCTATCACCTTGGGCTAACAAGGTGCGCATTTGTTGATAAACCAATGGCGAGGTTTTACCGGATTGGATTAGCTTTGGCGTATGCCCAATCACTTCATCGCGGGTGTAGCCACTATTGTCAACAAACGCATCGTTGACGTAGACAATGCGTGCGTGCAAGTCAGTCACCATCACGCTATTAGAGCTTTGATTAATGGCTTGAACCAACAACGCATTGTGGGCTTCTTCGTTACGTAACGCGTTAAAGTGTTGGCTTAGCTGTTGCTGCATTTCATTCATCGCTTGAAATATGCGTGCCACTTCGCCGTGATCATCCTGGGTCGGCATCGGCGTATTTAAATTGCCATCTGCAATCGCGCGGGCAAAGAGCTCAATACGCGCCATAAAACTTTTAAAATGCCCGACGGTTAACCAAGTAAACCCAAGAGCAAAACTAATCAGGCCAAAAGTAACCACGCTGGATTGCCAGAGGTGCGCACTTTGAAAAATGATTTCTGGCATCATGCTCAGCGCGAGCAATACAACCATCACCAACGCATATAGCCAAAGCCAGCGTGAAAAGGCCATTCGATAATTCAACAAAGCTTTCAGTCTGGCTATCACAGCGCAACCCTTGGTTTAAATTGGTCAGCGTAACATAGC
>WPCG01083609.1_pt1 | contig 11681 bp, 11 predicted proteins | sample 5403311 | NCBI WGS metagenome assembly WPCG01 (sample SAMN12869467, study PRJNA574797) | sludge metagenome | isolation source: wastewater treatment of Control | place: China:Beijing | collected 2019-05-17 | reverse complement strand
GCACCTGCTGCAAGTGCTGCCTGAGACATGATGGGTACTAAGCTTCTGATTCCTGTTCCATGGCTTGGGTCAACAATCACAGGTAATCCCGTCTCGTGCTTCATTATGGGCACAGCCGCTAAATCTAAAATATTGCGAGTATAGGTATCAAAGCCTCTCACGCCTCTTTCGCATAAAACAATCTGATCATTTCCCGATTTTGCGATATACTCTGCGGCATAAAGCCACTCTTTGATAGTTGCACTAAAACCTCTCTTAAGTAAAATGGGCTTCCTAATCTCTCCTACTGCCCTAAGAAGCGAGTAATTATACATATTTCTTGAGCCGATCTGAATCATATCGACATCTTTTTCAAAAATATCTAAATACGTATCATCCATTAGCTCTGTTACTATTGGTAAACCGGTTAGGGCACGTGCCTCTTTCAAAAATTGAAGCCCTTCTAGTCCAAGACCTTGAAAGTCATAGGGACTTGTTCTTGGCTTAAAAATACCACCTCTTAGCATCGTGGCACCTAATGCTTTCGCTTTTAAAGCAATGTCAATAATTTGATCTCTGCTTTCAACTGAACATGGACCAGCAATGATGATAGGAGCCCCTTCGCCAAAAATATGTGAAGATACCTCTACCTGTTTACCTTCCTTCAAAAGTCTCATGTGCTTACCTTATTAGAACTCAAGTTCCATTCCTTTCTATCTCAATATCATGCTTCATTTATTTTCTTAGCATCCCAAATCCACCATAAACCGCCTTTTTATCAGAAACGGTTATCACAGCACTTGGATCAATGCTTTTAATACGTGCGGAAATATGCTTAATTTTATTTCTAGGAACATACATCAGTAAAATGCTTCTTGGCGCTTTTTTTCCTTCCCCATGCATCACCGTCACAGCGAAGCCGCTTTCCCGCAAGGACGAGGACACCACCACACCTTGTTCATCGCTTAAAATAACTTGCATTTCAGCAAGGCCTATGCCAATTTTCTCTTCAATCAAGCTCCCTAAATAATTACCAAGGGAAAAGCCTAGTGCATATGCGACAATTTTAAGGGGATTCTCCATGATGTTATCCAATACGGTGCTGACGAGTACAACCCACAAGGATACTTCAAAAAAAGCAATAAAAGCTCCTATTTTACGCTCACCCTTTGTTATTAAAACAATACGCACAGTGGCTAAAGACACTTCTATAATTTTAGCAACCATGATAAAAACATACGTCATGATGATCACCTCAACTCATATTCTAAATTACATTGTAACACAAATATGGTATAGTTAATATGACAATATCTTTAGAAAGAGGCTATCATGAAAGACTTATTTCAAGGCTTATCTCTTTATGAACCCAATACATCAGGCGTTTCGCGACAGTCTGCCGTGCTTATACCTTTAATTAAGCTCCAAGGCGAATACCACCTCGTTTTTGAAGTAAGAGCCCACACCCTCAGAACGCAGCCAGGAGAAATCTGCTTCCCCGGTGGCCAACTGGATCGTCACGAGGATCCCAAGGAGGCTGCCATACGTGAAACCTGCGAGGAGCTGCATATAGAACCGGAAAGGATTGAGATTATTGGGCAGCTTGATAGCATTCTCACCCAATTTGATATGCTCATACACTGCTATGTTGGTATTATTGATAGCGATTTTAACACGATTTCACCAAACCCCTCAGAGGTCCACAAGCTTTTCACCGTCCCCTTGAATCATTTACGCCATCAAACGCCTGCTGCATACACGATGCAAACAGCCTACAAGGTGCCTACCAACTTCCCTTTTAATGACATCCCTGATGGCAAAGATTATCAATTTAAGCAACGCCATAATCAAATCCTTTTTTATAAATACAAGCATTACACCATTTGGGGACTTACTGCGATTATGATTCAAAACCTCTGTCAGGTTCTGACAGATACATTAAAATGAGCTCCCACTTTTATATAAGTGAAAGCTCATCTATCTGGTTTCGGCACGTTTCATGTTTAAATATTCAGTTGTATTAAAAAATTCAATTACGATAAGCATTCCTCCTCACGAAGAAACATTAAAAGTGATTATTTTCTTGAAAAGTAACATTTTAGTGCTCATCCATTTCTTTAGGGCTACCCCTAGTCATACGTCCCGAAAACCAATCTATAAAAAAACCATTTCGGTTTATTTATATTATATAAGTACCCGAAGCGTGTATATTTAAACATTTTTTTGAAGTAACTATGCTATAATAAGGTTATAGAGATTAAAAAGGAGCCTCCAGTATGGATTTAAAAAAAATATTAATGCCGTCAAGATCCATTGAAATATCAGTCCAGACATCTCAAAATGATTCTCCTGAAAACGTGATTCTACGGTCAATGGTAGAGTCTGACCTTACTTCTAATGCCTTCAGAGTGATTGCCCCTGTCTATCATGGTAGCATTTATCCTTTACACATCAATGATAGCCTTGATGTCATAGTCAGCGTCGATGAAGGCAATGGAAAAGTTATATATAGTATCCCATGTAAGGTCATTCATCGTTTGCTAAAAGAGCAGCTCTCCCTATTAACCTTAGAAATCATGGATGAGCCTAAAAAGGTTCAAAGGCGACAAGCCTTTCGAGTAAGCATATATAACACCTATGAATATGAGTTTAAAGGCAACATGTATACCTTGGTGACAAAAGATATCAGCTCCACTGGTATGCTTGCAATTAGTACACATGCGTTTAAAGCAGGAGACACCTTTTCCATTACATTTGATGCGAACCCACATCCAAATGACAACCACTCTGATGACAAGCTCATTCATATCAGCTGCTATGTCCTAAGCAGCGAACCTGAAAGTGAGATTAGACGATACATTAATCGCATTAAGTTTCAAGGCTTAAATGCTACAGAGTCAAAAAAATTACTACAGTACCTTTATGCAAAGCAAACAGAAATGCTTCATTTAAATCCCGATTATGAAAAGCATTTTAAAAGGCTTTATGATGATTTACCTGTTGAAAGACGTAAAAAAACAGATGCCCTTCAAATAAGGATTCAAGTTATGGGGCTTATCAACGTATTACTTGTCCTTCTATCTCTTATTTTCCTTTTGTATGCCCAGCCGACACCTCTTTATGGCCTAGATGTATTTTTCGGTTATCAACGGCCTTTATCATGGAACGGCTACTACATGAGTGCAGGGCTAATAACAGTTATAACGTCTTTACTTGTATCTGCAATCGGTATTTACCTCAACTCCTTGCGTATGAAACGAAAGGGCGATCACTACAATAGGGGCATTTTATTTTCTACATTTGCTTCGATTTGCCTATTAGGATGTTATATCTATTTCATTATGTTCAATCAGGTCGCCCTATTTTAAGAGACACCCTTGTACAGAACCTCTCTGTGCAAGGGTTTTTTGAATGCCGTTTAATACGGAGCGCTTGTTTAAAACCCACTTAGGTGCAACCAATACATGTTTGGCTCCATCACCAGTTAAACGGTGAATCGAGATTTTAGGATCTAATCGCTCAATGGCATCACATACCCATTCAATATAAGCTGATTCATCAAGCAGCTGAAAATGTCCTTTTTCGTAAGCAGCAGCAAGATCTGTATGCTTCAAAACATTTAACATTTGAAGCTTCACACCAAATGGTTTTAATCGAGAGATATAATCAATACTCTCTAAAAAAGACGCCTTTGTTTCACCTGGTAGGCCTACAATGAAATGAATCACCATTTTGATCCCTAACTCCGACAGCCTCTGATAGACGCTTTCAAATGTATCTAGGGTATAATGGCGGCGCATCCATTGTGCAGAGGCCTCATGAATGGTTTGTAAACCAAATTCTAACCAAAATTCACACGTCTTATGATAGTTTACGAATATGGGTAGCATTTCCTCTGTTATACAATCAGGTCGCGTTGCAATCACAAGCCCTTTAATATCAGGGTCTTCAAAGGGAAGCGCGTAAAGCGCCTTTAAGTAATCGATCGATGCATACGTGTTTGTATAGTTTTGAAAGTAAGCCAAATAAGAAGCCTTTGGCCATTTTTCAGCCAACAGCTGTTTTTGAGCATGAATTTGGCTTAAGATATCACTTGATACTGGCATATTTAAATGATTGATCCCTGCATACTCACCCGATCCATCAACGCTGCAAAAAATGCACCCTCTATCATCAAGGGTGCCATCTCTGTTAGGACATGTCATACCGCCATCTAAAGATAGCTTTATCCATTTTTCATGATACTTTTCTTTAAAATAATCGTTCAACGTGTAGATCGGTTTCATAATAATTCCTTTTCTAATAGCTCGATGCTTCTTTCCAAGATGCCACTATAGTAGGCTAATACAAGCCCATAATTTGTCATGGGAACGCTTTGTGACAATGTTTGGTTTAATCGTGCATGCATAGCCTTTTGAGTAAGCATACATCCGCCACAATGAATGACTAAATCATATGGCTTTTCTTGAATATGATAAGCTCCCCCCATAGCAAAATCAATATTTCCCACGGCAACTCCATTTTGCTTAAGGAGATTAGGAATTTTAACGCGTCCTATATCTTCATGACTATGGTTGTGGGTACAGCTCTCTGCAATCAGCACTCGGCTGGATTCATTTAGGCTTTTAAGGGCATCAATACCCTTTAAAAAATGCCTTAAATCACCTTTTTGTCTGGCAAATAAAACAGAAAAACCTGTTAAATAGATGTGCCTAGGGACAATTTGAGATACCGCATGAAAGGCCTGAGAGTCCGTAACAACCAAATCAATGCTTACACCGGAATCTATAAGCCGCTGAAGCTCGGTGTCTCTCACAACGTGACAGAGGATACCATGATCCAAACAATCTCGAAGCAACTGCACTTGGGGTAAAATCAGTCTACCTTTTGGTGCTTCAGAATCTATAGGGACAACCATCACCACCGTGCTTCCGTATGGAAGTAGGTCGCCAATTAAGCTTGGCTCATCGTCACTCTGATTTAACCCTTCAACCATTTTTGATATAAGGTCTTGAATGCCCTTTTCCTGCAAGCTAGAGACAAAAATCGCTTCTCCATAGGCTTCTTCTAGGTCATGGACTTCATCGGGGGTGAGGAGGTCTATTTTATTCATAACAAGGACAAAGGGTACATGGAATTGCTTGAATGCTCTCTTTGCGGACTCATAGCCTTCTTTATCCACTCTTGATGCATCCATCACATACACAGCAAAGTCCATTTTTTGCATGGTCTCAAGGGCTTTATCAACTCTTTGGGCACCAAGTGCTCCTACATCATCAAGGCCCGCAGTGTCTGTCCAAACAACGGGACCAAAATCTAGTAGTTCCATTGCCTTACTTACAGGGTCTGTTGTTGTTCCAGGCATTTCAGATACGATTGCTAGGTTTTGGCCTAAAACGGCATTGAACAAGGACGACTTGCCTGCATTGCGTTTTCCAAAAAAACCTATATGCTTGCGATTTGATCGGGGTGTTCCTTGCATGTTCCCTCCTAAATATAAATATCTCGTTTCCCTTCAGAGAGTGATTTTAATCCCTCGGTAACGCGTTTTTTTGTGACCTCGTCACTTACCTTCATCAGTTCTTCTGAAATAAACACATCAGCTTGTTGATTTAGTAAAGGGCTCCCAAAATCAATACAAAACTCCTTTAAGGTCAGCAAGGCATTAGGCTGACAAACTTTGGATATACAACCCGATTTTGCAAGGGTCATAAAGCGATCGCCGGTTCGCCCCATGCGGTAACAAGACGTGCAAAAGCTTGGAATAAAGCCTGAATCCATCAAATCCCTAACAATTTCAAGTGTCGATCGCTCATCGGCGATTTCAAATTGCATGACCTCTTCAGTGTCTTCTTCTTCTTTATAACCCCCAACACCTGTACAAGATCCTGCACTGATTTGAGAAACGCCATGGTGTATAAGCTCATTTCTGATGCTTCGGTTTTCTCTGGTAGATAATATGATTCCTGTATATGGCATTGCAAGCCTTAAAATTGCCACAATTTTTTTAAAGGTTTCATCATCGACGAGATGATGAAATGTCTCAACATCCACGCCTTCAGCTTTTTTTAAACGCGGTACAGAGACTGTATGAAACCCAACTCCATAGGTTTCCTCCAAATGTGCATGATGCATCATTAATGCAAGCACCTCAAAACGATGGTCATATAAACCGAAGAGTACACCTGCTCCAACGTCGTCAATGCCAGCTTCCATAGCTCGATCAAAAGCAGTCAAATGGTAAGGATAATCCCCCTTTAGGGATTTGGGATGTACCCCTTCGTAGGTGGGCTGATGGTACGTTTCTTGAAAGAGTATATAGGTGCCTATACTTGCTTCTTTTAGACGTCGATAATTATCTGTGCTAGTTGCTGCAATATTGACATTAATGCGACGAATGGCACTAAACTGATCGGACTCATCATAAATCGTTCGTATGGCATTTAGGACATAATCTAAGTCACAATGAACAGGATCCTCACCTACCTCCAGTGCAAGGCGTTTATGGCCCATTCTTTCTAAAATCCTCACTTCTTGGCGGATTTCATCATCAGTCAAACGTCTTCTAGCAAAAACGTTATCTCTCCGATACCCACAATACGTGCAATTGTTGACACAATAGTTGCTGATATAAAGGGGGGCAAAAATAACGACGCGATTTCCATAAATATCATTTTTAATTGCTGCAGCAATGGCATTTATTTTCTCAAGATGCCTCGGTGACGTCGCTTGTAAAAGCACGGCAATATCTTTAAGTCCTAACCCCTTTTTATGCTTTGCCTTTTCTAGAACGGAATCAATTGCGTGGTCGCTAACCCTTTCCGTTTCCCTTAAAATGTCGTAAATTGCTTGATGATCTAAAAAATGACCCATAAGACCTCCAGAAACTAAATTGATTTTTTAGTGATGGACGTTTTCACAGATACACTTTGTAAATTTCCTAATTTTCCCGTCAAGGTGTTAATTTGATCCACAGTCCCTATGACTACAATGGTGATGACTGAAACCCCATGCTCATCAAAAGGAATACCCGTTCTCCCTTTGATAATCCCTTTAAATTCAGAAATAATAGAATTGAATTTACCTTGTATACTCTGTGGTTCTTCCAAAATAGCGCTAATAACTGCAATTTTCTTTTCCATTGTTCGCCTCCATAAAAAAACCTTCTCAAAAAGAGAAGGCCGCATAAAATCCACATATGATTTGAACGCGCTTCCTTTCAAATTAGATGACTCTGCTTTGTTAGGCTGGCAATGATGATACTCATCAATAAGGATTCCCTCGTTAACAAGTAATTTTGTTAATATTTTATCAATCGATGTCATCCTTGTCAAGCCCTATAAAACATTTTTAAGGGCTTCCAGATCAGAAATCTTAAATGTTGATTTATGAAAGTCAATGAGCCCATCTTCTTTCATTTTTGAAAGCTCCCGAGAAATAGACGGCCTTGCCACATTAAAAAAATCGGCAAGCTCATCTCTGTTCATTGGAAGAACAAACATTAATTTTCCTGTATTATGGTAGGATTCCAGAAAAAAAGCTGCAAGCTTTTCTCTTAAGCTCTTTAGAGATAGATATTCGACCTTTCGGTTCAACATCAACGCTTTTTTGGACATGATTTTAAGCATATTGTCAATCAGCATTGTATGGAAAAGGCAATGCTGCTCACACTGCTTAATGACCCTTTCAGGTTTGATAAAGACAATACGCGTATCACACTGTGCTGAAGCTGATGCAGGCCAAACCTTCTTATCAGAAAAGCTTATCATTTCTCCAAACATATCTCCTGATTTAAGCACGGTCAAGATCATCCGGTTTCCTGCAAAGCTTTCTTTAGACAGCAATATTTCACCTTCGAGTACAATACCAAGACCTAAGAAAGGATCTCCTGCCCTAATAACCGTTTCACTCTTTTTAAATTGGACATAATAGGGGTCAAGACAGGGCATAAGCTTTGATAATTCATCCTGACTTAAGCCTCTAAATAATGGTGACTTTAATAATACATCAAAAGTTGATAGCATCCGGCACCTCGTTCATGTTTATAACACCATTTTAACATAAAACCCCTATGAATCCTATCACAAGCACAAGATTCATAGGGGGCCTTATCACGACTATTTCTTAGCCTTTTCCATGGTAATTCCAGTAAAAGCGTAAATGATTGAAATAAACGGTGTGGTGTAATTTAAAATACAGTATGGAATATAGGTCCATGGCGCAAGCTGTAATGTACTAATCATAAAGGCACCACAAGTGTTCCAAGGAATCAATGCCGACGTCATGGTTCCTGAATCTTCAAGGGCTCTGGATAAGTTTTTAGGATGAAGTCCTTCCTTATCAAAAGCATCCTTGTACATTCTACCTGGTAATACGATCGATAAATATTGGTCTCCAGCAATAACATTCATACCAAATGCGGTAAACACAGTTGCAACAACTAGGAGTCCAGTACCCTTTGCAAGCTTTAATATTTGGTTTGCAAGTGCATGAAGCATGCCCGTTTTTTCCATAACACCGCCATAAGTCATGGCGCATAGGATCAGTGAAATTGTCCACATCATGCTGTCAAGTCCGCCCCTAGAAAGAAGCTTGTCAACGGTTTCAACGCCAGTATCTGCAGCATAGCCATAATGTAAGGCATCAACAACACTACCTAAATCAGCACCCTGAACTGCCATTGCTGCAATACCGCCCAAAATAGCCCCTAGAAATAAGCCGGGTATCGCAGGAACCTTCATAACGACGATGCCAATAACAATCACGGGAACAATGAGTAAAATTGGATTTAAATTAAAGGACGCTTCAAGCGTTGCATTAATTTCATTAATTAAAGATACATCCAAGTTGCTGCCTGCATATCTAAAACCTAACACTAAGAAGAAAATGATTGAAATAACATATGCTGGAGCTGTGGTATAAAACATGTGCTTAATATGCTCAAAAAGGTTTGCGCCAGCCATGGCAGGAGCTAAGTTCGTCGTATCCGATAGTGGCGACATTTTATCGCCAAAATACGCACCAGAAATGATGGCTCCACCTATCATTTCCTTTGGTATCCCCAGCGTTATGCCGATACCCATCAATGCGATACCAACGGTACCCGCTGTGGTCCAAGATGAACCCGTGGCTAAGGAGACAATTGAACACATAAATAAGGCTGTTACAAGGAAAAAGGTTGGTGATAGGATTTTTAACCCATAATAAATCATTACGGGAACAATACCTGATAGAATCCATGTACCAATGACCATACCAATTATCATTAGGATGATGATTGCACCCATAGACATCTTAATGGTGTCTACAATGCCTTCTTCAATTTCTGCCCAAGGACGCTTTAAGATAAACAATCCTACGAGGGCTGCAACGATGGCCGATGTAAATAGTGGAATATGCGGATCCGCTTCCAAGATAACAATGGCATAAAACAGTGAAACAATTAAAAATAAAAGTGGTATAAGAGCAATTAACGGTGAAACGTGTTTGTTTTCCATTTGATTTCCCCCTTCATCTCATTAGAAATCATTTGATTTCCACTGTGTCTATTATATGAATCCCCATTAAAAAAAATCAAAATAAATCATAAATTTTCAGAATTATTACGTTATGGCAACATATTTTTTTTAAAATGATCACATTTCCTCAATAACTAATCTCAAATTGTCTAAAAATTTCTTTAAATGTATTTTCCCTTTTTGCTTTCGGTTTCCTCTCAAATACTCCATTTCAAAGCGAACCTGCTCAAAATCGAATAGGGTATTGCTATGCTTGACAAAGGTTTCGTTCAAATAGTCTTCCACACCTAGGGAAGCCAGGTTTGTCATCGCCTTGTTGACTGTTCGTCGCATACGTTGTTCCATAGCATTTGGTTGATCTGTGAGTTCCTTTATCATATCTGTGAGACGTCTTTGAGAGCTATGGCATTGATGGCGATGCATAAACTCACACATTTTTAGCAAATCATCACACCCAGATTCACCCAATATGCCTAGCTGTGCAAATATGAGCTTATACTTTTTTTGCCTTTCTTCTGTGGTGCTTGCTCGGCTTGCAAGCATTGTGACATTATCCGGCATCACAAGCTTACGTATCGCCTTTAAATGGTTTTCAAGAGAAATCAGCGATAACATATGAAACAAAAACTGCCTGAGCTCTTTTAAGCAAAATGGCATGCATAAACATAAATACGTACCGTTTTCGTATAGCTCCTCCTTTAAAGCAAAAGCATCAGGCGATACATACATGAGAAGCCGTGTTTGCAAAGTCGCCGACTTCAAGCAGGCACTAAAATGAATGCGGTTTTTATGGTCTCCTGTATCAAGACCGATCACAACATCTGGCTTTAGAACAAAAACATCGTCGTAGGCTGTGCTGTAATTGGCACTTGATCCAACAACAACACCAAGCTCACAATCCAAAATGAGCTCCTCTATCGCCCTAAGCATGGTCTCTTCTTGACCAATCATGTACAGCCTCATAAGTCCACCCTTTCACTCACGTGATTCTCTTAAAAAATCAATCACATGCTCATACTCTTTATATGCATGCCTTCCTTGATCGCTCAACCTATAGCGTCCCTTCTCAACTCTGTCGAACCAGCCGTAATGGTTTTTATTGAGGATGCTATATATGCTCTTTTTCTCACACCCAGCCTCAACCAACTCCTTAGGTGACATTTCTTCAAAGTCATTTAAAAAAAGCACTGCTTTTAAGTTTTTTTCCCTGTAAGCAGTCATAAGCCGCGTTCCCTTTGAGCCAGCCTTGTTTAAGTCGAGGCTTCTTTGTTTAAACTCTTCTATAAGTTTGACTCGCTTTTTTTGATGAAGAGATTTGCTACGAAGAAGGTCAAATGCCACTGGGTCTAATACCTTTGACACCACCGGCTCTGTGGCTTTAAAGTTTACGGTAACTAATCCTATTCCTAAACGTTTTAGCGTTTGCAAAGACATTTTCATACGTGCATTTCGCAGTGTTTTAGAATTGTGTATAATACCGATATAGACAAAGTCAACATATTTTTGCCGTTCAACAGCCTGATTGACCACTTCAAGATTAAGTGTTTTTTTTAGTTCTATGGCAATGACTATGCCTTGGTCCGTCATGCCAACCATATCCACAGACCTAACCTCAGATTTTACAGAGCAACCGCTACCTTCAAGCCATGCTTTCACAGGTGCGCTCATATCCATTTCAGAATGCACTTAATTGCCCTCCGTTCTATGAAATATCTTTATTTTATCATAGAAATTATCGCTTGTACTAAAAAAAAGAGAAGCAAAAGCCTCTCTTTAAAATGGGTTAAATGCTTGCTCATCCCACTAATCTTTGATGAGGTGTTCATAGGATTTAGAAAATTGCTCTAAATGTACCTGCTCCCACTTTGCTAAAACATCAAATAGCTGTCTTGCAGCTTCATAGGGTGTGTTATCACGGGCGTCGTTGTAAAAAGCCACCGAAGCGCGTTCCATTTCAATACCAATACCTAAAACGGATACAGCTAGGCTTGCGCTTTGTGTTTGAAGATTTTCCCACTTAAAAATGCCTGGGCTGGGAGGGCTTTCAATAATAGCTAAAGTCGACTGATCATCAGGGTTGCCGCTGAGCTTTTTAAAAGCATCCCTTAGCCACTCGATATGCTTTAGCTCCTCATTTGCAAGCATGAGAAAGGTTTCCTTGACTTCTTGGTCTTCACTGTTGTA
>WPCG01161259.1_pt1 | contig 11684 bp, 9 predicted proteins | sample 5403311 | NCBI WGS metagenome assembly WPCG01 (sample SAMN12869467, study PRJNA574797) | sludge metagenome | isolation source: wastewater treatment of Control | place: China:Beijing | collected 2019-05-17 | reverse complement strand
GTCGCGGATGCCGCGCAGTTCCGCCACCCTGCCATAGAAGAAGTCCGTCCGCGGGGGCGGCGAAAGTTCCTCGGCGGCGAGTAACTGTACTTCTTTTCTCGTCGGCAGAGAGGCCAGAAGTTCTCTGCTTTCGCTCGACGGTTCAACGTCCAGCTCGTTTTTCAATCGACCTTCAAGCACCCGCCACGCCTCGGCCACCCTGCCCCACTCGCGGCGCGCCGCATGCGCGCGCATTATCAGGCGATACGCTTCCTCGTCGATTTCGTCTCCCGCCGCCATAAGGTTCAAGGGGTGCAACGCAGCCTCCCACGCCCCCGCTTCCATACGCCGCCGCGCCAAACCGAGAAAAGCGGAGCGGATTCTTCCGGACCACCGATACCGCGCATTCCGGAGCCAATCGTCGAACTCCGGCGCGTTCGGCAGCGAGAACCCCTCCAGGAGCTGACGGCACAAGGAGGCAAGACGTTCGGGAGGGGCGTCGTCGAGGTGTTCCAACCAGAACAGGTCAAGATCCACACGTGTCATATCGACGCTTATCCACAGCCTGTTCGTCGCCACGAGCCCCTCCGGGAGCCCCTTGCGAAGAAGATAGAGCGCGTTCCTCAGACTCTGGGAAGCGAGCATGTCCTCGCTTCCGCCCCAGAGCAACGACGAGAGCGTTTCACGGGAAGCCCTTTCCTCGACCAAGAGGTGGCAGAGGAGCGCTTGGGCCTTCCTGAACGGGAAGAACAGCTCTCTGTCGTCGAGGAAAAAACGCGGCGGTCCTATCAGGTTGGCGGTGAGCATGAACGGCTCCCCTTTCAATCTGGGAATACGGAGTTCTTCCTGAAAGTCTATTAACGATTATATCATCGCTCTTTTTCACGAACCATGAAACGCAGAATTCAAGCGATTGGAAGACGTGGCGGACCGTTCCGCTGGGCGATTGACAAACCGTGGCGCTCATGCAAAAATGGGACACAACGTCCCATTTTTGGAGGTCGCCATGACAAAGAGGGAGCACGATTCAAAACAGGACGGCCCGTTCAAGGTAACGGCGATCATGGAGGCGCTTTGCTCAGCCTCTTCACCGCTCACTGTCCGCGAGATCGAGCAACGGACGGGAATTCCCAAAAGCACCGTTCACCGGTTTCTCATCTCCCTTGAGGAACGCCGTTGGGTCTTCAGCGATTCGGCGACCGAGGGCTACCGACCGGGCATCCGTTTCTTTCTTCTCGGCAGCAAATCCTCTTTTTACGACGAACTCGTCAAAAAGGCCGAACCCGAGATGCATGCTCTGATGAGAGGAACCGGCAACACCGCGGTCCTCAGCGTCGCCGAAGGGACGTCCGGTCTGTGCATCCACTCGGTAGAATCTCTCTCTCCGGTGAAGTTCACAGCGCACCGTGGGATGACGATTCCCTTTCACGCAGGAGCCACCGGCAAAATATTGCTCGCCTACTGCTCTTCCGAGATACGGTCGGCAGTTCTAGGCTCACCGTTGCGATCTCCCCTCGACGGAGAGGAAATCGACAAAAGAGCTCTCGAAGAGGAACTGCTTCGCATACGGGAGCAGGGCTTCGCATCAAGCCGCGAGGAGTGGATGCCGCACGCTGGGGATATCAGCGTCCCGGTCTTCGACCGACAAAAGGAGTTCATCGCGCAGATGGGTCTTGCAGGCATCGCGGAGAACGTCTTCCGCAATTTCGACGAAAATCTTCGTCTTCTGCGGGCGGCAGCACACAATCTGGAATCAATGCTGTAAAATGTACTAAGACCTAGTGGAGGTGGAAGAGATGTTGCAGGTAAACGAAATGAACCGGAACGCCATGACCATCCAGTTGGAAGGCCCTCTCCCCGACTACCCCGTCTTCGTCGAGGGGATGCGCCGCGCGCCCGACCGCGTGTGGACGCTCAACCGCAGCGAGACGGAGCTTGCATTGAAGAACGCCCTCCGCTACGTTCCGGAAGTGTTCCACAAGGAGCTGATCCCCGAATTCCTGGAGGAGCTTCGCACCAGGGGACGCATCTACGCCTACAGGTTTCGTCCAGAGGGCCGGATAAAGGGGCTCCCGGTGCATCAGTACAAGAGCAAGTGCCTCGCCGGAAAGGCGTTCCAGGTCATGATCGACAACAACCTCGATTTCGAAATCGCCCTCTATCCGTATGAGCTCGTCACGTACGGCGAGACCGGTCAGGTCTGCCAGAACTGGCTCCAGTACCGCCTGATCAAGAGATACCTCGAGGAACTGACCGAAGATACGACGCTCGTCGTCGAGAGCGGACACCCCCTCGGCCTCTTCAAATCTCGCCCGGATGCGCCGCGCGTCATTCTGACCAACGGCATGCTCGTCGGCCTCTTCGACAACCCGGCGGAGTGGCACAGGGGTATGCAGCTCGGCGTGACGAACTACGGCCAGATGACGGCCGGAGGGTGGATGTACATCGGCCCGCAGGGCATCGTCCACGGCACGTTCAACAGCATTCTCAACGCCGCCCGGCAGCGGCTCGGCGTGGGCGAGAAGGAAAATCTCGCAGGAATCCTCTTCGTCTCTTCCGGACTCGGCGGAATGAGCGGCGCGCAGCCGAAGGCCGTGGAGATCGCAGGCGGCGTCGGCATCATCGCCGAGGTGGACGCTTCACGCATCGAGACTCGCCACAACCAGGGGTGGGTCGCCAAGGTTACGGAAAGCTGCAAGGAAGCTTTCGATCTCGCCGCCGAGGCGTGCGCGGCAAAACAGCCTCTTTCGATCGCCTATCACGGGAACATCGTCGATCTGTTGCAGTACGCGGCTGAACACGAAATCTCCATTCCGCTGCTCTCCGACCAGACATCCTGCCATGCACCCTACGACGGAGGCTACTGCCCGCAGGGACTGACCTTCGACGAGCGCACCAAGATGCTCTCGAAGAACCCGGAGGAGTTCCGCCGTCTCGTGGACGTATCCCTCAAAAAGCACTACGAGTTCATCAGGACACTCGTCGGCCGAGGAACATACTTTTTCGACTACGGGAACTCGTTCATGCGGGCGGTGTTCGACGCGGGGGTTCCCGAGATCTGCAAAAACGGCGAGAACACGTACGACGGCTTCATCTGGCCCTCCTACGTAGAAGACATCATGGGCCCCGTCCTTTTCGACTACGGCTACGGCCCCTTCCGCTGGGTCTGCCTCAGCGGCGACCCGGAGGATCTGCGCAAGACCGACCGCGCCGCGATGGAGTGCATCGATCCCGACCGGCGCTCGCAGGACTACGACAACTGGCTCTGGATCCGCGACGCGGAGAAGAACGCCCTCGTAGTCGGAACACAGGCCAGAATTCTCTACCAGGACGCGGAGGGGCGCACCCGCATCGCTCTCAAGTTCAACGAGATGGTGCGCGACGGCAAGATAGGCCCGGTGATGCTGGGACGCGACCATCACGACGTCTCCGGGACCGACTCTCCCTATCGCGAGACGGCGAACATCAAGGACGGCAGCAACATCTGCGCGGACATGGCGACGGTCTGCTTCGCCGGCAACGCCGCCCGCGGCATGACGCTCTGCGCCCTGCACAACGGCGGTGGCGTAGGAATCGGCAAGTCGATCAACGGAGGGTTCGGGCTCGTCCTCGACGGAACGGAACGCACCGACGAGATCATCAAATCCGCGATGATGTGGGACGTCCTCGGCGGCGTCGCGCGGCGGGCTTGGGCCCGGAACCCGAACGCGATGGAGGTAAGCCGAGAAGTGAACAGGAACTACCCGGACAGCTACCATATCACACTACCCTACAGCGTGGAGGAGGAGAGCGTGAAGAGCGCCGTCGACGCCCTCTTCGACGAGAACTGACGGCACACACTACGAGAAAATAACGAGAGGTGAAGAGTATGCGCGTCGTACGAAGAACTCCACCGGACTACAGAACAATGCCGTGGAAAAACGGCGGAGGCATCACGCATGAAATGTTTATCTTCCCGGAGGATGCAACGCTTCAAGGAGGAGATTTTCTCTGGCGGCTGAGTTCCGCGAATGTGGGCGAATCCGGTCCGTTTTCAACGTTTCCGGGGTATGATCGCGTGCTGTTCCTCCTCTCCGGAAACGGCCTGAACATCACTGTGAATGGAGAAACGGTTTCGCTCCATTCACCCTTCGACTCGCTTCGCTTCAGGGGCGAACACGCCGCCTCCTGCATGCTGCCCGACGGTCCGGTAACGGATTTCAACATTTTCTGCCGGAGGGATATTCTCACGTGCGAATACCGTCACCTCTTCTCGAAGAAGGATATTGAACGCCTTTTCCTTCCCGGAGACACGACGATACTCCTTTGCCTTCACGGAGAGGCTACTGCGGAGATCGAAGGAAAACATTCTCTGAAGGATATGGAAATGCTTGTCGTCACGGACCACTCATGGGGACAACCGCTGACGCTTCAATACGCGGAGAAAACTCGACTTCTTTTCATCACCTTAACAAAACGCAGAAATTCGATTCCGTCATAACAACACTCTACGCTGTGTTCCTCGAAGCAAGAAGCCCGGACCGTTACGGCCCGGGCTTCTTCATGCTGATACAGTACGATGCGGATCGTTATTTTTTCGCTTCTTCCGCAGACTTCAAAATTTCATCGACGACTGCGTCCCCCACATTTTTACGGATCAACTTTTCTGTTTCCGCAGCGGCCTTTTTCAACTCCGCCTGAAGGGCAGGATCCGGATCGACGATGGTCATCCCGCTTTGTTTCAGCGAAGCCAACATCGCGTCGTTTTTCGCCTTCGCCATATCGAAAAGATACTCCGCCGCCTCATTCATGCTTTCGTCGATGATCTTTTTGAATTCCTCGGGCATCCCCTCGTAGATATCCTTGTTGATGTTGATGCTCAGGATAAACGCTATGTGATGAGTGTTGACGAGGTATTTCTGGACTTCGTAGAATTTGCTCGACCAGATGATCTCGTAGGGGTTTTCCTGGGCGTCGACGGTTCCCTGCTGAAGAGCGACGTACAGCTCGGCGAAGCTCAGCGGGGTCGGGTTGGCTCCCAGGGCTTTCCAGAAGGCCATGTGGTATTCGTTCTCCATGGTGCGGATCTTGAGTCCGGCGAAGTCGGAAACGGTGTTTATAGGCTTGCTGGTGGTCGTCTCACGGTAATAAATCGGTTCGAAAAGGAGCAGCTTGAGACCGGCTTTGTCGTACCATTCTTCGAGTTTTGCCCGGAACGGCCCGGAAAGCGCCTTCCTCGCCACATCCAGGTTTTCATACAGCATGGGGATATCGAAAATGGCGAGCTCAGGGATGAAACCCACCTGGGGAGCCGTCGTCTGAGAGACCATGGCGATGTCGCCCAGCTGACATCCTTCGAGTATCTCCCGGTCGCCGCCGAGCTGATTATCGAGATAGATCTGCACCTTGATCTTGCCGTCCGATTTCTTCTCGACAAGCTCCTTGATCTTTTCCGTCGCCAGCGCTCTGGGAGTTTCTCCGGTGGAAGGATACGCCCCGGCCAACTGCAGCGTATATTCCCGGGCCGCCACCGGACCTGCAAATATGAACATCATCGATACAACAAAAACCACTCCCATTAAAAGCGAAAACACCCTGACTTGTTTCATTTCATACCCCTCCTTTTTCTCATTGTGCTCTTCCGTGGTTCCAAACATCCCGAACAGCTTTCTCCGGATCGAGTTGAAAAAGTCTTTTCCTTTTCCACCTCCCTTGAGAGCTTCGAATGGACGAAAAACGCTCCCGTTTCGTATTGAGGAGTTCCCCGCCTCACCCCCTCCTCACAGGAAGAGCAGGCTCATTTGCGGTATAAAGGTAATCAGCATGAGCGCGAAGATGAAAGCGATGATGAAGGGGATGGCTTTTATACCGACTTTCATCACATGATCATCGATGAGCGGCGCCGCGACGAAAAGATCCACGCCGAAGGGAGGTGTGACCATACCTATTGCAAGGTTGATCACCATGATGACGCCAAGATGAATCGGGCTTATGCCCAGTACCGTGGCGGCGGCGAGCATCATGGGGGCAAGAATGGCGATGGCCGGTCCCACGTCCATGAACATGCCCAGGACCAGGAGAATAATGTTGAGCGCGATGAGGAAAATATACTTGTTCCCGGCGAAATGGCTCAGGATAAAGTCGCTCAACACGGCGGGGGCCTGCAACAGAGCAAGAACCCGTCCGAACACGATCGCCAGGGACAGCAGGACGACGATAGGAGCGTAGGATTTGACGGTATCCCGCAGTACTGCTCCCAGTTCCATGAACGACAAGCTTTTATAGACGAAAAGACATACCAGGAGGGCGTAGAAGACCGATACGGCGGCGGCCTCCGTGGGAGTCACAATCCCGCTGTAAATCCCGCCGAGAATAATGATCGGAGTGAGCAAGGCCCAGAAGCTCTCCCTGAACAACCGCAGAAAACCGCCCGAACGGAGCGCCTTCACTTTTTCCGAAATGAGCTTCCTGTCCTCGCCGTGCACCTTGGCGTAGAAAAGGGCATACCCCATGAGACTGAGTCCGATGACGAGTCCGGGAATGATTCCCGCGATAAACAGGCTCCCGATGGAAACGCCGGTGATCACTCCGTAGGTGACGAAGGGGATGCTGGGAGGAATGATGACCCCGAGGCTTCCCGCCGTGGCCACCAGCGCGGCGCTATAGACCTTGTCATACCCCAGTGAGACCAAAAAAGGGATTGCCATGCCTCCCACAGCGGCGGTCGTCGCCACGCCGGATCCGGAAATCGCGCCATAAAACAGACAGGTGATAATTGCGGTTATGGGAATTCCGGCGGGAAAATCACCGATGAAAAAGGCGAAAAAATTGAATAGCTTGTCCGAAATCTTCCCCTTGGTCATAATATTTCCAGAAAGGATAAAAAGAGGAATGGCCAGCATCGGCGTGCTGTCGAGGGCGCTCACGATATTCCGGACGACATAGGCGAGCGAAGCGGGGAACGCCGGATTCGTCAATCCGGGAAAAATCGTTGCAAAACCCAGCGCCACCGCGATAGGAACTCCGAGGGCAAGACCGCCGATAAGGATGATAAACAGTGTCAAAACCATCTTTACGCCTCCTTCTTGCTGATCGTTGCCCGCATGTCCCTCCGGGTTTTCTGGACGGACCTCAGCGTTGCCAGGAAGAAGCCCGCGATGGCCGCGAAATAGATCCACCCCAAGGGGATTTTCAGGGCGGGACTGGTCTGGCCGGTCCTTATGACCCTTTGAATCGCCGGAATCGAATGGTAAAAGAGAAAGCCGAAGAAAAGGGTGACGGATACGTTGATCAAAGTGACCATGAGACGCTTCAAACCGGCGGGCAGAGATTCAACAAGAGTATCGACCTTGAGGATGCTGTTTTCCTTGATCGTGTACCCTATGCTTATAAGAGCCGACCAGACGAACGCATAGCGGGAGGCCTCTTCGGCCCATGACAAGGATGCGTTGAAGACGTATCGCATGATGACCTGGAGCATCATGACGACGGCAATGACAACGAGCAGACCGCTCAAAACATACTCTTCGAAATGATCATCCAACCATTTCAGTATCTTCATACCTTCACCTCCGGCCTGATTTCAACCACGCCCGCACGAAACAGCGCTTTCCGCGCGCCCCTTCCACTGTACGGGAATTCTTGCCATTTAGTGGATTTTATCTATATATATCAGACCCGGAGAGGAGTGTCAAGAGTTTTTCCGATATTCGTTTTCTTTAATTCGCGATCTCCAAACCGTCTTATGAGCAGTGAAGGGTTCTCCACCGCGGTCCGGCGTTCAGCAAGAAAAAAAGTTTGGGCAATCGCAAATGCCTCGGCGCCGCAAGCAAAAAACAAGAACCGCCCTCTTTCGTGCGGAGGGCGGTTCTTGTTTTTTGGGGAAGCAGGGCGAACGATCAGCTTTTCTCTTCTTTCGCGACGATATGATTGATGAGGATGTTCAGAACGATGCCCGCAATAACCGCGATGACGACCGTGTTCGTGAAGAGCATCCGAACGAACGGAGTCACGGTCTTCATCCACTCGCCGAGAGACGCTCTTGCGTAGACGGGAAGTCCCACGGCAAGCAGCAACGTAAGTCCGACGAGAATGCCGTTTCCCTCCGTCTTCGGAGCCGAGTTGATCAGTTTCATTCCCGACATGATGATGGAACCGCAGACGAGGATGAAGACCCCTCCCATCACGGGGCGCGGGATGACGGCGAGGAGCGCGCCGAATTTCGGACTCAGCCCGTAGAGAATGAGGAAGAGCGCGCCGACCTGGACGACGAAACGGCTCGCGATGCGCGTATTGGCGATGACGCCGATGTTTTGCGTGTAACTGGTCACGGGAAGTCCGCCCAAAAAGCTCGCCAGGATGCACCCGACCCCTTCGGCCGTGATTCCTCTGTTCATGTGCCGCACCTTGAAGGTTTCGCCGGAGACGGCGCACGTCGCGGCGTAGTCGCCGATCGATTCGACCATCGACCCCAGATAGCCGGCGAGGATACCGAAGATCGCGCCTATGGCGAAGGACCAGCCGAATCCGGGGCCTCCGTAGGGGAAAAGCTTCGGGAACGCGAACCAGGGGCGCGAGTGGATGAGCTCCCAGTTGACGAGGCCGAGCGCTCCGGCAAGGCCGATGCCCACGATCCATATCGAGAAAAAGATGGCGCCGCGGGCGAAGGTCCCTCCGGCAATTTTCCGCGTCTTGAGCTGAAGCAGGATGATGAGCGCGATCACCACGCCTCCGAGGACGAAGTTCATTGGGTTGCCGTCGCCGACCATCCAGCCGACCGCGGTCATGCCGAGGTTGAGGCCGATGCAGGTGACTACGATACCCGCGACGGCGATGGGGAAGACTTTTTTCAACGTTCCCAGAACACCGGAGATCCCGATGATCGTCTCGACGATACCGCCGACGAAGACAGCGCCCCACATCGCCGGAACGCCGAAGATGGAACCGACGGACATGACCGTTCCGCCCACGGTGATCGACGGTCCCTGAATAATCGGGAGTCTGTTTCCGAGCGTCGTCTGGATGAGCGTGGCGATGCCCATGGCGACAAGCGTCGCGTTCACCAGAGAGATAGCCTGATCGGGCGACATCTGGAGCGCTGCGGCAACGATGAGAGGGAAGACGAGAGGCGTTATGTCGACCAGCGTGTGCTGCCAGCCGTAGAGCACGGTTTCCCAGATCGTCTTCGGTCGTTCGTCGATCTTGAGTACAGGCTCGACAATATCCGGGACCTCTTCCCAAACAAGCTCCTCCTGAATTACCGCATTCTTCTCAACCATTACGATGAATACCTCCTTCGACGCGCTCCCGCACGTGTATGATGCACTATATTATAGCGTGAGAACTGTGAAGAACGCTCTGTTATAGAGCGACAAAGCGAAGGGCGAAACCGTGTGAGCCCTTACAGGGCGCGTGCGAAAAGCTCCATCATCGAAATCCAGAACGGGACGGTCAGCCCGGAGAGTACTGTACTCGCCGAGATCGTCTCCGCGGCATGCGTTGCGTCCATGCCCAGAACCTGCGAGAGGATGAAGCAGTCCACCGCGACGGGCATGGCCGAGATGAGAAGGACCGTCCGGAAGACAACCGGATCGACAGGCAACAAAAGGAAGAGACACCATGTAAGCGCCGGGAGAAAAAGAAGCTTCAACCCAGCGTCGCGCCAGACGCGGGGCAGAATTCCCGAAAGCCCGTCGAGCTTGAGGGACGCGCCAAGCGAGAGCAGCGCCATGCCGCTTGCCGTGTTGCCGAGCAGCTTGAGCGTCTCGTCGAGCCAGGCCGGAAAGGTGTTCCACCCGAAAACCGAGAGACCAAACCCGGCGAGACTGGAGACGACGAGCGGATTCTTCGCCAGGTTCTTCAGCGTCTCTTTCACGGTGCTCCGGGAAATGCCGCCGGAGAGCGCAAGCTGGGCCCAGGAGATCGAGATGATCTGGTACCCGATGAACGTGAACGCGAGGTAGAGCGAGAGTACCTCCACTCCCTTCGTGCCCACTGCGATCGTGACGACGGGCAGCCCCATGAAGACGGTATTCGAACGGATGAGCATCAGCGTGGACGTCGCTTTCTTCTCCCGCTTCTCCCCCGCCATCCGGGCAGCGAACCATGCGAACGGAGGCGCCAAAAGAAAGGAAGCATAGACCGCAAGCACCATATTCTTGTCGGCAAGCGTCGACATGTCCGCACTGCTGGTCATTCGGAGAATGAGCGCGGGAATGGCGACCCAGTAGATAGCCTTGTTGATCTGCGCAAAGGCTTCGGGGAGGACAACGCGCCGTTTGCCGAGCATCCACCCGGCGGCCATGACGAGCACCACCGGGAGGATGACGAAAAAACCGTGCATGCCGCTAGTTCAAAGCTCGGTGTTTCAGCAGGATGCGCACGGCGTTCGTTGCGGCTCCGACGCGGATGTTGTCCGCGACGTTCCACATCAGAAAGCGGGTGGCGTCGAACGACCGAAGCCGCCCGACGTAGACGGTATCGCTTCCGGCGACGTCGATCGGCGAAAACATCTCGCCCGTATGGATGACGTTCTCCGACGCTTCGAGCGCCTCCGCCAGGCCGTCCATATCGAACGCCTTCCTGGTTTCCACGAAGACCGACTCGGAGTGGCAGTAGAGCACGGGAACCCGGATCGTCGTCGGCCAGATGGAGATATCGGGGTCGCGCAGGATCTTCCTGGTCTCGTTGACCATCTTCATCTCTTCGTCGGTGAAGCCGTTCTCCAGCAGAACGCCGATCTGCGGAACGACATTGAGGTGAATCTGCTTGATGAACTTCTTCGGCGCAATAGTCCCTTTCATCTGCTCTTCAAGCTCGTTCATGCCGTTCTTGCCCGCTCCGGAGACGGACTGGTAGGTGCTCACCACGATGGAACGGATGCCGAAACGCTCGTGAACTCTGTAGAGTCCCAGTACCATCTGGATAGTCGAGCAGTTCGGGTTCGCGACGATCCCCTTTGAATACCCCTTGAGCAGATCCCCGTTGATCTCGGGGACGACGAGGGGGATCGCCGGATCCATCCGGAACGCCGACGAGTTGTCGATGACGACGCTTCCCGCTTCGGCGGCGACGGGAGCGAACTCGCGGGAAACGGATCCACCGGCAGAGAAGAGGAGATAATCATACCCCTCCTTCATCGCTTTCTTCGTGAGTTCCTTGACTTCGTATTTTTTCCCGTGGAACTCCACTCCGGCGCCGGCGCTCTTCGCCGAGGCGTAAAAATCTATCTTTCCCGGCTTCACGTTCTGCTCCTGAAGCACCTTCGTCATCATGCGTCCAACTTCTCCGGTAGCGCCGACTACTGCTATCTTCATTGAAAACATCTCCTTTCGTGAATGCAATCAAAAAAAGGCCCGCCCCGTGGAGGAACGAGCCTGCACTTTCGCGGTTTTCCGGGATTATAGGTAGATCGCGCGCCCCTGTCAATAGAAATTTTCGAAGAAGCGGTGTACAATAGAGTCGAACATCTTCGGGGCGGGGTGAAACTCCCCACCGGCGGTGATGAGCCGGAAACGGCTCCAAGCCCGCGAGCCGAAAGGCCGATCCGGTGCGAATCCGGAGCCGACTGTAAGGGCGTCCTTCGGGACGGACCGGAGTCAGGATGGAAGAGGGTGTCGAAGACTGCACACGTGCCCCGGATGCGTCGCGTCCGGGGCATTATTTTTTTTAGAAAGGACTTGATCGTACTATGGAAGCCGTATCCCGCTGCAACACGCGCCGTCTCG
>WPCG01039291.1_pt1 | contig 11726 bp, 10 predicted proteins | sample 5403311 | NCBI WGS metagenome assembly WPCG01 (sample SAMN12869467, study PRJNA574797) | sludge metagenome | isolation source: wastewater treatment of Control | place: China:Beijing | collected 2019-05-17 | reverse complement strand
TATCCCCAATTGATGGCATTGTTAGTCAAATATTTCCAACACACCATGCCATAGGCATCATCTCAGAAACGGGGCTTGAAATTTTAGTTCATATTGGTATAGACACAGTTGAACTAAAGGGTGAGGGTTTTAAACGCCTCGTAGCTGTAGACCAGCATGTAAAAGCAGGTACACCCTTGATAGAGGTTGATTTAAATGTGTTAAAGGGTCATGGAAAATCATGTATTACACCTGTCGTTATTACAAACATGGAGCTTGTAAAAACGCTGACTGTTATTACTGGCCGCGGAAAAGCATACGCGGCAGAAATCGTATTAAAACGTTAGGAGGATCTTATGCAAGAGATTACAATTCATGCATCACATGGTATTCACGCAAGACCTGCAAGTCAAATTGTTGAAGCTTGTAAAGCTTTTGATGGGGACGTGACATTTAAAAAAGGCCATGAAACCTATAATGCGAAATCCATTATGTCGGTGATGAGGATGACTTTATCAAAGGGGGATACGCTTACCATCGAAGCAGTAGGTGCCCATTCAGAGGCCTTTGAAAAAGACATCAAAATACTTATTGAGAATATCGTAGACTAAGGAGTTAAGATGATTTTACGCGAAGCCTGTGTAGGCAGCTTTGAAGAAGCGAAATTAGCAATGGCTAAAGGGGCACATCGGGTCGAGCTGTGTGATAACCTTGCTGAAGGCGGGACAACACCAAGCTATGGCACATTGGTTATGACAAAAAAACACCTAACCATTCCTGCGCATGTCATGATTAGACCTAGGGGCGGAGCCTTCGTGTATTCACAAGATGAGATTGAACTTATGAAGCACGATATTCGCATATGTAAGGATATCGGTATGCCAGGTGTTGTCTTTGGCGTCCTAACGAAGGATAACACGCTTGATCTATTGACCTTAGCTGAACTCGTATCCCTTGCAAAACCAATGGATGTAACCTTTCATATGGCTTTTGATAGCATTGAAGACAAGGAAAATGCTCTTGAAGCTTTAATTTCTCTTGGATTTGACAGGATACTCACAAAGGGCTGCTCAACAAAGGCGTCCGATGGACAAGCTGTCATTCAAGCATTAGTCAAGCAGGCGAACAAGCGCATTGCAATCTTGGCAGGAGGCGGTATCAACAAGGATAATTATCAACTAATTGTTCAAAATACAGGTGTGAGTGAGGTACATGGTACGAAAATAATATGATTCTTTAATTATGACAATTATATGACAATTCACACTATAAATTGACAAAAACTTCACTAAAATGCTATGATGTTTTTAAATAAAAGAAAGGAGGTATAAACCATGGCAACAATGATGATTAAAGCAAATGCAAGGCATGTTATTGATGACACCAAGACATATGATTTTATACCTCCATTTATAGGCGATTTAAAGGTTCTTTAAACAGTTTAAACTGGCTTAGAGATGAAATGACGGTGTATGCGTATGTGCATACGCCGTTTTTTGCGCCTAAAATGGGGGTTACAAGGGGGATTTATGAAAATCAACAAAGAAGCATTAAACACATCTATCCAAAAAATTGCAAAAGAATGGGATACTTCAGGAGGGGTTGTTGTCTTAAAAGACGGTAACATCATTCACGATGAGATTTATGGCTATGAAGACCGTTTAAACGCAAGACCACTCACACGCAAGTCGGCCTATGTGCTCCATTCAGAATCGCCGTTCTTCGTGGGATTATGTATTATGAAGCTCATTGACGCCGGTCAGCTTCAGTTGACAGATAAGCTAAGCAGGTTTATACCAGAGTATGCATACGCAGACCAAATAAGCCTCTTACATCTACTCAAATCTAACACAGGAATACCAGACTTTTTTTACCATCACCTCATGCTTGAAATGAATGATGACTTAGAGCATCAAGCGCTGTCAGAAGAAGAACGCGCTGTGAAGGAGCAAATTGTCTTTCAAAAAAATAGACATTTCAAGAGGGTTTTTGAAATCATTGGAGATAAAAAATGCCACTACACATCAGGAGAAAAGGACCGTCCCGATTCAGATAGCGATGCCGTATTTTTAGCTGAGGTGATTAGGCGAGTCACAGGGCTTTCGGTGTTTAATTATTTAAATGAAAGGGTGTTTAAGCCCATTGGTATGAATGCGGTTCAAGAGGGCATGCACACCCAAACCATCTCATATACAGAAATTAAAGAAGATGTGAGATTGCGAATGCCCGTACTTGAAGACATTGAAGGGGTGTTTACAGTTACCTATGATGATTTAGTAGCACTCTTAAAGGCAATGGCTATGAGGCAGATCGTCTCAGAACGTAGCTGGAAGAAAATGCTGTCCTATGATCATAACGGAAATGGGATTATATTTGAAAATGCCAATGGTTTTGACTGTGTGGATTGCACCTACTATGGGTTTGGGTTTTATGCCTACGTCAATCATAAAACAGGTATTGCCTTTGCAAGCATTGCTAACGAAGAGCAGACCTATAAGCATGTAGATGGTGAGTACAGATACGTTAGACGCGATGTGAGAGAAGCCATAGAAGCAGCATTTACCTTTCCTGTGAAAACAAAGCACGTGCCAATATCTCGCAATAACCTTTGGCAGGCACTCACCCTAAAAGTGGATTCAACACAGCATGGTTATGTGCTAGATGCCAAATCCTCTGTGGCCATGGCTAAGGTATACCCTACAAAACGTGGTTTTGTTCAAATGGAAGGAAATAGAGCGATTGGCCTTCTGGTTCTTGATATAGACAAGAAAAAAAATTACTACAATATTGATATCATTCTCATCGATAAACGCTTTCAAGGCAGAGGCTATGGAAAACTCATGCTTAAATGGGCCATTGAAAGGCTTGAAAAGGAAGGCGCAAGGGTCCTAGAAATTGGTGTAAACCGTTTTAATCATGCAGCAAAAAAGATTTACCTTGATGCAGGATTCAGACCAAAGGCAATTTACGATGGCGGTATGACACTGAGGTTAGAATTGGGGGATAAATGATAAATAAAAAAAGGCATGCCATAAGCAATATCGTGTTTGTATATAAACATATGCTTTCATGGCATCCTGAATCGATAATAATGATTGTATTGAACACACTTTCAGTGGCCATCGCACCCTTTATTTGGGTCATCGTTCCAAAGCTAATCATAGACGCCTTGATGGCTGATGCTGAAATGAGCTGGATTGTAAGGGTATTACTTATTACCCTTGCTCTCTCTAGCATCGTACATTTCACAAAGGAAGCCTGTATAGGGATATACCGAATGAAAATGTCTCGGATTCGTATGCTATTTGGTTTGGAGCTACACGGAAAAGCCATGGACCTAGACTACCACCATGTGGAAAATGTAGACACACAGAATTTGCTTCATAAGGCCACACGAACCACATCAAATCCTAATAGTGGCATGGGTGGCGTGATGCGGTATTCCTTTTCAATTTTTGGTTACGCATTGGGATTTATCGGTTACTTGGGCATTATCCTACGGCTACATCCCCTTGTGCTACTCTACTTGCTGGTGAGTGTTTATGCCGTATATAAAATCAAAAGCAAATCAGATGACTACCATTTCAAGATGGATGACACCATAAGGCCAATTGAAAGAAAATTTCGTTATTTAGCACGGGTGATGACGGATTTTGAGTTTGGAAAGGACGCAAGGATCTACCAATTAAAAGGCTTTGTGCTTGATAAAATGCGACACTTCAACAGAGAGTCCGAAGCGGTTAGGCGTGATATCAATCGCAACTACATGAAAGCAGGCATCATCGATGTGACACTCATTTTTGTGAGGGACATTATCGTGTATGGCTACATTGCCTATATGACTTTAAAGGGCTTGATGTCCTTTGGTGATTTCATCCTCTACACAGCGACTATTAGTGGCTTTGCAACCTGGATGCATGAGCTGATGAATGATTTCACAGAACTAAAGCTTGCTGCAAGATATGTTGATCATTACCGCGATTTTATGGATATCGAATCATCTACCTCTGAGAAAGAAACCCTGTCACCACCAAGGGGTTCAGACCTAGACATTGCATTTGAAAACGTCTCCTTTGCTTACCCTGGAACGGATAAGTCGGTATTTAAGGGTTTAAATTTGACGATCCCTGCAGGGCAAAAACTTGCTGTTGTTGGTGTAAATGGCGCTGGAAAAACGAGCCTTATCAAGCTGCTTACAGGCTTATATAGGCCAACAGGAGGTAGCATTAAAATTAAGGGGACTGATATTACAAGGCTGCATTTACGCGATTTGTATCAGCTCTTTTCTGTGGTGTACCAAGAAATAAGACCCTTTGCAGCAAGTATTAAGGAGAATGTTGCAGCATCTGAACATGCACATTCAGAACGTGTTTGGGAATCGCTCGACCGTGCTGGCTTGTCAGCAAAGGTTAAAAACCTTGACCAGAACATTGATACTCCTCTTTTAAAGGTGATTGAAGATCATGGACTGGAGCTCTCAGGAGGGGAAAATCAAAAACTTGCCTTGGCAAGAGCGCTCTATAAGGATGGGCAAATCGTCATTTTAGATGAGCCAACGGCGGCGCTCGACCCAATTGCAGAGAAAGATATCTATGAAAGCTTTAGTGACATGATTGGCGGTAGAACAGCCATCTTTATTTCCCACCGCTTGTCGAGCACAAAATTCTGTGACAAAGTGGCGTATTTTGAAAATGGTAACATCATTGAATACGGAACACACGATGAGCTCATGGCCATGTCAGGAAAATACGCCCACATGTTTTACACTCAAGCACAATATTATCAGGACAGTGAAATGGAGGCGACCGCATAATGGAGCAAAAAGAATTTTTAAATAGCAATCGAACGGTCATTATGTACTTCATTAAACTGGTCAAACGCTTGACGCCAGGGTATATTCCGACACTGATCCTTCAATCCTTAGTAAAAACCCTTAAGCCCTTGATTTTTATTTTGGGGCCAAAGCTTATTGTAGACGAGCTAATGGCTCAATCTAGAACGGAAGTCCTCATAGCAATTATTGGGTTTATTGCAGGGGGAAATTTCCTATTAAGTCTCATAGAAAAGGTCGTCCTATGCCACGCTGATTCCCTTGCTGCAACCTTTGAAAATGCTTTTGAAAGGCATATCAGCGAAAAAACAGTGGACATTGACTATGAGAACGTAGAAGACCCAGATGTATTAAACTTGAAAGAACGCGCTCTCTTCGCAGTGAGAAATCACGGGCTCATGTACGTGATGATTGAAGCCATGTCAAAGGTAGTCAATGAAGCGGTACTTATCATTGGGCTTTCACTAGTTATATGGACCTTTAGTGTATGGGTTCTCGTGCTATTGGTAGCCATGGTGGTTATAAATAGTTTCTTGTTTAAAAAGATTCAAAAATACTATTACATTGAATCGACTCAAACCGTAGGCTCCAATCGTGCATTTGTGTATTATATAGGCCAATCCTCTGATTTAGAAATCGCAAAAGATATTCGATTATATAACATGGCCGATATGGTCATAGATAAAATGAACCGTTTCAACTTAAACATTTACAAGCTTTATCTCAAAATATACGGTTCAATTAGCAGGCTAAATGGCCTCATTAGTATTAACGCACAGATTCAAACAGTGATTATTTATATGATTCTTGCGATACGAACCATGAAGGGCATGGTTACAATCGGTAATTTTATGATGTATGCAGGTGCCGTTGGAAAGTTTAGCAACAGCATGAACACCTTGGTCAGTAGCGTGATAGAAGTCAATCGCTTGTGTAGGCAGCTAGAGCTTCTTGTTGAATATGAAAAAATACCGGCATCAAGCAAGACTGGGAGCACCCCTATGCCTGACGCTAAGGCCTTTGAGCTCGAATGCCATAATGTATCATTTAAGTACCCTAGAGCAAGCGAGTATACCCTTAAGAATGTGTCCGTAAAAATAAAGGCAGGCGAAAAAATTTCCATTATTGGCTGCAATGGTGCAGGTAAAACGACCTTTGTTAAGCTTATTACTCGCTTATACAAGCCAACAGAAGGTACCATTACACTCAATGGGATTGATATACAAACGCTTGACTATGAAGCCTACATGTCACAAATAGCAGCAGTGTTTCAAGACTATCGCCTTCTTGGAGTAACGCTTGAAGAAAACATTACAAAGGGAGAGGCTAGCAATGAAAAAAACCTCACGAGAATTTTGAAGGATGTTGGAGCCTTAGAAGATGTTATGTCATTGCCACAGCAGCTAGGGACGCCATTAGATAAAAGCTACGATAAGTCAGCTACAAAGCTGTCGGGTGGGCAGGCTCAAAAAATTGCCATTGCAAGAGCGGTCTATAAAGATGCTGCAATTGTCATTTTAGACGAGCCCACAGCAGCACTTGATCCAATTGCAGAGCATGATGTGTACTGCCGCTTTGATGAACTGGTTGAAGGAAAGACCGCTATTTACATTTCACATAGGCTTTCAAGCTGTAAGTTTTGTGACAGGGTTCTCGTGTTTGAAAAGGGCACAATCGTCCAAATCGGCTCACATGAGGACCTCATTAAAGAGAAGGGCGCGCAGTATGAGACCTTGTTTTCTGCACAAGCAGTTTACTACACATAATCCTTGTATGCGAAAGGGGATTGTAGTATAATCACCTTCGAAGTCACAATGCAAACTGCAAGGAAAGGATCAAAAACATGTCATCAATTTCGGGGAGTGGGTGTGAGCTCATTCTATCAACAGAGCCCCTTAAGCCCTTAAAGGATATAGAGCGAAGCCTCATAAAAACATACCGCAAGGATATATGGGTGCATTTTATTAGGGCAATCAATGAGTTTAAACTCATTGAAGAGGGTGATAAAATTGCCATTGGCGTTTCTGGTGGAAAGGATAGCTTATTGCTGTGTAAGCTCTTTCAAGAAATTCAAAAACACGGTAAGGTTTCTTTTGAGCTAGAGTTTATCGCAATGGACCCAGGCTATCACGAATCCAATGTAAGCGCTCTTAAGTTTAACTGTGAGCATTTAGGGATTCCCATTCACTATTATCAAACAGAAATTTTCAAGGTTGTGGACGATATATCCAGTGATTACCCATGCTACTTATGTGCGAAAATGAGGCGCGGGGCTTTATATGCAAAGGCTCAAGCGCTTGGCTGCAATAAGCTTGCATTGGGACATCATTTTAATGATGTTATTGAAACGCAGCTCTTGAACATTTTCTATGCAGGTATGACAAAAACCATGATGCCGAGGCTTAAGTCTGATAATTATGAGGGGCTTGAATTGATTAGACCCCTTTATTACGTACAAGAGCAACACATAAAGCGCTTTATTCAGAGTACAGGACTCACACCTATGAACTGTGGGTGTGTGGTAGCTGCGAAAAAGACCTCTAGCAAGCGAAACGAAATGAAAGACCTTATCACCTTTATGAAGCGCATACATCCTGATGTGGAAAAATGTATTTTACAATCTGCCCACAACGTAAATATGAACTGCGTGGTAGGTTGGACGAAGGATGGCGAAAAACATCACTTTTTAGACGATTATTTTGAATAACCGAAAAACATTCGACATCATTATTTTGGATATCGAATGTTTTTTTGTTATAATAAGTAAGAGACTTATTTCGAGAGGTGTAAAATGAAACTTGGTATTTTAGGTGCAGGCATGATTGTAGAAGAGTTTCTTTCAATGTCATCACAGCTTAAGGAAATTACCCTATCAGGGATTACAGTTACAGAAAGAAAGTATGAACGGGCTCTAGAGTGGAAAGAGCGCTATCATATTCAGATGGTTTACCGTGATTATTTAGAGATGCTGCAATCAGATGTCCAAGTGATATATATTGCTGTTCCCAATCATTTACATGTTCATATGGCAGAGCTTGCTCTAGATCACGGAAAGCATGTGATTTTAGAAAAACCCTTTACCCCCTGCGATAAAGAGACGAAAAGGATTTTTGAAAAAGCAAACCTTATGAACTGTTACGTATTTGAAGCCATAACAACACTGCATTTACCAAGCTATCATCAATTAAAAAGCCTCATAGGCGAGCTTGGTGATCTTAAAGTTATCACATGTAATTTTTCGCAGTTTTCTAGCCGCTATGAAGCGTTTAAACAAGGGAACATATTGCCTGCCTTCGACCCTAAGTTTTATGGGGGTGCACTGATGGATATCAATGTTTACAACATTCATTATGCCGTTGGGCTCTTTGGCAAGCCTTTGGATATTCAGTATTATCCAACCCTCTCACAAGGCATTGATACATCGGGTGTTTTGCGTATGGTTTATGATGGCTTTCAGTGCATTTGCATTGGAGCTAAAGACTGCTCAGCACCTATTTTATACACGATTCAGGGCGATAAGGGTTATTTATCGCATGCCACTCCAGCAAACAACATAGGCGCTGTCACACTTGCATGCAATCAAAAAGAGCCTAAAACGTATGACAATGCAGCACCCAAGCATCGGATGGTTTATGAGTTTGAACGCTTTTCCCAGATTATCAAGGAAGGGGATGTAAAGGCATACCAAGAGCTTGTAGAGCATACCATCACTGTATCTGAGTGCTTAACAAAAGCGAGGGAAAGCTTATGATGCTTCTATTATTAGCTCTTATTTACCTTGCCTTTATTAGCTTAGGCTTACCAGACGCCTTACTTGGTGCAGCATGGCCCACAATGTACCCCTTTTTAGGTGTCCCCATTGCATATGCGGGGGTTCTATCCATGATCATTGCCGGGAGCACCATCGCTTCAAGCCTAAACATGAGCCGCTTATCACAGCGCTTCGGTACAGGACTTATAACGGCCATAAGTGTTTTGCTAACGGCTGTTGCCCTTTTTGGTTTTTCCTTTTCAACGGCTTTTTATCAGCTGTGCCTTTGGTCTATACCCTACGGACTAGGTGCAGGTGCAGTTGATGCAGCACTCAACCATTTTGTTGCACGTCATTATTCTGCCAAGCATATGAGCTGGCTCCATTGCTTCTGGGGAGTGGGGGCATCCATTGGCCCTTATATTATGGGCTATGCCTTGGTATCTAGACTAAGCTGGCAGCTGGGCTACCAATGGGTAGGAAGCATTCAAATGGTCCTTGTGATCGTGCTTTTAGCAAGCTTACCCCTATGGCGAAAACACGAGCATACACAGGCGAGCCACTATCATGGGGAGCACAAGCATCTAAGTGTCAAGGAAGCTCTTGGAATAAAGGGCGTGGCCTATATTTTACTTGCCTTTATGGCCTACTGTGGATTAGAGACAACAGCTGGCCTGTGGGCGAGCTCCTATATGGTTCTTTATCGCCATATCCAACCTGATCAGGCAGCCCAATGGGCAGCGCTTTTTTATCTTGGCATTACGCTTGGACGTTTTTTATCGGGCTTTATCACCGAACGGTTTGGCAACTTAAAAATGATTCGTATAGGAATGCTGGTTATTGGAGTCGGAATCATGATGATGCTCATCCCTGTGTCATCCAATAGCTTGACTTTTTTATCCCTTATTGTTGTTGGTCTGGGATGTGCCCCTATATACCCAAGCATTATTCATGAAACACCTAGAAGCTTTGGCGCTGAAAATGCTCAAGCGATTATTGGCATTCAAATGGCCAGTGCCTACACCGGCTCGACCTTAATCCCGCCAATTTTTGGAGCGATAGCTCAATATGTTGGTATTTCAATGTATCCTGTGTTTTTATTTGCGCTATTAGGACTTGTGTGGACAATGAGTGAACGAAAAAACAGGATTTTAAGTTAAAGGAAGGTTACATGCAAACAATCATTCGTGGGTTTGAAATGGTCCTTGTTGTTATTCTCATATCTTTAAGCTTAATGACCTTTAATCAGATTAATCAATTAGGCCAGGTCGGCAGTTATGAAGACATTCGCTTAAAGTATCATGTTGCTGTATTAACAGATGAAAGCATTTCATATGATCAAGCGCAATTTTTAGATGGTATACGCGCAGCAAGTGAGCTATATGAAATCAGTGTGGAGCATTATTTCATAACTGAGGAAAATGCCGATGATCAGTTTAATATGATTAAACATACGCATATTGATGGCATTATTTTAAAACTTGCAAACCATGCAAGGGTTGAAGAACATGTGAAGGGCCTCAAAGAAAAGGGCGTTTTTGTTGTGCTTGCAGGGAATGATGCTCCTGAAACAGAGCGTGATATTTATTTAGGTTCTAATAAGTACCTTCAAGGAAAGGAAGCGGCACACTTAGCAGTGGAGGCAATAGGCGGTGACGGTGAAATCGCCCTAATTTTAGGAAGTGAATATTCGGGAACCGAATCCGCTTCCCTAAAGCATTTTATTTCTGGCATATACGATACCCTTTCAACATATGACTCACATCACATTTCCGGTGTGTACCATTCAAAAGAAAAACGTGCTGAAATCATCATTGATGAGCTTCTTAATCAGCCATCACCGGTTAAGGCCATTATTTGTACAGACCTTGTAGATGTGTCGAGGGTTATACGGGTTTTAGTTGATCGAAATGCCGTGGGTGATATCACGATTATTGGCAGTGGAAACAGTACGGAAATTGAGGATTATATTCAAAAAAAAATCATTTATGCGACCATAGTCGAAGAACACTATGAGACTGGTGAGCTTGCGATGACGTATTTGTATAAGCTCTTTCAAGGAGAGCTTGGCCCGAACTACGTGAATGTATCCTTCGAAATCATCAAATAGTCTTGCAAGGAGACGATTATGCTAAAATGGCTTTATGGCAACACATTAAAAAGAAGAGTTTTTTTCTTTGTACTGGTGATTATGGGCTGTTTCTTATCTGGAACGGTTTACACGTTTTATGCGACCTATCGTGTTAACAGTCAAATAGAGCAAATGTTTCAAACCAGTGTAGACTTAAATCATATGAAGACGCAGCTGGATATTTTAGAGCTCCACGTGGATAACTATTTAGGAACAAAGGACTCCGACAGCTTTGTTGGGTATATTGATGCCCAAAATAATGTGAGGCAATATGAGCGTAACTTCCAGTATGGTAAAAATCAAAATCCCGTTTTGCTACAGTTAACAAACATTAGTGCCCTTCTTGATGCCTATTTAGATGCTGCCCAACGTGCGACCGAGTATAAGCGTGCTAGAAATACTGAAATGTATCTGGAGTATTTTGCTGAGCTTATGTCCATTAGGGGCTTTATTGATGCTAAGGTAGATCAGATTTTGAAATGGGATTATGAGGAAACCTTAAAAAGCTATATGCAGCTCTCTGAAAAAATGAAGCTTATTCAGCTAGGCTTATTTGCAATGTCGGGTGTTTTAATAGCACTGAGTGCTCTTTTTGTTTATTCCTTTTCCACACAAGTGACTAGACCCATTACGGTTTTGAGCAACAGGGCCATCGCCATATCAGAAGGAAATTATGACGTTTCAAGTCATAAAATTAAAGGCTTTACAGAAGCCAAGGTTTTAGAAGATACCTTTGACGACATGACCATGAGTATCAAAACATATATAGAAAGCCTCAAGGATAAAGTGGTCACAGAAAACCGATTAAGGCTTTCAGAAATTGAAAAATTAAAAATGCAAAACCTGCTCAATGAAGCAGAGCTAATGGCGCTACAGTCACAAATAAACCCACATTTTTTATTTAATACATTAAATGCAGGTCTTCAGTTGGCTCAAATAGAAGAGGCTGAACGTACCAGTGAATTTATTGAAAGCTTGTCGCAGATGTTTCGCTATAACATTCAATCCTTGAGCAATATGGTTACCTTAAGGGA
>WPCG01023276.1_pt1 | contig 11728 bp, 10 predicted proteins | sample 5403311 | NCBI WGS metagenome assembly WPCG01 (sample SAMN12869467, study PRJNA574797) | sludge metagenome | isolation source: wastewater treatment of Control | place: China:Beijing | collected 2019-05-17 | reverse complement strand
TCAAGGTCGACGGCCTGCTGCCCTACATCCGCCGTCATCGTGATGACGTCGTACCCCTGTTCCTTAAGCCACACCACCGCTACGGAAGTATCCAAACCGCCGCTGTACGCCAGGACAACCTTTCCATTTTTCGACATCGTTATCCCTCCAAAAGAGTAATTGAACTAAAAAAATAAAAGACTCGTCCCTATATACCAGGGACGAGTCTTGAACCCGCGGTACCACCCTTTTTGACGGAACATCCGCCCACTCTGTCCGTTTCTACTTGGCCGAGACCTTTCTTCGAAACCGGCTCCAAGGCTCTCTTCCTCCGCGACCTGCCGGAAGGGCTCTCAGCCATGGCCCGTCCTCTCTGTCGCTGTGCTGCGGAGTACTCTTCCTCATCATCGCCAAAACGCTTGAGTAGGGATATTATACCGACTACGAAACATATGTCAAGCAAATGAAAATCACTTACTTAAAGTTTATTTTTTCTGCTCCATTCGCCGTGAGAGTCTCCAAAGAGGGAAAGTGCGTCATGTCCATGTGCACCGGCGTCACGGAAACAAATCCGCCGGCAACAGCCCAAACGTCGCTTCCCTCCTCGAGCCTGTCCTCCGGTCTTCCCGAGACCCAGAAAAAGGAGCGGCCTGCCGGGTCCTTCAAACGGGTCACCTTACCTTCGTAAAGACGCACGCCCTTCCGCGTCACTTTTATCCCCTTCAGCAGAGCAAGCGGCACGTTCGGGACGTTTACGTTCAGCAGTACCCCTTCGGGGAGCGGTGAATTCCGCAAAAAATCGAGAAGCGCTCCGGCAAGAGCGGCGGCTGTTTCGTAATGCTGTTCTTCGTCCGTTTCTCTGCAATTCAGAGAGAATGCGAGCGAAGGGCGTCCCAGAATGAGCGCCTCCATCGCCGCGGAAACGGTGCCGGAATAGGTGAGATCATCGCCCAAATTCGGCCCGCGGTTGATGCCGGAAAGCACCAGATCCGGCTCGGGGATAATCTCCTCCAGACCCAGCATTACGCTGTCCGAAGGTGTTCCGTCGCATGCATACACCGTGCACTTGGAAGAATACGGTCCCGAAGGCAGCTTCCAGAGTCTGAGCGGACGGTTGAGCGTAATCGCGTGTCCTACGCTGCTTCTCTCCCTGTCGGGCGCCACCACGGTACACTCCTCGCCTCTGTCCGCCAAAAAAGAAGCCAGCGCGATTAATCCGGGAGCAAAAACACCGTCGTCGTTCGTGATCAGAAGTTTCATAATCCGCTTCCGTTCCTATAGGAGAAGAAGACGGAAAAAAAACATCACGATAGGCCCCATAATCGCCTGAACAACCCCGAGAGCCACCAGTATCATCAGTACGAAGAAGCCGTACCGCTCCAACCAGAAGTATTTTTCGAGCATGAAGGAGGGCAGCAGCGGATAGAGCAGTTTCGATCCGTCGAGGGGGGGTATGGGGATGAGGTTAAACACGGCCAGTCCGAGGTTGATCAAAATCATCAGAACTACAAACTGCCTGAGCGCCGTATTCGCCAAAAACACATACGGGAAAAAGCGCGCGAGCATGCCAAAAACAAAGGCAGTTAAAAAGTTTCCGGAAACCCCGGCTATGGAAACGAGAAGCATGTCCCTCCGCGGATTTTTGAAATAACGGGGATCCACGGGAACAGGCTTGGCCCATCCGAATCGAAAGACAAGCAGCATCAACGCTCCTATCGGGTCAAGATGACGGAGCGGATTCAACGTCAAACGCCCCGCCCTCTCCGCAGTCGGATCGCCGAGTAGGTACGCCATGTATCCATGGCAGAACTCATGGAATGTAATTGCCCACAGGACAGCGGGAACACTGAGAAGCAGATCTGCGATACCAGGCATTCGTAACACTATAGTCACTCTCCTTAACTTGTTGTAACCTTTTTTCCGGATTCCGCCGTTCAGAACGTGCTCCTGCATCTCATCGGAACGCACCGGCGTTTTAAAGAGACGAAAGCGTCCGCGTGGCGCGCACTACAGCGGAAAGTGTTTTTCGACGTATTCTTCCTCTTCTTTCCTGGTCTGAACAACACCGTCCAGGCGCAGGATCCGTAATTTTTCGAGGATGATCCCGATGCGAGGATTGGCGGCGTATCCAATCTTCAGGAGCTCGCCTCCCGAAAGAACCGGGCGGACTTTGTGAAGACGCGTCAGATACTGAAGAATTCTCCGGCGCACTCTCCAGCGTTCCGTAGCGGCGCTCCAGAAGAATGCTTCCAGAGGGTCGTGTCCGCCGAGAAATTCAGCAATCTCCGAGTTGAGCGGGCTGGATCGTCCTCCCAGCGTATGTTCAGCGGCGCCCAACCCCGAGAGGCATTTTACTACAATTCCGCGTTCGGATTCAGAGAGATTCAACCGATCGAGCGCCGAAATACGTATATTTTCGGAGGACTCCATAAGCAACGCGGAGAAAAATGCAAGCCATTGGCGTCCTTTGAAATCCGGGAAATCCCGGGATATTCTGGCCAGGAAAGCGCCGAGCCTGCGGAAGGTCCTGCGAGCGCTCTCGCCAATGCGAATACCAGGGAAGAGAACATCCCAAACACCCAGCTCGCCCATCCTTCGCGCAGCAGCCCAGGGAAATTTTTCACGGAATGAAAGCTCCAGCTCGCTCCGAAGGCGGAAACCTGAAAGACGGACTAAAAGGCCGCCGCGGATGCAGCTGCGTATCAGCCGAAGCGTGTTGTCCTCAATTGTGAGACCAAGCCGCTGCTCAAGCCTCACGCCGCGGATGACCCGCGTCGGATCCTCGACGAAGCTCAGGTTATGGAGCACTTTCAGCATTTTGCGGCGAAGATCCATGCGTCCTCCGAAATAATCGACCAGAACGCCTCGCGTTGACTGATTGATGGAAACAGCCATTGCATTCACCGTGAAATCTCTCCGGTACAGATCGTGTTTCAGAGAGTCGCTGAAGACTTTCGGCTGGGCTACCGGGAACTCGTAGAACTCTCTTCGCGCGGTTGCAACATCCACCTTGACGCCGCCGGAAAAAGTAATGGTCCCTGTTTTATACCGTTCGTGGACCGAGACTCTGAATCCGTCTTTTTCAAAGCTCTTGAGAAAGCGGATCGCGTCTCCCTCGACGACGATATCGAGATCGAGATTTTCTCTGCGGAGAAGAAGGTCGCGCACGATCCCTCCGACGATATAGGCCCGCATGCCCAGCTTCTCGGCCCGCTCCCCCAGAAGCGCGAGAATCGTATTCTGCTCCGGAGGAAGCTGTTCGTCCAAGAGAGGGGCGATGTCCTCCATCCATGGAAGCTCCGAAGTCGTTTCCCGCTCTTCCTTGGGGAGGGAAAGCGGATACAAGGCCTTGACGAGATCCGTCCGCGTGATGATGCCCACGATACGTCTCCCGTCCACAACTGGAAGTCTGCCGATGCTGTGGGTCGCCAAGATCCTGTGAGCTTCGCGGATGGAGGCGTCGCGCGGAACTGTAATGACTCCCTCCGTCATGAACTCGCGAATCAGCGTCTTGCCGAAGCCGTGAAGATGCGCTTTGTCAAGGTCTTTTCGGGTAATCAAACCAAGGATATTCTTCCCCTTGACTACCGGAAGCGCGGAATGGCCGTAACGGAGCATCGTCCTGTAGGCGTCGTCCACAAGAGAATCCGGGGGTACCGCCATAACCGGAGACGTCATGATATCGCCCGCGGTGAGCGATGGCTTTACAGAGTCTTTGAGAAGGTGTTCCATCTCTTTGACCAGCGGCAACGGTTTCGCGTTATGCAGCGTTACGGACGCGGCCTGGGGATGGCCTCCGCCGCCGAAGGGCTTGAGGAAAGCCGCCATGTCGAGAACCTCCTCGGAGCTTCGTCCGACGAGGTACGTCCTGGTATCCATCTTGACCGCGGCGATGGCGATGTCTGCCTCGAAATAGTCCCTGAGACGGTGGACAAAGAGCGAGAGCCCGTCTACGTACGATGGAGCGGAAACCGCCGAGAAAACCGCCTTTGCACCGTTGACGAAGCGCACCCATGCATTTTCAACAAGGGCGTCGAGTATGCGGCGTTCAAGGGCTGAAAATGTCATTTCGATGAACGAGGGGATGGAAGCGATGTCGCCTCCGATCTCCTTCAGGCGGGAAACGGCGGCGAAATCTCTCGCGGTGACGCCGCTGAAGGTCAGTCCGCCCGTGTCCTCGTAGATGCCCGTCGCGAAGAGCGTGGCTTCGTGCGGGGAAATCGGGATGCGTTTTCCCAGAAGAATTTCCACCATGAGCGTCGTGCACGCGCCGACGGGTTCTATGGCGAGAAATTCGCCGTCGATGTCGTCGTTCGAGGGGGGGTGGTGATCATAGACGTGGACAGCAATACTTTTTTTCCCGAGCAACGAGGCGAAAGGACCGATTCGTGAACGCGATCTGGCGTCGACGACGATGAGCATGGTGATCTCGTCGAACTTGACTTTTCTCGGGGTCAGCACGGTCCAATGAGAAGCGTTCTTCTTTAAAAATTCGCGTACCGTGCGGCCCGCGGAGCCCGAGAGGCACAGCTTTGCGTCGGGATAGAGCTTCTGCGCCGCAACCATGCTCGCGAGGGAGTCGAAATCGTTTCCCATATGGCTCGTTATGACCTTCACGGACGAAGTTCCTCCAAGAATGCAAGCCTTCGCGGCCAAGGAATGCGGCGTATCCGTTCTATATACGGCCCGCGGGCGGAATCCATGCAGTGAGGCTGCGAAAGAAGCGAGAACCAGTGTTCAAGCGTAAAGAAGGTGAAGGACCATCCCTTTTCGGTTCGGTCGAACGTCTCGACGGGAGCGCAAAGGCACTCGGTTCCCAAACGTTCTTTATGAAGATACTCCGCGTACCTCCGCGCATCCTCGTTTTTTTGAAAGAGCACGGAGCATCGCACGAGCGCGTTCGCCCGTTTGAAGAGATCGGCCTGTTTGATCGCCAGAGCGCGAAACTCATCGAGCGTCCCGGAGTTTTCCATGATCAGAGAGGCGCGTCTTCGTTTTTCATCCGAAGGCAGAAGAAAAGACTCGCGGCGCGGAATCTCGGACTCGTTCCATCCGCGCACACTGTTCCGTAACGAGCGAAACTCCTCCGGAGCCGTTACGTAGACGCTCACATCGACCCACCAAGGAGGGCCGCTTTCGAAAAGAAGCGGTATCTCCGCAACGATCCATCCGTCCAAAGACGCCGCTTTGCGCTCCATCTCGATTCGAACCAGAGGGTGCAAAAGATCGCAGAGCCAGCGGTACTCCTTTTCATCGGCGAATGCCCTTGCGGCGACGCGGGAAGGGAGTACGGCCCCCTTCCCGTCGAAAATTCCTTCTCCCCACCGAAAGCCGGCCGCGGTGATGATTTCCGGGCGTGTCCAGAGGACCCGGACGATCTCGTCCGCATCGATCACGGACGCCCCCGCTTCCCTCCAGAAAGCCGTCAGCGTCGATTTACCAGCCCCAACGTCTCCTGTTACCGCTGAAACCAACATGTATTTTCTCCTCCTCGCCTCTATCGTCCACTCTTTTGAAGCGGTCGGGGATTTCCCAGAGAAAACGCGAGAGTCCGTTGCGGAACGTCGTGCCGAAAAGACGGCGCGAACGGCCTCCGGAGAGATAAAGGCGCTCTTCCGCGCGAGTCATCCCCACATAGCAGAGCCGACGTTCCTCCTCCATGCCTTCGCGGTCTTCGAGGCATTTGAAGTGCGGAAAGACTGCCTCTTCCATCCCGACGAGAAAGACCACGGGGAACTCAAGCCCCTTGGCCGCATGAAGCGTTAGGAGATTGACGGCGTTGCCTTCTTCCAGATTCAGCGTTTCAAGGTCGGTGAAGAGCGCCGCTTCGGCAAGCATTTCGGAGAGATCCCCCCCCGACGGGACGATGGACCGGAGTTCGCGGATGTTCTCGACCCTCTCCTCCCATCCTTCGGGGTCGTCGTTTCGGAGTACGGCTTCATACCCCATAGTATCCAGAATATACACAAGAATATCATTCAGGTCGTCCGATTTATGGAGAATACGCGCCAAATGCTCCGAAAGCTGCTGGAAACCGGCCCCCGCTTTCCCGTCGATAATCTTGCGGGAAGCCGCCGAGCTCCAAAACTCCTCGGGCGGGAGAGGAACGGACGAGTCGATAAACTCGAAGACCTTTTCGAGCGATTTTTTTCCGAGACCGCGGGCGGGGATGTTCGCGATACGGGAGAGCGAAACGCGGTCGAAAGGGTTTACGGCGGCGCGCAGAAACGAAAGAACATCCTTGACCTCTTTCCGTTCGTAGAAGGCGGTTCCCCGCACGACTCTGTAAGGAAGCCGGTTTTCAAGGAATTTCTGCTCGTACACGCGGCTCATAGCGTTGATCCTGTAGAGGACTGCTATATCCCCGAAACCGTACCCTTCCCGGTCGTGGAGGCGATGTATCTCGGAGACGAGAAAATCCGCCTCTTCGTATTCGCTCTTCCCCAGCATAGTGTATATTTTTTCGCCCATATTTCGCGCAGTCCAGAGATCTTTCTTTCGCCGGGCCGAGTTTCCCTCGATGAGCGCGTTGGCTCCGCCGAGGATATTTCCCGAGGAGCGGTAATTCTGATCAAGAACCACGACCTTCGCAGACGGAAAATCCTTCTCGAAGTTCAGGATCATTCCCATATCGGCGCCGCGCCACCCGTAGATCGACTGATCAGGATCTCCGACCACCATTATTTTGTTTCGGTCGCCGACAAGCTTTCGTAAAAGAAGATACTGAGGGCGGTTCACGTCCTGGTATTCGTCCACCAATATCCAGGATAGTCTCGACTGTTCTCGTGAACGTAGCTCCTCGTCTCCCGAAAGAAGCTGTAAAGGAAGTAAAAGAAGGTCGTCGAAGTCGATCGCATTCTGACGTCGGAGCGCTTCGTTGTACGCGGAAAAAATATCGCCGTAGACTCCTTCTAAAAGTGGAGATTGCCCCGATGAAGCGGGACGGCAGTCGTTCTTCACCGTCGAAATTCTATCGAGCAGCGCGGGGGCTTCGAACTGCTTCGGATCAAGATTGAAAGTTGCTATAATCTCCTTCACCAAGGAGCGGCTGTCTCCCCGGTCGAAGATGGCGAACCCTTCGCGAAGACCGACGGAAGGAAGATGAGACCTGTTCCGGAAAAGGAAACGCAAACCGAAGGAGTGAAATGTACACACCTGCATATCGCCGCCCCCCTCCCCCACGAGAGAGCGAACGCGGTCTTTCATCTCGTTAGCGGCCTTGTTCGTAAAGGTAACGGCAAGAAAGTCCCAGGGTTTGGCGGCTCCGGCGGCAATGAGGTATGCTATCTTGTGCGTGAGGACCCGTGTTTTTCCGCTCCCCGCCCCGGCGAGCACAAGAAGCGGGCCGTCACAGTACGCCACAGCCTCGCGCTGACGGGGATTCAGCTTTTCGAGAAGCTCCTGTCCGGTTTTTTCCATCCCGGGTACGCTGTTTTGCCGCTGTTCATCGAACATTCGCTTTCTTCTCCTTGGCTTTCAACTTGATAAAGCCGACCCACTGATCGACGCCGGCGCCCGAAAGGGAATCGATTTGAAACACGGGCGCGGCAGGATTGAGTTTCTTCGTATCTTCCGCAAACATCTCCATGTCGAAAGAAAGATGAGGGAGCAGATCGGTTTTGGTCAGGAGCACCGCTGTAGCGGAAGTGAAAAGATACGGGTATTTCAACGGTTTATCGGCCCCTTCCGGAGCGCTGAGTACCGCAACCTTGAAATCCTCCCCGAGATCGAACTCCGCCGGGCAGACGAGGTTGCCGACGTTCTCGATGAAAAGAACGTCCAACGTATTCAGCGGAAGCGATTCCATCGCTTTTTCAACTACGTTGGCTTCAAGGTGGCATCCGCCTTTTGTGTTGATCTGTACGACGGGTACTCCGAGGCGAGCCAATCGTTCCGCATCGCGGTCGGTTGCCAGATCGCCTTCGATTACCGCCATCGAGAGGCCGGCCTGAAGCGCTGTTTTTTCCAGTAAAGTGGTCTTCCCGCAGCCGGGAGAACCGATGATGTTCACCATCAGAAGGCCCATTCGGGCATTTCTGTCCCTGATCGCGACGGCGAATTTCTCATCTTCAGCCATTACGGACTGTTGCAGCGTTACTATTTTGTTCATCTTTCTTCGACCTCCACCGAATGAATTTCCAGTTCCATCCCCGCGAGCGTCTCTCTTTTAAAAGAGCCGCACGAAGGACAGACCCCGGAATCCTCCCGCCAGCGATTTCCGCATTCAAGGCATCTCCATTCCAGAGGGATTTCCTCGATTTCGAGGAGCGCCCCGGAAAGAGGCGTATCCTTGACCACGGTTCCGAATGCGAACTCGAGCATTTCGGGAAAAACCTGACGAAGAGCGCCGACCCGAAGGCGAACTTTTTTCACCTTCCCCCATGCTTCGTCCTCGCACATCTTTGAAAGGGCCGATACGATCGCATCGGCAAGAGAGAGTTCATGCATGCCGTTCCTCTTTTCCAGAAAAAAAGGACCCTTTCGGGTCCTTTTCGCATCGACGGTTACGAACGGGAAAAAAACTGTCCTACCCGTTCAAGCGGGATAAATTCCAGAGCAATGCGAACATTCTCCGGTAAGGATCGATAGTTGACGATCCGAAGCCCTGCGCAAGGGCCGCCCGCTGCGACGGAAAATCACTCCGAAGGTTCGAGAAGGCCGTACCCGCCGTCCTTCCGCTTGTACACAACGTTGACTATCCCGGATTCGGCGTTCTTGAACAGGAAGAACTCGTGTCCCAGGAGATCCATCTGCATCGTCGCTTCTTTTGCACTCATAGGCCGCAGAGGGAAGCGCTTCACCTTTACGATTTCCTCTTCGGGAGGAATAGGGAGCTCAGGTTCCACGACAGGAATCTCGAATGAGATGTCGTGCGTTTTCAGCTGCGCTCTGTCCTTTAAATAACTCTTGTGGCGTTTGATCTGGCGTTCAAGGTTCTTGAGCGCTTGGTCGAAGGCTTTTCTCATATCGGAATCGTTCTCTTGCCCTCTCATTATTACCCCGTTGGCGTTGGAGGTAATTTCGACAGTGTACATACCACGTCCGAAACTCACCACGATCTGGCTGTCGATAATGCGGTTGAAAAACCTCTCAAGCTTGGACATTTTGTTCTCCATGTAATCCTTGAGTTCATCTTTCATTTCGACGCCACGGGTCACGAAACGTATGTCCATGCAAATCCCTCCATTCAGGCTCAGTAATATGGTATTATTCTAGCACCGGGCAAGGAGAAGGGCAACAAAGGCTTTTTTTTCGTCAGCTCTAAAAATAGGGTATACTATGCACCAGCAAAAATATTGTGTAGGAGGTACTATGCGATGTACATTTCAATCAGAGCCCGAAAGATGGAACCTTCGGCGACCCTTGCAGTCACAGCAAAGGCAAAAAGCCTGAAGAGAGAGGGCAAACCCGTGATTTCTTTCGGCGCGGGAGAGCCTGATTTCGATTCCCCCGCTTCCGCCCTTCGCTATGCAGAAGAGGCGATGAGGAAGGGACAGACCCACTACACTCCGGGCACCGGCATTCCCGAGCTGAGAGAGGCGGTGTGCGCTTATTACAAAGATCATTTCGGACTTGAGTACAAACCGGCCGACGTTGTTGTGGGCGCCGGGGCCAAGCCGCTACTTTACGAGGCTCTCGGCTGTCTTCTCGACCCGGACGACGAAGTGCTCGTCTTTACGCCTGCATGGGTGAGTTACGTGGAGCAGATTCGATTCTTCGACGGGAAAGCGGTGCTCGTCGACACGAGCAAAACAGGTTTTGTGCCCCGGATCGAGGATGTCAGAAAAGCAGTGACGCCGAGAACGCGTGCCATGATCATCAATACGCCGAACAACCCGACCGGCGCGGTGTATGACGAACAGTGTCTTCGAGAGCTCGGCGAACTCGCTGTCGAGAAGGATATCACCATCCTTTATGACGAGATCTACGAACGTCTTGTCTACGGAGACGCAGTGCATCACCAGATTTTGAACCTGGTCCCGGAGGCGAGAGAACATACAATCATCATCAACGGCGTGAGCAAGGCTTTTGCGATGACCGGCTGGCGTATCGGATACGCCCTCGGTCCTTCGAGTATCATGGGATACTTGGGCGACCTGCAGGGGCACATCACATCGAACGCGTGCTCGGTTGCGCAGTGGGCCTCCGTCGGCGCCTTGAAAGAAGCCGAACAGGACGTCGTCACGATGCACAAGGCATTCAGCAAGCGCCGCGATCTCATCGTGGAACTGATGAAAGAGATGCCCTATATTTCGTTCACGGAGCCCAAGGGAGCGTTCTACGTGTGGTTCAACGTGGAGAACGCTCTTGGAAAATCCTGGAAGGGACAGCCTCTTACCGACGACACCGCATTCTGCAAAGTTCTGCTTGAGTCGAAGTATGTCGCGCTTGTGCCGGGCAGCGCATTCATGGCCGACGGCAACGTGCGCATCTCGTATTCGAACTCCGAGGAGGAAATTCGCGAGGGGATGCGTCGATTCAAGGAGTTCCTTGGAGAACTGGCGTAGACTTGCTGTTTTTTGGATTAAAAAGCGGAGCGTATGAACTGAGCGCTCCGCTTCTCTTCTATTTTTTGAATGCTTCCGGGTTCACCAGATTTGCCGGGCGGCTTCCTTCAAGAGCCGCAAGCACGTTCTCGGCAGCTTTTCTCGCCATTCCTTCCCTGGCTTTAATGGTTGCGCTTCCAAGGTGCGGGAGCGTTGTGACGTTTTTCAGAGTAAGAAGCGGTTCGTCCAAAGAGACAGGCTCCTTATCGAAGACGTCGAGTCCCGCGCCTCCGATCCACCCTTCCGAACACGCTTTGAAAAGCGCCTTCTGATCGACGACGGGACCGCGTGAAGTGTTGATGAGAAACGCGGTCTTCTTCATCGAGCGCAACTCTTTTTCTCCGATCAAGCCGCGTGTTTCTTCGCTCAAAGGGCAGTGAAGCGAGACGAAGTCGCTCTTCGCCAACAGCTCTTCGAGAGATACATGCTTTGCGCCGAGCATGCTTTCGATTTCCGGCTTCGGAGAACGATTGACGTAAAGGATTTCCATATCGAATCCTTTTGCCCGTCGCGCGACGGCTTGCCCTATCTTTCCCATGCCGACGATACCCAGCACCGCTTCGGAAACGTCCGCGCCCAGCAGAAGGTTCGGATGCCAAGTAACCCAATCGCCCGAACGCAGGAAATCGTTCGCCTCCACCATCCTCCGGGCGCTCGCCAGGATAAGCAAGAACGCGATATCGGCGGTCGCGTTCGTCAAGACGTCGGGAGTGTTGGTCACCAAGACTCCCCTCCGTGTAGCAGCTTCGACGTCGATATTGTCATACCCGACGGCATAATTGCCGACGACTTTCAGATTCGGGCAGAGCGACAGCAATTCTTCGTCGATCCGATCCGAAAGAGTCACCAGCAAACCGTCCGCGTCCGCACCCTTTTCGAGCAGTATATCGCGTTTTACAGGGCCGATTTCTTCCCAGACTTCGTATTCGACACGACCAGCCAATAGACGCATTCCGGCATCCTGTATTCTACGTGAAACATATACTTTCGGAAGAGACACGAAAACACCCCCTGAAACTTCCTGAGAAAAAGCGGCGGAGAGAACTCCGCCCCTGCCGTTTGGAAATAGAAGAAGCTATTCCTCCATGATCTCCTTCTCTTTCGCTTTGAGGACCTCGTCGACCTTCTTGATGTACTCGTCCGTAACATCCTGAACCTCTTTCGTATATTTCTTGAGGTCGTCTTCGCTGATCTCGGAGTCT
>WPCG01151635.1_pt1 | contig 11744 bp, 10 predicted proteins | sample 5403311 | NCBI WGS metagenome assembly WPCG01 (sample SAMN12869467, study PRJNA574797) | sludge metagenome | isolation source: wastewater treatment of Control | place: China:Beijing | collected 2019-05-17 | reverse complement strand
GCCAGCCGGCACCGGCCGAGCCGGCGGTGGCCTTGCCACTGCCCAGCGTGGCGCAGGACCTGCACGCCGACTACGCCCTGGTCGGCACCACCATGGGCCCGCACCCCCTGCGTCTGCTGCGCGGCGCCCTGGCGGCGCGGCGCTGCCGCAGTTCAAGGCAGCTGGCGCAGATGCCCCATGGCAGCCAGCTGTGGGTCGCCGGTGTGGTCACCGGCCGCCAGCGACCGGGTACCGCCAGTGGCGTGACCTTCGTCACCCTGGAGGATGAGTTCGGCATGGTCAATGTGGTGATCTGGCGCGCGCTGGCCGAGCGCCAGCGCCGGGAGGTGATGCAGGCCAGGTTGCTGCAGGTTTACGGACGGCTGGAGTCGGAACAGGGCGTACGCCACCTGATCGCCCAGCGCCTGGTGGACCTGACGCCGATGCTGGAAGGGCTGGATACCCGTAGTCGGGATTTCCATTGATTCTCTGCACCCTGGTAGATAGCTACGGGCGGGTTTCGGGGTGTAGCGCGCCTGCGCTACGCCGGTTCCGAGCGGGCAGGGGACTGTGTCGTCGAGCAGGGGCTCGACAACCCGGAGCGGCACCTGCGTCGCTACACCGCCATCCGCTGCACATTGCCCTGCGCTTGTCGTGCACCGAAACGCCCTTTCTCATCACGCTCCACATGGGCCACGGCGATCTGTGCATCATGGGTAAACACCAGCCGGCCATTGCTGGCGACCATATCGTTGAGCAGGGCTTCCTTTTCCTCGATCAGGGTTTCCGGGAAGCGATCGTAACCCATGGTGATCGGCAGGTGCAGCCAGGGTGAGCCGGGGATCAGATCACCGGGAAACACCACCGGGCCATCCGGCATGTCGAACTCGGGCAGCATCAGCCCCGGTGTGTGACCGTCGCTGAAACGGAAGCGCCAGTCCTTGCCCAGGGTGGTCGACCGCTGGCCATCGCGGATCAGTTCCACCCGGCCACTGGCCGTGAGCAATTCGATCAACTGCGGAATGAAGGAAGCCTGATCCCGTGGGTGAGGCCGACGGGCCCGGGCCCAATGGCGTTCGCCAATCACGAAGGTGGCGTTGGGAAACAGCAGCTGGGGTTCTTCCCCCTCCTGCCAGGCGCTCAGCAATCCGCCGGCATGATCGAAATGCAGGTGGGTCAGCACCACTGCATCGATATCCTCATGGGTCAGACCGACCGCCGCCAGACTGTCGAGCAGCACGTGGCTGTGCTCAACCACGCCGTAACGCTCCTTCAACTGCGGCGAGAAGAAGGCGCCGATGCCGGTTTCGATGAGGATGTTGCGGTCATCTTCCTGCACCAGCAGGGCGCGGCAGCTCAGCTTGATGCGGTTCTGCTCGTCGGTCTCGACCCAGCGTGACCAGAGCGCCTTGGGTGCGTTGCCGAACATGGCGCCGCCGTCCAGGCGCTGGCTGTTGCCTTCCAGAGTGGTAAAAGTACGCATGATGGAGTCTCCGTGGCCCCGATACCGGCGCGAATGCCGGTATCGGGACGGGGTTACAGATTGAAGGTGTAGCCGATGATCAGCCGGTTCTCGTCCATGTCACTGGCAAAATCACTGCGATAGGTCGCGTTGCGCCAGTGTAATGAGAGGTTGCGCAGTGGGCCGGTCTGGATCACATAGACCACATCGGTGTTGCGCTCCCATTCCTTGCCGCGCCCTGCCGTGTGCTCGATGTTGCGGCCGTGGGTATAGCGGTTCATCAGTTTCAGACCTGGCAAGCCGAGGTCGGCGAAGGAGTAGTCATGCCGCAGCTGCCAGCTGCGCTCGTCGCGGTTGGCAAAATCCTGGATCTGTACCAGATGGGCCAGGAAAGGATCGGTGCCGTTCAGGTAGGCAAAACCGGTGTCGCCTTCCATGTGCTGGTAGCTGGTGCCGAGGCGGTGCATGCCGGCCTGGTAGCTGAGCCCCAGGCTGGTCATGCGGTTATCGATATTGCTGCGCCCGGCATCGCTGGAGTCGGCAAAACGCAGATCCATGTTCAACTGATGGCCGTTCTGCAACCGCCAGCCATGGCCCAGGGTCAGATAGTGTTGCCGGTAGATATCCTTCAGCTCACCGTAGTGCCAGCTGGCCCGGGTCCGTTCTGAGAAGCGGTAACCCACACCGGCGAAGTCGAAGGCGTTGGTGTCGGGATGGCCGCTGGTGATACGCACGTTGCGCGCGCCACCCTGTACCGGAGCCATGCGTTGATGGTCCGACGAGTCGCGCAGGTTGACCCGGTCGAAACGCCCCAGGTCGAGATCCAGCGTGGCGTCCGGCCTGGCCTGCAGCCAGGCACCGCGAAAGCTCTGCGGCAGCAGGCGGCTGTCATTGTGCATGGCCAGGGGCATCGAGGGTAGCAGGGTGCCGATGCGCAGCACATGCTCATCCAGCCGCAGCCTGGCGGTCAGCCCCAGCTCACTGTATTCATCCATCGCCCGGCCTTCGCCGGTGTCGCGCTTGAGGATGCCGGTGCCGCTGCGGTCGGGGCTGGAGTCGAGCTTGATGCCGAGCAGGCCGATGGCATCCAGGCCCAGGCCGATACGACCTGCCGTGTAGCCGGAGCGCCACTCCGCCCGTACACCCTGGGCCCATTCATCGGCCTTGCTCTGGGGGGCGTTGGGCTGACGGAAGTCGCGGTTGAAGTACAGGTTGCGCAGGCTGATCTGTGCCTCGCTGTCGGCCAGGAAGTCGGCACTGGCCGGTAGGGAGAACAGGCCGCTGCCGAGCATGGCAAGACTGATGCCGATCCGTTGCATGTTGGTAGCTTTCATCATTGAGCGGCATCCTGTTCCGGTTTTTTCACATCGCTGACGCTGCGGAATTTCAGCAGGTGGGTACGCTCGACCAGGATGTACAGCGCCGCGCCGGCAGCCAGCCCCCAGCCAGCGCCGTACACCGCCAGTACCACACCCATGGTGCCGGCGATGCCACGCTCGGTATTGTTCTGCAACTGCTCGAAACCGACCATCAGGCAGATATAACCGGTGAGGATCAGCGTCAGCGACAGGGCGATCGGCAGCACCGGCTGGAAGAAGCTCACCAGCGGCAGCATGAACAGCGCCAGGAAGCCGCTGATCCAGAAGGTGCCCGCGCCGCTGTAGATGGAGTCCATGGCCTTGCGCCCATACTTGTAGCGCTCGGCCATGGTCGCTGCCACCGCGGTCCACAGCGGGCCGGCCAGGCCGGGGTAGGGGGCGAAGAAGGCATGCAGGGCGTTGCGGATGGCGGTGACCAGATGCACGCGGTCGATGTTGTTCTCGATCACTTCGTCGGTGCGCAACTCGTCGGCGCGCTGCATCAATGATTGACCAACGATGATGTCGCCGAAGGCAATCACATAGGAGATGATCGCCGTGGGTATGGCCAGCATGAACACCCTGGCATCGGGGAAGCCAACGGTGAACGGCAGATAGTTCCACATCTCGCCGAAGGCCGGAGCGGTGATGCCGAAACGTACATCGGGCATGTCGTACTCGCCGGTGGCGATACCGATGAAGATGGCCACCAGCATGCCGGGGACCATGCCGTAGTTGACCACCTTGCGGGCCAGCGGCACGCGCTCGGTGAGCCCCTTGAAGGACACCGAGAACATCAGGTACAGACAGATCAGGCTGCCCAGCACCAGCGATATCGGCGTATTGGCCAGGCGCCCGCCCGCATCGATCTCACCGATCAGCGCGGCGATACCGGCGCCGATGATGATGCCGCCTTTCATCGAGTTGGGGATCAGGCGTACCAGGGTGCTGCCCAGGCGGGTGATACCAAGGACCAGGAAGATCAGGAACACCAGGAATTGCAGGGCAAACAGTGCCTGAATGGCCTCCGGCCCCGGCTCGAAATCACCGAGAAACAGCAAGACCACGGGAATGCCGGGGGTGATCCAGCCGGGTACGAAGGGTACGCCGAGCAACGCCGGCAGCATGAAACCGACACCGCAGACCACCACATAGGCCAGCGCCACATCGTAGGGCAGGCCCAGGTAGGTCTGCAGCAGCGGCATCATGCCGAGGCTGACCACGAACATGATCAGCGCCTGGAGCATTTCTGCAGTTTCCCAGCGGTAATGCACGAAAGGCAGACGAATCTTGAAGGGGCCGCAGGGCCAGTAGGGTTGCTCGGCGCCATGGGCGCGCTTGTAGACTTGCATGTAATACTCCTTTTCGCCGAACTGCAGGCACGGGGCATGAGTGCCCGGCCCGCCGCCGACGGCTTATTGTTGTTGTGAAACAGGAAATACTGCCGGCAGTCCGGCGATCCGGCAGACCGGCGAGCCCTGCAGTGGCCTGCAGGGCCTGTTGCGTATGCGGATCACGACACCTGGCGCTGGCTGGCCCACTCGCGCAGAACGAACTTCTGGATCTTGCCGGTCGAGGTCTTGGGTAGGTCTATGAACACAACCTCCTTCGGAATCTTGAACGCGGCCAGATGCTCGCGGCAGAACCGGATCACCTCTTGCTCGCTGGCCTGCTGCCCGGCCTTGAGGGTGATGAAGGCGCAGGGCGTTTCACCCCACTTCTCGTCGGGCTTGGCCACCACTGCCGCTTCCAGCACCGCCGGATGCCGGTAGAGCACCCCCTCGACCTCGATGGTGGAGATGTTCTCGCCACCGGAAATGATGATGTCCTTGAGCCGATCCTTGATCTCGACGTAGCCGTCCGCATGCCATACAGCCAGGTCGCCGGTATGGAACCAGCCGCCCTCGAACGCCTCGGCGGTGGCTGAGGGATTCTTCAGATAGCCCTTCATCACGGTGTTGCCGCGCATGAATATCTCGCCGATGGTCTCGCCATCCCGGGGGACCGGTTGCAGGGTTTGTGGATCCGCGACCATGACTCCTTCCAGGGTCGGGTAGCGTACGCCCTGGCGGGCCTTGATGCGGGCACGCTCATCCAGTGACAACGCGTCCCACTCCTGATGCCAGGCGCAGACGGTCACTGGACCATAGACCTCGGTCAGACCGTAGGTATGAGTCAGCTTTATGCCCATTTCCTCCACCGCACCTATTACCCTGGCCGGTGGGGCGGCGCCGGCGATCATGGCATGCACCGGGTGGTCGATGGCGGCCCTGGCTTCCGGTGGCATGTTGACCAGTGCGTTGAGCACGATCGGCGCGCCGCACATGTGGGTCACCTGCTCATCGTGGATCAGGTTGAGGATCTTCTGCGGGTCGACCCGGCGCAGACACACGTGCACGCCAGCCATGGCGGTGACCGTCCAGGGGTAGCACCAGCCGTTGCAGTGGAACATCGGCAGGGTCCACAGGTATACCGGGTGCTGACCCATGTTCCAGGTCATCTGGTTGCCCATGGCATTGAGGAAAGCACCGCGGTGGTGGTAGACCACCCCCTTGGGGTTGCCGGTGGTACCCGAGGTGTAGTTCAGGCTGATGGCATCCCACTCGTCGTCGGGCAACTGCCAGACGAATTCGGGATCACCCTCGGCGAGGAAGGCTTCATAATCCAGCGCACTGGTCGGCTGGCCTTCGCCATATTCGGGATCGTTGACATCAATCACCAGCGGCGGATGATCGAGCATGCCCACGGCGGCATGCACAATCTCATGGAACTCGCGGTCAGCGATCAGCACCTTGGCCTCGCCATGCTGCAGCATGAAGGCAATGGCCTCGGCGTCGAGGCGCACGTTCAAGGTATTGAGCACCGCCCCGATCATGGGCACACCGAAGTGGGCTTCGAGCATCTCGGGGATGTTCGGCAGCAGCACCGCCACTGTATCGCCCTTGCCGATGTTCCGGTTCCTGAGTGCTGACGCCAGACGGCGGCAGCGGTTGTAGGTCTCGGCCCAGGTACGGCGCACGGCACCATGCACAACGGCGGGGTAGTGGGGGTAGACGCTGGCTGTACGCTCGATAAAGGTCAGCGGAGACAGGGCAGTGTGGTTGACGGCAGTGGCCGGCAGGCCTTCCTGGAAGATGGACATGAGTCGTATCCTGTATGGCGTTTTATTAGCTCTTGTGTAGAAAGAATGCGACTATCTTTGGCGCATTGCTTTGCTTGCTGGCGCTATTTATAGATCAGCTACAGAATAAATGGAAGTATTACTAAGGTAATATAGTATTTATACCATATGGTGATTGGGTGCCACACAAGAACAAAACCAATACCGCCCCGCGCTGGCTGCTGCCGGACGCGGACCCCCAGCCGGCCGTGGTGCTGGATGCCAACGGGCGGCTCTGCGACTGGAACCCGGCACTGCATGCGCTGCTGGCCGCCGGCAACGCGCCGGATGACCTGTTGCCGCAGAACTGGACAGAGCTGGTCAAGGCTGCCCTGGAACAGCAGCGGGCGATTGACGAGGTGCGGGTACAGACGCCTGACCAGCGGCAGTGGCTGTGGACCCTGTTCCCGCTGGACGCAGACCATGTACTGGGCCGCGCCCGGGATGCTACCGACAGCCTGCAGACCTACCAGCAGGCCCAGGTCGCCCGCCGCCTGTACCGGCTGATCATCGAGAACACCACCGACCTGATCTCCCGGCATACCCCCGGCGGCGACTTTCTCGATGCCTCGCCCGCCGCCTGGGCGCTGCTCGGCTACTGGCCGGAGCAACTGCGCGGTACCGCCATCCAGGCATTGCTGCATCCGCAGGAGCGGGACGAGCTCATGCAACGCTATGCCAAGGCGCTGGAGCAGGACGGCTATCTCACCGTCAGCTACCGCATCCGCCACCGGGACGGCCACTACCTGTGGTTCGAAACGGCCAGCCGGGCCATCCGCGAGACCTATACCGGCAACGTGGTGGAATACATCAGCGTATCGCGGGACATCACCGAACGGGTGCGCAGCGAAGAACGCAGCCGCCGGCTGCAGGATGAGCTGACCCACGCCACGCGGCTGGCAGCCCTGGGCGAACTGGCCTCCGGCATCGCCCATGAAATCAACCAGCCGCTGGCCGCCATCGTCAACTACGCCAGTGCCAGCCAGCGCTACCTCGCCGCCCTGCAGCCGCAAGGCGAGGCCGGCCAGCGCCTGACCCAGGGGCTGGAACGCATCACCGGCCATGCCCAGCACGCCGCCGAGGTGATCAAGCGCATGCGCGCCTTCCTGCGCAAGGGCCCGCGCAAGGCCCAGCGGGTCAGCCCGGCGCAACTGGTGGAAGACGCCGTGCAACTATGCGCCTGGGAAGCGGCGCAGCAACAGGTGGACATCATCCAGCAGATCCCGCCAGAGCTGTCCGACGTGCACGTCGACCCGGTACTGCTGCAACAGGTACTGCTTAACCTGCTGCGCAACGCCATCGAAGCCAACCGCGACCGGTACCCGGACAGCCCATCGCAGATCCACCTGCGGCTGGATGCCGAGCAACGCCTGGTTCACCTGCGGGTGATCGACCAGGGCGCCGGCGTCAGCCCCGAGCAACTGGATAGCCTGTTCACTCCCTTCTACACCAGCAAGCCGGACGGGCTGGGGCTGGGGCTATCCATGAGCCAGAGCATCATTGAAAGTTTCGGCGGCGGGCTACAGGCCAGCCCCGGCGAGCAGGGCGGGCTGTGCCTGCATGGCTGGCTACCGGCCCTGCCAGACCTACAAGAACAAACAGCGGAGAACTGAACATGGACATGCAACAGCAGCGGGTATACGTAGTGGACGACGACCAGGGCATGCTCGACTCCACCGTATGGCTGCTGGAGTCGGTCGGCCTGCAGGCCATCCCCTACACCTCCGGCCAGGCCTTCCTCGATAACTACAGCGAAACACTGACCGCCTGCGTCCTGCTGGACATCCGCATGCCCGGCATGGGCGGCCTCGCCGTGCAGGATGCCCTGCACGAGCGGGGCAGCCAACTGCCGATCATCTTTGTCAGTGCCCACGCTGACGTGCCCATCGTCGTGCGCGCCTTTCGCGGCGGCGCTGTGGACTTCATCGAAAAACCCTACAACGAACAACTGCTGCTCGACAGCGTCCAACGCGCCCTGCGCCTCAACCAACGCCCCACCGCCAACGGCCCACAAGCCGCAGAAGTACAGCAACGCCTGAGCCAACTCACACCCCGCGAACGGGACGTACTGCTGCCGCTGGTCCAGGGCTACAGCAACCGGGAAATCGCCGAACAACTGGGCATCAGCGTCAAGACCGTGGACCTGTACCGGTCACGGGTGATGAAGCGAATGCAGGCGGATAGTCTGCCGGCGTTGGTGGGAATGGCGATTGGGGTGGGGGTGGTGGAGCCGTTTGGGTTGCAGGAACTGTAACTCCAGCCCCTCCCTCGTCATCCTCGGCAGCTTTCAGCCGAGGATCCACCCTTCAGGCGGCTTGGCGTATCAGTGGGTTCTCAGCCTTAGCCGAGCACGACGTTGTTGCCATTCCCGGTCAGTAGGGTAGCCATGCGCCATTGTTTGCACTATGTTGGGCGACAGCAAGGGAGTGCGGCTATTCTCGCCATGCGGGCAGGGACAGCTGGCATTTCCCCACAATGATGAAGATATCCCCTGGCCGTGTCTGGCTGTGAAGGGGCGGGCGGTAGCGTGCCTGGTGGGATGGACAGTAGTAATGTAGTCACGAAAAGATGCAGGCAAGCGAATACGGGGCGGGTCGTGGTATTGAGAGTGATTTGTTGATTTTTAATATGTTTTTTGGTTGGTGTGACGCCGCGCTAGCGGGGTTATATCGAACACACTGTTATGTATTAGTACCGCGTGCGGTCTAATCACTGTTAAGCCGCTTTCGGCAGAAGCCAGGAAGCGGGTAAAAGGCTTGGCAATAGGGGTAAATATAGAAGTAACTGTGAGTATCTTGTTTGGATTGGAAGTTTGGGTCTTCGCGACACTTCAGTTTGTTAAGGGGGTTCTTATGGAAAATTCATTCGTGAAATCATGCGTATGGTGCGGGGTGGCGTTTCTGCGAGGCCATGGTGGGACACTTCCAATCCAGACGAGAGATTATCGGTTGCCGAGTATTTGCCCGGTCAGGAGAAACGTAGAGAGGTTCGAGTCCTCTCCCTCGCACCAATTTCATGCTGCGGAGGTATTCGCAGCTTAACAAGTGCAGGCAAGGGACGCTCCTGACGTCGCGCCCCTGCTGCAAGCGTTAGGCATACAAGGAAGCATGCATGTCATTAAATAAAATGCGGTCTATTGTACGAGAACAATTGACTGTTATTGATGAAGTTCTTTCAGCGCGCGGAACCTCGCTCATTCAAAGGCCACTTGACGCCGCTACCATATTTGTTAGTGAATGTATTGTAGCAATAGAAGGTGATACGAAAGACGATTATTGGGGAAAGAAATGGTTTGCTGACATATATCGCTGGACTGAGGAATGGTATAGCGAAAGATATGGGGATGCGCTGAAAAATGAAGGGAAGGACAATGCCAAAGGAATTGCTCGAGTATATGGAACACCATTCGCATTGGATATCCCTTTGACGCTAACTGAACCCGAAGATCCGGGTAAAACTGTCTGGCTTATACTTCCAATCGAAGTAATGCCGAAGGAAAAGCCAGTTGACTGGCTGCTGCCAAAGCCCAATCTGCAACAGTTATCAGAAAAACAACTTACACAACTTACCGAAGAGATAGAGTTTGTAGCTACAGCTTTACGAGCAATCAACGTAAATCTTATGACGGCTGAGTACCCAACGTCATCACTGCAGATGCTTGGAGGTGGAATTCCAGCCCACCTTAAAAAAGCAGCGCAAGATATATTGACCGGAAAGCCTGAGCAGATATCAGTTTCTTTTTGGGAAATTCATTTGGCGATAGAAAAAGCTATAAAAGTATTCTTGAAGCAGAAAGACCAGAATCCGCCGAACATACATGATCTGCCTAAATTAAGGGGAATGGCTGACTTGATAGTTGACTCAACTGGATTGAATAGCTGCTTTGATCAATGCCCAAGCGACAAGGAAGCTATAAAATACAGATATGGCGAAAGCGACAATATCTCGACGGAAAAAGCCATACAGTTTTATTTCAATTCGCTTCGAATAATTGTTTTTTACACAAAAGAGCTGCGCCGAAAGTACGTCATGAATAATGCCCGGTTTTTAATTAAGTCACCACCATGGCAGGAGAGTAATGCCTAACAAGGCCGTAAACTCGGACGCATTTTTCGCTCGCTCTGCTCACTACAAATACGCCGGTTACGGCTGGCGTTAACCCTTCCGAGAGGTCGAGATTTGGATATTCAGATACGTGAGGAAAGCGCTAGAGATGCCGCACAAATACACCGAGTAACTGAGCAGGCATTTTTGAATGCCCTTCATACTGAACATACAGAGCAATTTATTGTTGCGGCTCTTCGGAGCTCAGGAGTATTAACGATCTCCCGGGTTGCCGAGGCAGATGACGAGATTATTGGCCATGTTGCGATCTCCCCGGTCACTATTTCCGATAGTGCAACTGGTTGGTTCGGGCTTGGGCCAATCTCTGTCCTGCCTGAGTTTCAGAGCCAGGGTGTTGGCTCAAAGCTTATGAGAAGTTCCCTTGCCGCTCTCGAGGCAATGGGGGCCGCTGGCTGCGTTGTGCTTGGAGACCCTGGTTATTATGGTCGCTTCGGTTTCAAGGTCGTTAACGGTTTGGTTTTTCCCGGTGTGCCAGCTGAATATTTTCAGGCATTATCCTTTGATGGTAAGTTTCCGCGGGGCGAGGTAACGTACCATGAGGCATTCTTTGCTCAGGGTTAACAATCGCAGGCACAGGGACAAAATTTCCGCTGCGCTCCAATTTTGCCCGTGCTGCGGGCGTTATGTGTAATCAGGAATCAAACATGGAATGTCAAACAATACCTATTTTTCGAATATTCGATGAAATCAAGGCAAAGGAATTCTACGTCGGATTTCTAGGAATGAAGATCGATTGGGAACATCGTTTCGAATCGGATTTCCCAATCTACATTCAGGTGTCAAAAGGTAATCTCATTTTTCATCTGAGCGAGCATTCAGGTGACTGTACTCCTGGTAGCAAAGTATTTGTCAACGTCAAAGGACTTGATTCTCTCTATCAAGAGATAACGTCTAGACAATATAAATACAACAGGCCTCAAATTGAATTGGCTCCCTGGGGCGATAGGTGCTTTACGGTAACAGATCCTTTTTCAAATAAAATCCTCTTCAATGAACCAGCAAGCACATAACAAGTCGTTCAAGCCGACGGCGCTACGCGCCGCGGCTTAACTCCAGCGTTACGTGTCGCCCAAGTTAAGGAGCTGCTTATGGATTTAGAGTTTGAACCAGGCAAAAATATTGCGATGAAGATTCCTGCGCATGAGTATGAGAACACTCTTCGCTTTTATCGAGAGGTATTGCGATTTAAAGAAATCACCGGAAGTGGTGCGGAGGATACCCCGAAGTTCGAATTCGGCGACAAAGTGCTTTGGCTCGACCGCATGCCAGGTTTGAGCCAGTCTGAAATTTGGTTGGAAGTTGTTGCTAGTGATATTGGTAAAGCCTCTGAATACCTTAAACAGCAGGGCTGTCATCGTAGGGACGAGATCGAGCCGCTTCCGAGTGGGTTCAAGGCCTTTTGGGTATCAAGTCCGTCCAATATTATTCATTTGGTATCATCGGGTAATGACACGTAACAAGGCCATTAAATTCGCTCCCTACGGTCGCCGGACGCTCGTACCTCGCGCCGTTTATGGCAGGCGTTAAAGGAAATCTCATGTATCGACTTTGCCTTATGTGTCTACTCCTCGGCTTACTATCAGGATGTGCTGGTCTGGCAGTCGCGACATATGGAAAAAAAGAGTCGGCTTCAACTAATTTCGCATTAGCGAAAGGTAGA
>WPCG01139462.1_pt1 | contig 11746 bp, 17 predicted proteins | sample 5403311 | NCBI WGS metagenome assembly WPCG01 (sample SAMN12869467, study PRJNA574797) | sludge metagenome | isolation source: wastewater treatment of Control | place: China:Beijing | collected 2019-05-17 | reverse complement strand
ACGGCCGGTTGCGGAAAGTCCTCCCTGCGTCCGCTGATGGCCGGCAGCAGCCCGTCGTTGCCTGATGGATCCAACCCCTCCGCTGCTATAGTGCAGTCGGCTTCTGACGTTCAGTGCAGCCGTCTTCTGAAAACGACATCTTTTGAGTCGTGGATTCCTTTTTTTAGCCACCCTGATATGATGGGCTCAATTGAGTTTACCCAAAGGAGCCTATGGGATGAGCGAGGCACACCCTTCCTTACGAGTGGCGCGGGTATACCTGCGTGTCAGCACTGACGCGCAAGACCTGGAGCGCCAAGAAAATATCATCGAGGCCGCGAAGGCCTCCGGCTACTACGTCGCCGGCGTCTATCGGGAGAAGGCTTCCGGTGCGCGTGCTGATCGGCCCGAGCTACTGCGCATGATCGACGACCTGCAACCGGGCGAGGTGGTCATTGCCGAGAAGATGGACCGGATTTCACGCCTGCCCCTGGAGGAAGCCGAACGCCTGGTGGCCACCATCCGCGAACGGGGTGCCCGTCTGGCTGTACCTGGCGTGGTGGATCTGTCTGAGTTGGCCGCCGAGGCCTCCGGCACTACCAGAATTGTGCTGGAGTCGGTCCAGGACATGCTCCTGCGCCTGGCGTTGCAAATGGCGCGTGACGATTACGAGGACCGGCGAGAACGCCAGCGCCAGGGTATCGAGCTGGCGAGACAGGCCGGCCGATACACGGGCCGGAAGGCAGACACGACCACTCACCGGCGTATCGTCACGCTGCGCCAGGCGGGCCACAGCATCACCCAAACCGCTGCGCTGGCCGGGTGCAGCCCCGCCCAGGTGAAGCGAGTGTGGGCCAAGCACCAAAAGGAGAGGCAGGTATGACACCGGATGATGAACCAGGTTGGCGGCGGCTGACTCAGGCCGAGATCGAGGATCTGAGAGCCGAGATGCGGGCCGCTGGGAAGTGGATGAAAGAAGAGATGGCCAAGCGTCGGCGTGAGCATCGTTTGGAGGAAGCCCGCCGCGTTGCTCAGGAGATGTGGGCAACGGCTCGCTATGAGCAGCCACCGGCCGATGAAACAGACAAATGGGTCTGGGCGATTCAGGACCAGGAGGACGAGGACGGCCACGTTATTTCCCGGCGTCCGGTCTGGCACCGTAAGGACCTGTTCGAGGAATGGCAGCGGCTTCGTTTGGGTAAATGATAAAATGAGTATGTGAGTATTGCGCCGAGCTGCTGGTTCCGTTAACCTCAAATGAGTAAATAAACATAAGCTCAAGGGAGTTTCTATGAAGGTTATTGCCGTACTCAACCAGAAAGGCGGCTCGGGAAAGACCACGATTGCCACCCATCTGGCCCGCGCACTCCAGCTTGATGGTGCAGACGTGCTCCTGGTCGATTCCGATCCCCAGGGCAGCGCACGAGACTGGGCAGCCGTCCAGGAAGACAATCCGGTGACCGTGGTAGGGATCGACCGGCCGACCATCGACCGCGACGTGAAGAACGTGGCGCGTGTCGATTATGTGGTGGTCGATGGGGCTCCCCAGGCGGCCGACCTGGCTGTGTCGGCCATCAAGGCGGCCGACTTCATTCTGATTCCGGTACAGCCGAGCCCCTATGACATATGGGCGACGGCCGATCTCGTAGACCTGGTGAAGCAGCGCATCGAGGTTACAGACGGTCGGCTTCAGGCGGCCTTTGTGGTGTCCAGGGCAATTAAAGGTACCCGGATTGGCGGCGAAGTTACCGAGGCACTGACCGGTTATGAGTTGCCGGTGATGGACACCAGAGTGACACAGCGAGTGATTTACCCCGGTACTGCTGCCGGCGGAACGACGGTTCTGGACAGCGACCCGGACGGCGATGCTGCGCGCGAGATTCGCGCCCTGATGGCTGAAATTAAAGAAAAACTCGTTTAATTATTTGAGTATATGAGGGCATGAACAAATGAGCGCAAAAACTTCCCCCACACTCAGCGCTGGCCGGCCGAGCGCTGGCAAGAGCAAAGCCACCTTGTCCAGCCTGGCCGACAAAGGAGCCACCAAACGGGTGAACTTCGATGTGACGCCAGAGGATCACACAAAGCTGAAAATCTACGCAGCGAAGCAGGGCAAGACGGTCAAAGAGTTGCTGACGGAATACGTCCGGAGCCTTCCCGACGAGTGAAGGAAAAAGGCAAAAACTGCATTTTTGGACTTTGCTTGATAGGTTATCGAGGGTGAGGCATGATAGCGGACGTGGAATCGAAAGAGATTATCGGTCTGGCCACTGTGCGAGAAGCACAGGAGGCCGGCCACATCGAAAAGGCGACGATACGAGTCGCAGAGAAAGGACTGATCATTACCCTGGAGCGCGTAGACGCAGAAGCAGAGCAGGTTCTAGGGGCGTTTCGTGGTGGTGTTCGTTACTTCCGGTCATTCGACGGAGCAGCGGGCGCACTACGGCAAGCGGGGATTGTGCAATGGGACGCGGACGTGGCCGATTGGATTCCCCGCACCCTCAGACGAGGGAAGAAGCAAGCGTAGCAGGGCATTGGGTGGCACCAACCAGGCTACAGAAAAAGCAAAAGCCCCGATTGGCGGCGGGGCTTTGCAGAGTTGGGGTCTAACTGTAACCCGTTTTGGCGGACGGGATATGGTGACGAGCCACCAGAGTGAGACCTGTATTCGTACCTCTCATTCTATGGCCTGACCCCTTGGATGACAAGTCCGCGCGTTAATGCGCGGGAAAGGGGTTATGGTGACAGCATCACAACTAGCACTGTTCGGCCCGGACGATGAGGCCGGTACCTATCACGACCAGACCAGGACAGGGTTCTTCTCGCTGCTGGTTGCCCATGGCAACACCAAGCGGCAAGACTCCTACCGGCTGACCTCGATGGCCACCGTTCTGAACATGGTGGACACCTCGCGCGATACCTGGCTGAGCCAGGCCGAATTCATGCGGCCGAACCGGCGCGTGGTCAACCTGGCCCGCGTCGGCCTGCTGTTCGCGGACCTGGACACCTATCGGCAGCCGTGGGCACAAGGCAGGACGCCGGACGAGCTGGCCGCTTCCGTTCTGTACTACTGCGCCCAAGAGGGCATCCCCACGCCGTCCCTGCTGGTCTACAGCGGCCGCGGTCTCCAGGCTAAGTGGCTGCTGGACGGCACCTTGCCGCGCCAGGCCCTGCCGCGCTGGAACGCCTGCCAGCGTTACCTGGTAGACCGTCTGGCCCAGATGGGCGCCGATCCGGCCGCCAAGGACGCCAGCCGCGTGCTGCGCCTGGTCAACACGGTGAATACCAAGAGTGGCAACGTCTGCCGCGTCGTCCATGTCGAGAATGGCCAGAACGGTGAGCCGATCCGCTACAACTTCGAGTACCTATGTGAAATGCTGCTGCCCGTGGCCCGCTGGACCATCGAGCAGCAACGCCAGGAGCGCGCGGAGCGCCGGCAGCTAAAGCTCCTATCAGGTGGCAAGTCTGACAACCTGCGCGGCTTCTCTGGCCGGCAACTGGCTTGGGACCGTCTGGAGGACCTGCGCAAGCTGGCCACGCTTCGGGGTGGTGTCGCCGAGGGTGAGCGGATGCAGCACTTGTTCTGGCGTCTTAACTTCCTGCTGCTGTCCGGGGCGACCAACAGCCGCCAGATGTATCACGAAGCGGCCGCCCTCGCCCGCGAGCTGGACCCGTCCTGGACGTACCGCAGCAAAGAGCTGATGACGCTCTACAGCAAAGCCAAAGCCTACGAGGCTGGCGAGAAAGTGGAGTTCGGCGGTCGGGAGTTCGCACCGCTGTACACGCCGAAGAATGACACCCTGATCAACCTGTTTCGGATCTCCGATGACGAGCAACGCCAGCTCAGGACGGTGATCAGCTCGGATATGGCCCGAGAACGCGACAGGATGCGCAAGGAGGCCCAGAGGCGGGAAGCTGGCGTCGTAGACAGGAAAACGTACCTAGCGGCCACACAGGAAGCCACACAAGCGAAACGATCCCAAGCGCAGGCACTTAGGGCTGAAGGCTTGTCCATGCGAGCCATTGCTAAGCGGATGGGCGTCTCCGTCGCCTCTGTGTCCGGGTACCTCAAGGCTTCAGGTGTTCAAGAGTCCGTCCGTATTACAGACGCTCAGCGGGCCTCAGAAGAAAGTGTTCAGGGGTGTGTCCGTATTACTAATGGCGAAGCCATCCGGCCGGGGGGCCGTTCATGACCTGGTGTGTAATAGACGGGTCCCCGGCCGGCCAGGCCTACGGCCTGAGTAGCCCTTGTGATGAAAGAATCACGAGTAGCCCGCAAGCCTTGTGTGTCAACGCGAAGCGTTGTCCACATGGCGCGCAGGGAGCGAAGCGACCGGAGAGGGGTTTATGAGCCGCCGGCGATCCTTCCCGCCTGAGTTGTTGGCCAGGCTTCGAGGTATGTCTGTGGTGGCGTCCCTGGAGCTGTTGGAGTTGTACTGGAAGCGTGACCCTGACTTTCGGCCGCTCAAGGACAAGAACACCGAGAGAGTGCATGTGTCGGTCGGTGGTGGTGTGGTCGAGCTGCTGGCTACTGGTTCGAAGTGGTATGACACCAGGGTGGAGAAGGGAGGCGGTGGCGCGATTGACTTGGCCATGCATCTGCTGCGTCTGGATTTTGTGTCTGCAGTGAAGAAGTTGGAAACCCGCCTTTAGATACTCGTTTGAGTATTTGATGTTAAGAGCTTTCGAGCTTCCTCGTTCCGTCTATTACCCACCACTCACCACTAGCAGGGTGTTCAAAGGTCCGTGCGTATTTCTAATGGCTATAGCTCCGCGTTGGTTGAACTCCTTGAGTTAGGACGCCAGAGGATGAGACGGGTCCGTGCGTATATCAGACCGCCAGAAGCTACCCCTGCAAGTGAGATAGGTCCTTCCCTATTACTAATGGCGAAGCCTTCCGGCCGGGTGGTTCGTGACCAGGTGTGTAATCGACGGTTTCTAAGCTGAGGCCGTAATGGGCGAAAGATTGGCTTTCTGAGAGCCCGTGTGCGCGGATTTCTCAAAGTGGGCAAGGGGTAAGGTCGGGTTAGGGCTTGAAGGGCCTCATAGGCGGTTGAGAGCGTTTATGCAGGGATAGAGGTTTCAGGCTTGGGCGAGCCCTTATTTTTTGCCCTTGCATAATAAGAATAATAAGATTATTATTATTCTTATCTTATGGCAGAGTGAGACGACCAGGAGGAAAGGCGATGACACAGAGCAGCATCCCCACCGAGACGCGCGACCGGATCATGCAGGTCGCCGCTGAGCTGTACGAACAGAGCGGCCGCGAGAAGATGCCGACCGTGGACGAGGTCCGCCGTGCCGCGCGAGCGGATATGAATACGACCAGTGCCGTTATGCGTGAGTGGCGCAAGCAGCAGACCAGTCAGGCCGCCCCCGTTGCTGTGGCAGTACCGGATTCAGTCCAGGAAGTCTTCCAGGGTGCCCTTGCCGCCGCCTGGACGGAAGCCCAAGCCCTAGCCAACGAGGCCCTGGCCGCTGCCCAAAAGGGCTGGGACGAGGAGCGCGCCGAGGCTGACCAGCTTCGCGCGGAAATGGCGCAGGCCTTCGAGGATCAGGCCCAGGAGCTGGAGACCGTCGCCAGCCAGCTTGATCAGGAGCAGCGGGCGCACCAGGAATGCCAGGCCACGCTCCAGGACAGCCGACAGCAGGTCGATGCAATGACCCAGCAAGTCCAGGAGTTGGAAACGCGTTTGGCGACGGCCGAGCGACAAGCCCAGGATCGAGGCGACCGGATCGACGAGCTGAAGGCCGAGCTGGCCGAAGCTCGCGCAGAGGCCAAAGAGCAGCGGAAGGACGCCGACCGCGACCGTAAGGCTGTGGAGAAGCAGCACCAGGAGGAAAAGCGCTCCCTGGAAGCGCAGCACCGGCAGGAGCTGGAGAAGGCCGACGCGACAGCCGCCGATCTTCGCCAGCGTCTCGACACCTTGACCGGCGAGCTGGCCCAGGTGAAGGCCAGAGCCGAAGCCCAGGAGGCGCAGCACCAGGAGCAACGTCAGAGAGCCGAGCAAGAAGCGAAGCAAGCCGCCGAGCGTGTGGCAACCGCTCAGCAGGACCGCGAGCAGGCCCGCCAGGAGCTGGCCGAGTGCCGGGAGCGGAACGCAACCCTTACCGGAGAGCTGAACGCCCTCAAGGAGCAACTGGCCGAGTTGAAAGGAGAGGCTTCCAGGAAGAAGTGAGCGGCCGTGCTGGAAGCACGGCCGGAGGGATCACGAAGGGGACTTGTCACGCGCGATCGCCGCGTCGCGCCTGAGCTGAGGATAAAAGGCTGTGCGCCACCGCCATTGGAGTACACACACGGCCACGCCTGCCGCGCAGATGAACAGGGTGCGTGCTGCCTCACCGTCCCCGGTCAGAGTGCCCCATATCATGCTGGGTAGCTCGGGAAGCAAAGCGACCGATAGCAACACGCCCACTGTTAAAAGTAAGCCAGATATTGCCAGCTCCCAGCCTCGCTTCATGCGCGCCCAACGGGCGCGCCAGGTATCGAGCCATTTGTTTTCCATGGCGCTATCCTCCTGTGATTGTATTGCCGGCACCGAAACGCTTCTGGTAAGCCCGATAAGCGGACTTGGCACCACGGTAGGGCGATGAAGCGGCATTACCTGCCAGGCGGGCATCACGTTGAATGCCGCGATACTGGCGGCGGATCGTAGATGGACGCATGGCGTTCATTGCTGACCCAAGAGCGCCTTGTGTTGCTAGAGCTACGCCGCCACCCAGAGCCGAGGCAATAGCGGGAACTTGCTTGAGAACCAGAATGCCAAGGGCAAAAAACGCGATGAGATAGGCGCATGTTGTCATGTTGGCCATACTGCTGGTGGATGACTCCACAATGTTCATGAAGGCCTCGCTTACGTCGATGACCATTCGGCCGATGGCAGACCCTAAGATCAATAGCATGCCGAAGTTCATTACCATGCCCAGCCAACTTTCAAAGAAACGCTGAGTGGTATTAAACAGCAGGCCAATGATGAAGAGGGGGCCAATAGCGAGAAGCACCGTGGTAGCAACCTTGCTGGCCAGCAGGAGGAAAGCAACCACGATAGTGACACCCCCACCGAAGACCATAATCAGGGCAGCAACCAGGTACATTCCGAAGTCTCCGCTCATCACGCCGGCTTTGTCCCAGGCTTGGTCTGCCACATCGAGAACCCTGGAAAAGAGATTATCTAGGATGGTGGCAGCACCGCCGTTTGAGCCAGTAACGACCGCTGCGATAGATTCCGGGCCATGCGCTAGAACGTCTACGACGACATCCATATAGGTGCCAACAGTCAGTCCTAGCGTCATGATGAAGCCGATGCGAAGAATACGAAAAACGCCTTCCTGCAGCGGCTCGGTCACTTTGCCGAACATCATCAGATAGCCCCAAATGGCGATCCAGACTATCAGCATGCTAGTAAATATTGGAGAGATGTACGCTATTAGGTCGGTGGCGGTATTGATTACGTACTGATCCAACGCCTGGTCAACGACTGCGAACATTCCTTCGAATAGGTTCATGAGTCCTCCTTGTCCTTGAGACTCGATAGATCGAGTTCAAAGGGCTCTCCGCTAGAGAGCGCTCTTTCTGCCTGGAGGGCATTCACACAATTGGGTGTCTCCTGGAGTTCGCCAGGGTTATTAGAACACTTCTCTAAAGTCTCCTGGCGTTCATTGTCGTGAGCTTTGTACCAGTCCACAGTCTGCACAGGGCCGGTTTCCGGGGTGTCATCAAAGCACCCGGTCAGCGCGAAGCTGACCATGGCCACGACTGCAAAATTTCTTACGTAAGAAATATTCATGCTCATAGCGGTCTCCTTACCAATTAAGCTCGAATGGTTCGCCGGATGATTCGACACGCATTTGCTGGACACGCTGGGCGTGTACCGCCCGGTTGGCTTCGGCCTGGGATTGGAGCATGGTCAGCTTGGCCATCTCATTCTCCAGCATGACTTCCTCGGCGCCGATCCGGGCTTGGAGGTCCAGGATGTCCTTCTGGTCCGGGCTGTTGTTGACTTGGGCCACCAGGCCGGTCAGGTCGTGGAAGCGTTCCTGAGCCTGCTCCAGGGACTTCTCCGATTGAGCCAGCCAGGTCGCCGCGTTCTGGTTGCTGCTGTCGTACAGGTCGGCCACGTCTCCGCTCATGCCGTAGTCGCTCCCGCTGCGGATGCCGTAGCGGTCTAGGACGCCTTGCGGGTCCACATCCACGGCCGTGTCGTAAGTCGAGTCAATGACGCCGGCCAAGCCTCGAACCCCGCTGATGCTGTCCAGCTCCTTGTTCGCCGTTTCGAGCTGGCTTTTCAGTTGCTCGATCTGGTTTAGCATGTGCTGAACCTGGAGAATCTGCTGGGTCAGGCTCGATACGTCGATAACGGGAATCCCACCCGCCATGGCGGGCTGGGACAGACCGATAGCGGCGGCGAGGGCGACGCCGGCCATTTTTCGTGCGCACGAAATCTTGATGCTCATTATTGGGCCTCCTTTTGGCTGTTTTGGCGGGTCGCCTTGGCCTCCAGGCGGCGTTTTCTCCGCTTGAGCGTGAGCGACCGTTTTTCAAAATCCAGGCTTTTCAGGTCGATGGACTCCAGGACTTCCTTCATCTCCTCGATGCAGCTAAAGAAATCCTCGGGCAGGGCTTCCGGCCCTTCGGCCAGAAATTCGCGGGCATAACCGGCGGTGATCATCAGCGTTTGAATCTCGCTCTCAATGGCGAGCCGTTCGACTGCGTGTGATCGGCATAGCCGAGACAGGCCGCTGTCAGTGAAGGTGTGTGTGATACACTGGTTGTTAGCCATGGTTGCCTCCTATTCAGGCAGTTATGGTTAGGCGCGGCCGGGGTCATCACCCCCGTTCCGCGCCGCTCGAATTTCCTTTAGCCGTTCGCTCAGCGCCTGGTGTTCCTCATCGGTAAGCCAGAAAGAGCGTTGCCGGCGTCCCATCTGCTTTTGTCTATTGGCGTATTCTCGCTGTCGCTGAGCGGCCGTCTTAGGGTCGCTGTTCATTCGTGTTTAAGCCCCAAAAATTACCTAGCCTTTAGAAGAAAATTATAGGCTTTATCACTACTAACGCAATAGTACAGCTGCTGTATTATATTAATGGAATCAAGTGTTTACGTTATCTGTTGATGTAAATAGATAAGGCTCTGTTTTTATTTCGTGCGCACGAAATTTTTATTTTTTTGGATTGTACAATCCAAAAAAAATGACCCTGATGAGGGTCATTGAAGGCGTGATATTGATTGAATCAGGTGGGGCGTTTTTTCGTGCGCACGAAAAACTAGAAGCCGGCTTCTTTCTGGTGACGGATGGCCAACACCACAACGGTGTCACCATCAATGCGGTATCGTGCGACGTAGCCGCTATCACCAAAGTCTATCAGCCAGTCCCGGAACTCCTCGGGCATATCCTCAATGGGGCGGCCAATGCGCGGCAGTTCTCCGAGCGCCTGGACACCTTGGATGATGGCTTTAGCGGCCCGCTCCGCTGCTGTGGGGTTCTTGGGCCGCAGAAACTCGCGCAGCCGCTCCAGGTCCCGGATCGCTGCCGGGGCGAAGATCACTTGTGACATGTCGGGGCCGGTACCTCGTTATCCGTTCCCCAGCTGGCCAGCCACTTCTCCACTTCGCCAGCGGTCGCGTGCAAGCCGGTAGCTTGGTAGTCCTCCCAAGCCTTGAGCGTGTCCCTTCTGAAGCTTTCCCGCCTTTCCTCGCGCTCCACGTACTGTTCGATTGCTTCACGCATGAGCCAGTGCGCCGAGCGCCTACGAGTATCGGCCAGATGCTGGACCCGCCCTTTCAGATCGTCATCGAGCTTGATGGATGTTGGTGTTGCCATGATGGCCTCCGTAGTTAGAGGTAATACCTGTAACTACTATAGGCCAGATCGGCCGTTCTGTCGATGGCCAGGCCATCCAGGCGATGGCCGGCAAAATTTCGTACGTACGAAATTTATGGGGGGGTTTAGAGCTAGGGCAGGATTCGCAAAGTGCTGGCATCTGGTACCAGATTTGCTAAAGTACCCCCTAAACCCCCCATTTCAGATTGCATTATGAGTAAGCAGGAAGTTGTCAAAACACGCCTATCGGAAGGCGAAAAAAAAGCCTGGCAGAGCTTCTGCCGAACCAATGGCGTGAGTGAATCCGACATGCTGAGGATGATGATTCAGCGCGTTTGTGGTGAAGCGGTACCCATAGACTTTCCAGGTCTAGGAGATGAGAAGAAGGCCGGGAAGGTCACTATCCGACTGACAGGGACTGAGCATCGGAAGCTGATTGAGCGAGCCAAGCAAGAGGGATATACGAACCGGACCAACTGGACCACTGCAACAGTTCTGGCGGCGTTGCATCGGATGCCGGTTCTCACTGATGAAGAAGTGAACACCGTACGGGAATCGTGCCGGCAGCTTGGAGCTATCGGCCGGAACCTCAACCAGGTGGCCAGGGCCTTGAACATCGAGTTCCGCGAAAGCGATAAGCTCAAGCAGGAGTCAATCGAGAAGCTGGCCGAACGGATCGACCAGCACCTGGATCATGTCTCTGAACTTTTCGATAAGACCTGGAGCCGGTGGCACGATGACGATGACGATGGCGAATAAGGGCCTATGGCCGAAACAGTTGTGTTGCAGAGAATCGGTTGATGGGGTCGGATAACGTAACCCCACCGTGCCACCTGCCATTATCATCTTGATATCGATGCTGAAGGCTTTTGAGGTTGGCACCAAACCTTCTTCTCAACTCCAAGTAGTGCGGCGATAAATGTGTGCGGTCGGTTAGATGGGCAGACATGCAGACTTCGGCTGCAATTGGAAAAAGTAAAGAAGAACACACCAAATCTATTAGCTGAAGGCCTGTGTGGTTATCGCTATGGCCAAAGGTAGGAACCTCAAGTAGTCCCGGATAAGGGTCGCCATGCGCCCGGAACCGCTGTGTGAATATAGAGTGCGAAACACTGGCGTTTTTCCCTTTGTTTCGACTGTCGGCAATAACAATTCCCCTAGATTCTTTTTCTTCCAGGTAGTTTTGAAATGTGGAGCAAATGGACTGAACGCTGTAGGTATACACCGATGTGCCATTGAATAGGTCGTTAATCGGTTTGGCATATATGCGTGAAACAATGCGTCCATCATGTCTCTGGATTATATCCAGAGTCTCGGTAACCACGCTGTAGGAAAAGCGGCGATCGTTGCGGCCATTACTCCTAGCTTTCCTTCTTAAATCAGCTCCTTTTATCTCGGCTTTCATCCAATCATGGTGAAGGGTGGCTGCTGGGAGAAGGTTGGGGAAAAATCTCCTTTTAAGAGCCAGGAGGTCCTGCGTCATAGATGGTATCTGAGACTCTTCGATAAAGAGTCCGCCGATGACGAAAACAGGTTGGATTTGAGTATTACTTGAGGGTAAGGCGCCGGTGCATCCGGCTTCATCCAGGTAGCAGATATGCATGTGTCGTCCAAAAACAACTAAAGCCACACGAGGTGGCTTTAGGGATTGCCGCCATGAGAAGAATTTCTTCTCTGTTCGGCTAAGTAGATGTTTATCTGACTACGGATTCTAGGACCCACCTATATTGGTGTCAAGCCTTATGATCGTGAAATCGGTCTGATCAACAGGTGGCTCATTAGGGACAGGTCAGTATTCCTGGCTCTTTTGTCATTTTCAGAAGACGACTGCACCAGTTGATTGGGCGTAATGGCTGTTGTGCAGCCAGCTCCTGACAGTTCAATATCAGAAGTGATCTGCACCAATCTCGACTATGCTCAATACTCGTGTGCACCAAAGCGAGGTGAGC
>WPCG01076754.1_pt1 | contig 11747 bp, 9 predicted proteins | sample 5403311 | NCBI WGS metagenome assembly WPCG01 (sample SAMN12869467, study PRJNA574797) | sludge metagenome | isolation source: wastewater treatment of Control | place: China:Beijing | collected 2019-05-17 | reverse complement strand
CCCAGCACGCCGGTGAGCAGCGCCGCACCGATGGCAAGCCCCAGGCTGGTGGTGAGCGCCTGCAACGCCCCACCGCGGGTGGCGAACAGCGCCTCGAAGTGGCGCAGCGAGAGGTTCTCCGGGGTCAGGCCGCCGGAGAGGGTGCCGGTGAAGGCGGTGGCCAGCACGGCCAGGATCGGCACGCCCACCGAGATCACCCCCACCAGGCCAAACAGCGCCAGCACCGGCCAGCGCCAGGGGCCCAGCTCGATGGGCGCTACCGCCGCCGGCTTGCCGGTCTGGCTGACGAAGGAGCGCCGCGTCACCAGCCAGTGCTGCAGATAGAAGGCCGCCATGGCCAGTATCACCAGCAGCAGCGAGAGCACCGCCGCGCCGGGGATGTCGATGGGCCAGTCGGAGAAGCGCTCGTGGATGCCGGTGACCAGCACCTTGTAGCCCGCCTGGGCGCCCAGGGTGGCCGGCGTGCCGAACTCCTCGATGGTCAGGGCGAAGACCAGCAGCAGGCTGGCGGCTATGCCGGGAGTCGAGAGCGGCAGGGTGATGCGCCAGAAGGCGCGCCAGGCCCCGGCACCGCTGACCCGGGCGGCCGAGGCGTAGCGGCCGCCGACGCTCATCATGGTGCGCGACACCGCGAAGTAGACCACCGGGAAGACGTTGAGCACCATCACGAAGACGATGCCCGAAAACGAGAACAGGAAGCTACTGGCGGATAGTCCGCCGAGTTGCTCGGCATAGCCCCGAGGCTGCAGGGTCAGCATCCAGGAGAGCGCCGCGATATAGGGCGGGATCATGAAAGGAATCAGGAAGATCAGGTCCCAGGCGGCGCCGCCTGGGACCCGAGTCAGGGCGCGCAGTGCCCCCAGGGGGATGGCCAGCAGGGCGCAGGCCGCTACTACGGCGACGCCCAGGCGCAGGGTGTTGCCGAGCAGCCCCAGCAGCGCCGGGTCGGAGAGCAGCGGCACGAAGAGGCCGAAGGCGCCGGCCAGCTCGCCTCGGGACCAGCCGGGGAAGATCGCCTGCAGCACCACGTAGAGCAGCGGCAGCCCCACCAGCATCAGCAGGGCCCCCGCCGTCAGCAGCATGACGACGCCTGCCCCGGTGATCCGGGGCAGGCGAGATGCGATGGCGGCCAGCATCAGCTACCCGTGGCCTCGCGGAAGCGGCTGATGATGGCGTCACGCTGGGCGTTCATCGCCTCGTTGTCGACCTCGATCAGGGTCAGCTCCTCGAGGGTGGGGCGCAACGCCTCGATGTCGGTGCGGGCGGGCATCAGGTAGCGCTCGGCGACCCGCGCCTGGCCCTGTTCGGAGAGCACGAAGTCGATGAAGCACTCCGCCTCGTCGGGCATGGCGGTGGAGGCGAGGATCATCATCGGCCGGGGGGCGATCACGGTGCCGCTCTCGGGGAAGATCACCTCGATGGCCTCGCCCTCGGCCTGCTGGCCCAGGGAGATGTAGTCCACCGCGCCGAACACCACCGACTTGGCCCCCTGCAGCACCGGGTTGAGGGCCCGGGCGTTGGGACCGGGCACGATCATGCCGTTGTCGGCGAGCGCTTCCATCAGTGACCAGGTGCTCTCCTCGCCCAGGGAGGTGAGAAGGCCGGTAATCAGCTCGAAGGCGGCGCCGGACTGGGCCGGGTCGGGCATGGTCACCTGGTCGCGGTAGGCCTCATCGGTGAGGTCGCTCCAGTCCGCCGGCTGCGGCATGCCGCTGTTCCGGTTCCAGACCAAGGCCAGGGCGGAGACGCCTTGGGCCACATAGTGGTCGCTCTTGAGGAAATCGGGCACCGTTTCGGCGTTGGGCGAGCGGTATTCGTGCAGGAGGCCCTGTTCATGGAGCGACTCGGCGCTGTCCCAGGAGGCGGAGATCACCACATCGGCCAGCGGGTTGGCCTGCTCCGACTCCAGGCGCGCCATCACCTGGCCGGTGGTGCTCTGGAAGACGTTGACCTCGATGCCGGTCTGGTCGGTGAAGTCGGCGGCGAGGTTCTCGATCAGGGCGCCGGGGCCGGCGGAGTAGACGGTCAGGGCACTGGCGGCGGAAAGGCCCGGCAGGGCGAGAAGGCCGGCGCCGAGGGCGATCGCTTTCAAGGGGAACATGTCGGTCTCCTGAATCGCGGTATGAGTGGATAGGTTGGGGTCAGCCGGTGGCGATGGCCGCCACGTCGGCGTAGGGCATCAGGTCGAGCAGGCGCGCATCGGTATCCCAGGCGCGCAGAGCGCTGACATCGATGTCGATCCCGACCCTGCAGCCGCGCTCCGGCGCATGGGAAGCGTGCAGCTTGAGGGTGCGGCCGTCGGCCAGGCCGAGCTGCAGCGACAGGTGCTCGCCCTGGAAGAGACGACCGGTGATGCGTGCTCGCAGCAGGCCGTCGTCGGGGGCGCAGAGGCGCAGGGCCCGGCGCGGCAGCAGCAGGTGGACCTCGCCGCGGTGGCCGCAGGCGGCGGCAAGCGGCAGGCAGGCATCGGCGATGGCCAGACCGCGAGCATCGAGCCGGCCGTCGAGCAGGGTGCCGGCGTCCACAAAATCGGCGATGGCCGGGGTGGCCGGGGTGTGGAAGAGCGTTTCCGGCGAATCGACCTGCTGCAGGCGGCCCTGCTGCAGCACGGCGACCCGGTCTGCCAGGGCGAAGGCCTCGTGCTGGTCATGGGTGACGAACACCGCCGTCAGGTTGAGCTCCTCGATGAGGGTGCGGATCTCCAGCGCCAGGCTCTCGCGCAGGCCCTTGTCGAGGTTGGAGAGGGGCTCGTCCATCAGCAGCAGGCGCGGCTTGGCGACGATGGCCCGGGCCAGCGCCACTCGCTGTTGCTGGCCCCCGGAGAGCTCGCCCGGCGCGCGCTCGGCGTGGTCGGCAAGCCCCACCAGGGAAAGGGCCCACTCTACCTGGGGGCGACGGGCGTTGGCCCTCACGCCCTGCATCTCCAGCGGGAAGGCCACGTTGTGATAGACGCTCATATGGGGCCAGAGGGCGTAGTCCTGAAAGACCATGCCCAGGCGGCGATCGTCGGGGCTCAGGTGGCGGCCGGGAGCGGCGACGCACTCGCCATCGAGGTGAATCTCGCCGTCATCGGCATCGGCCAGGCCGGCGATGCAGCGCAGCAGGGTGGTCTTGCCGCAGCCGGAGGGACCCAGCAGGGCCAGCACCTGCCCCCGGGGCAGGGCCAGATCTATGCCGTCCAGGGCCAGGGTATCGCCGAAGCGCTTGTGGAGGCGCGAGATATTCAGTGCGTCTTTCATGGCGGACTCGATCGCTGTTTTCCCTATAGCCTGGGAGGTGATCATTGCATTTAGATGAAAATCGGCGGCGCCTCGCGTCGTGAATAAAAGCGTCACCTTCCTGACATGATCCCGGGATATCGTTCATCGCCATACAACAAGAAGCCACGAATGGCTCGCCCCTCTTGGCCGGAAAGTCCGGTCTAAAAGGGGGCCTCCCTTTGCCTATCCCAAGAGATCATTCAAGGAATCCTGTCATGTTAAAGAAGTCACTCATCGCAACCGCCGTGGTTGGCGCGCTGTCCGCTTCTGCTGTCGCCCAGGCGGCCACCGTCTACGACCAGGATGGCACCAAGGTCGATATCTACGGCCGCATCAACTACATGATCACCTCAGGCGGTACCCAGGACCTGACGCCGGGTGAGGAGAAGACTAACGGCAGCGAGTTTCAGAACAATGGCTCGCGCTTCGGTTTCCGTGCCAACCATGAAATCAACAGCGACCTGAGCGCCTTCGCCCGCATGGAGTTCCGTTTCAATGCCGACGAGGTCAACCGCGACCCCATGCAGGTCCGTAACAGCTTCCTGGGCCTGAAGAGCCAGCAGCTGGGTACCCTGACCGTCGGCAACTTCGACAGCGTCTACAAGGAGGCCGTGACAGGTGTCTTCGACAATTACGAGAACGATGGCTGGGTGACCCATGATAGCGGCTCCACCAGCTCCCGCGGCGATACCGTGGCCTACGCCACGCCGGTCTTCAACGGCCTGCAGGGCCATCTGCAGGTCAAGCACATCAGCGGCAATGACGCTACGGTAGGCGCTCAGGACAACAGCTCCACCACCTCCACGGCGGCGGCGGTCACCTACAGCTGGGAGGACCTCTACCTGGCGGCGGGCTACAACCAGTCCAAGGATGTCTCCGACCGCGGTGCCTCCTACCCCTCTGGTGGCGGTGGCAACAACGCCGCCGGCGAGGATATCTGGGGCATCTCCGCCCAGTACAAGTTCCTGCCGAACTTCTCTGCTCGTGTGATCTACGAGGAGCTGGGCTCCGTGAACGAGGGGGCTTCGGCCAGCGCCAAGAAGGAGATCGTTGGCCTGGGTGCCACCTTCAACTACGGCCAGGGCAACCTCTACGCCGACGTCTACGATGTCAGCTATGTGGGCGACATCAGCAGCAGCAACCCCTGGGCCATCGGCGTCGACTACCGCTTCAGCCCGATGCGCGTCTATGCCGAGATCTACGACGAGGATGCCAGCGGCGAGAATATCGACGACAGCCTGCTCTACACCGTCGGCATCCGCTACGACTTCTAAGCGCTCCCTTCACGTTTGACCCTGCCGATCTTCGCCGCCATCAGGCGGTGAGGATCGGCAGGAGAGTCGCCGAGGACTCTCTTTCATCACCGTATGTCTCGCACTGATTCGATTCTTGCCGGCCGGGATATCCCGCCGGCCTTTTTGTTTTCCTCCATCGAGTAGCCAGGTAGGAAGGTCCGGCAATCGGCCATGAAAAAGACCGCCCGAAGGCGGCCTGAGGAGGTGGGTTTGGCGAGCGGCGTCAGATCACCCGCTTGAGGATCCAGGCGCTGACCTGCTCCACGCCGATCACCACCACCAGGATGGCGAGGATCACGGTGAGGGCCTGGTCGTAGCGGAACAGGCTCATGGCGGCGGAGAGCTCCACGCCGATGCCGCCGGCGCCGACGAGGCCCAGCACCACGGCGCTGCGCACCGCCTTCTCCACCGAAAAGAGGCTGGTGGCCACGAACGACGGCGTGCACTCGGGCAGGATGGCGCCGCAGACCACGCCGCTGCGCGAGGCGCCAGTGGCAGCCAGGGCCTGGCCGGGACCGGGGTCCACCTCCTCGATGCGCTCCGAGAAGAAGCGGGCACAGAAGCCGATGGTATCCATGATGATGGCCAGGATGCCGGCCAGGGGCCCGAGCCCCACGGCGACCACGAAGATCAGCGCCCATACCAGGTCCGGCACGGTGCGCAGGGTGGCCACCACGTTGCGGGCGATCACCCGAACGATGGGATGGGGGCTGGTGTTGCGGGCGCAGAGCAGCGCCATGGGCAGGCTCAGGATCACCCCGAACACCACGCCGACGATGGCCATCTGGAAGGTCTCCAGCATGGCCATGGCGATCACGTCCCAGCGGGCGACGTCCGGGGGCAGGGCCTCGCCGAAGAAGGTACCCAGGTTCGCAACCCCGCGCAGCAAGCGATCCGAGTGGATGTTGGCGCTGGAGAAACCGCTGATAAAGAAGGCGGCGAACGCCAGCAGCAGGATGAAGGCGATGGGAGAGGGGCGCTCAAGCCTGGGCGGCGCGGCGTGGCGCGGCGATGAATCGCTCATCGGTAGCGGCCTCCTGTGGTGTGACGGTCTGGTAGAGGGCCGTGATGTCGGCATCGCTGACCTCGGCGGTGGGGCGGTCGAAGGCCAACTGGCCGCCGTGCAGGCCGATCAGCCGCTCACCATACTCCCGGGCGAGTTCGATCTGGTGCAGCACGCAGAGCACGGTCATCTTCCGTTCGCGCACCACCGACCAGAGCAGCTCCATCACTTCGCGGCCGGCGCGGGGGTCGAGGCTGGCCACCGGCTCGTCGGCCAGCACGATCTCGGCGTCCTGCATCAGCATGCGGGCGATGGCCACGCGCTGCTGCTGGCCGCCGGAGAGCGTATCGGTGCGGCGCGGAGCCAGGTGGGCAAGACCGACCCGCTCCAGGGCCTCCATGGCAGCCTGGCGCGACTGCCGGCTGGCGGTCAGGGCGTGGCTGGCCAGGATGCCGCGCCGTCCCATCAGGCCGAACAGCACGTTCTGCAGCACTGAGAGGTTGCCGACCATGTTGAACTTCTGGAAGACGCAGCCGATCCGCTGGCGCAGGGGCCTGAGCTCGCGACGCGATGCCGAGGCGAGGTCGAGGCCGGCCAGGCTGAGGCGCCCCGAAGTGGGGCGCTCCAGGCCGGTCAGGCACTTCATCAGCGTCGACTTGCCGCAGCCGTTGTGGCCGAGGATGACCACGCCTTCCCCGGGGCTGACGTCGAACGACAGCCCGTTGAGGGCGCGGGTCCCGTCAGGATAGACCTTGGTAATATTGTCGATGCTTAGCTGCCTGGAAGCTCCATCAGTCGGAGAGGCCGAGCAGCGCGTAGGACTCGCGCACCATGTCGTACTCGCTGTCGTCCACCAGCACCATCTCGGCGCCGATGTACTTGTCGCGCTCGCCCGGGGCGAGGATCGCCTGCAGCAGGCCGTCGGGGTCGTTCATGAAGGCCTCCTGCATCTCGCTGACGCACTCGGCGGAGATGTGCGGGCCGGCCACCATGGGGTCGCCCGGCATGTCCTGACCACGCTCGATGATGCGGTAGTTCTCCTCGCCGTGCTGGGCGACGAAGGGGGCGAAGTCGCGCACGCCGGTGCCCACGGCATCCACCTCGCCGGAGGCCAGGGCCTGCATGCGGGCGCCGTCCAGCAGCGAGATCCGCAGATCGCGGTCGATGTCCAGGCCGGCCTGGCTCAGCATGTAGCTCGGCATGATGTGGCCGGTGGTGGAACCGTGGTCCTTCATGGCCACGTGCTTGCCCTTGAGGTCCTCGAGGCTCTCGATATCGCTGTCGGTAGGGGCGATGAAGACCGAGTAATACTCGGGGCGCACGATGGCGGTGACGGGCTTGGTGCCCTCGACCCGCTCGGCCATCAGCACATACTCGGAGGGGCCGGCCAGCACGATATCGACCTGCTCGAAGCGCAGGGCGTTGATCGCGGTGGTGCGGTTGCCCACCGGGAAGAACTCCACCGTCACGCCGAGGCGCGATTCGACCTCCTCGACGAAATCACTGAAGGCGCGCTGCAGCTCTTCGCTGCCCTCGATGCCGGTATCGGCGAAGCGCAGGGTAGTGGGGCAGGACTCGGCGGCTTGGGCCTGGGTAGCGGCTGCCAGGGCGATGGCGGTAGCGAGGGGGAGCAGGGGCTTTTTCACGGTGTCACCTCGGTAGGGTTGCGGGATACGGGGTGGGATGAAGCGCCTCCACCCTGCCGGTGGGGGATGACGGTGAGGTGACCCTGGGGTGACGGTCCTGTTACGTCGCGGCCGCTGGGGCTGGCGCCCTCTTGTGGCCCTGGGCCGGCCGCAGGTGGTACTTTCAGACCAGATAGTTCAGATGCCCCGAGCGGAGAGAGAGTCGATGGCAGAGCAGCGCGCGCCGCACCTGGTGGTGTTTACCGGAGCGGGGATCAGTGCCGAGAGCGGTATCCAGACCTTCCGCGCCGAGGATGGCCTCTGGGCGGATCATCCGGTGGAGGAGGTGGCCACGCCCGGTGCCTGGCGGCGGGACCCGGCCCGGGTGCTGGCGTTCTACAATGCGCGCCGCGACCAGGTGCGCCAGGCGCGCCCCAATGCCGCCCACAAGGCGCTGGCGGCGCTGGAGAAGCAGGGCTTTCGGGTCAGCATCATCACCCAGAATATCGACGACCTGCACGAGCGGGCCGGCTCCCGCCACGTGCTCCACCTGCACGGGGAGATCCTCAAGGCCCGCTCCAGCGTGGACCGGCGCATGCACTACCCGCTGCCCCGCGGGGGGATCGAACTGGGCGACATCTGCGACAAGGGCAGCCAGCTGCGGCCCGACGTGGTCTGGTTCGGCGAGGAGGTGCCCCATTTCGGGGAGGCCTGCGAGCTGGTCAGCGAGGCGGACCTGCTGCTGGTGGTGGGCACCTCGCTCGCCGTGATGCCGGCAGCCTCGCTGCTGCAGTACGCGCCCTTCGACGTCCCCTGCGTGGTGGTGGACCCCGAGGCCGAGGCGCTGTCGCCGCCGGGCGTCAGCCGGCTCAGCCAGCCCGCCGGCAAGGGAGTGCCGGCGCTGGTGCGTCACTGGAAGCGCGAGGGGCGGCTCTGGGTGCCGGAGATCCTGCTGGCCTCCTGATCGCTGCCCGCGGAGCTGCTAGAATGCGGCGCCTCTTTCCTTGCGGTAGCCGCCATGCAGCACGACAGCCCCGATACCTGTGCCGATCGTCCCCTGGACGGGGCGCTCTCCCATGACCCCGCCACCGGTCTCTCTCATGACCCCGTCACCGGCCATCCGCGGCCACCGCGGCGCGCGTTCAAGGCCCGGGGCAGCTTCGTCGAGCGCTGCCCGGGCTGCAACCTGCCCGAGCTCAACTGCCTCTGCCCCTATGCGGTGACGGCCGAGAGCGAGGCGCGAGTGTGGCTGCTCACCCATCCCATGGAGCACCACAAGCCCACCAACACCGGGCGGCTGATCCGCGACGTGCTGCCCGAGACCGAGGTCTTCACCTGGTATCGCACCGTGCCGGACGAGCGCCTGCTGGCGCTGTTGGACGATCCCCGCTACGCCCCCTTCGTGATCTTCCCCGACGACCAGCCGGACTACGCGGAGCGGGTGGTGGGCATCGACGCCGTGGCCGAGGTCAAGGCCGCCGGGCGCACGCCGGTCTATGTGCTGCTGGACGGCACCTGGCGCCAGGCGCGGCGCATCTTTCGCAAGAGCCCCTACCTCGACGCCCTGCCGGTACTGCCGCTGCACAGCGAGCGGCTGACCCGCTATCGGCTGCGCAAGCCGGCATCCGCCGCCCACCTCTGTACCGCCGATGTGGCCGCCGAGCTGCTGCGCCAGGGGGGCGATGGCTCGGCCGCCCAGGCCCTGGACGACTACTTCGACGCCTTCAATGAGAGCTACGCCGCCAGCCGGCGCTTCGAGAAGATCGAAGCGCCGACGGCGGCGATGCAAAGGTTACTTGAACGCCGCCATGGTCACCGAGAAGGCCCCAACTCGGCCATAAAGATTGCAAAATAACGCGCAGAGTATAAGAAACGACAAACTCCCCGCGTCGCCTGGTGCCTAGAATCACAGGAAGTGATATCCCCAGGACAGGCCAGGAAAATGCGACGCCATGTTTCGACCCCACTATCTCGATTCGACTCGTCATCCCGCGGGATGGCTCCTTGACTCTCTCCACGATCGCCGCGCCCAGCTGTCCCTCCTTGCCGGTGACATGCAGGCTCCGCGGCTGGTCCAGCTGGTGCGTCAGGAACCGGCAAACGGGACCCTGGTACTGAGCGTGCCCGCCGCCTATGGGGAGGCTCTCCTGCCCCATCTTGCCGGCGGCGTCATGGAGCTTGACCTGGAAAGTCAGGCGCCCCTGCACCGCCAGGGGCGCCAGGAGCGCTTGATGTTCACGGGGGTGTCGGTCAAGGCGATGGCGCTGCCCACCGGTGAACTGCAGCTGGACTGTCGGCTGCCCGATCTGCTGGAGCAGGGGCGGCAGGAGGGCACCTATCTTGCGCCGCTTCCCTGCCTGTACGGCATGAAGGTGGCCGTCAGTCTGGACGTCTATCCCGGCGAGTTCAGCATTCCCGGACGGGTGCTGAGTCTCTCGGCCGACGAAGTGGCGGTGCTGCTCTATCTCGACGACAGCCTGGCCCTCGGTGACGGACAGACGCTGCCTGCCGTGACGCTGCGTTTTCCCAACGGGGAGTGTTTTCAGATGCGCACCCGCGTAGCGCGCCTGAGGCCCTTCGGCAACCAGGACCGCGCCGTCGTCTGGCTGCCCCTCGAGGGGTTGTCGCGCGACGAGCGCGACAAGTGGCTGATGCTCAGACGGGAGACACAGCGAGAGCTGCTGCATCGCGCGGGTGGCGGTGCCGCGGGGGAGGGGCGCTCCGAGATCTTCGTGCCCCGGGTAGAGCCCCGCGACGGTGCGCCGACGGAAGGCGAGTCGCATCGCCAGGGCCGGCAGCACGCCTCCCGGCGGCTGGGCGTTCGCGAGGTGGTGCAGCAGCTGCAGCGCATCGCCATGATCATGCAGCATCATCAGTGCTTTCCCGAAGAGCTGCTCTACGACAGCGTGGATACCTTGATCTATCGGGCTCATCGTGACCGAGAGGGCCTGCTGTTCGGCCTCGGGCAGCTCTATCAGGAGGAGGGATGGGTACGCCAGGCCGTGCAGGTGGCCGGCGAGCTGGCCGCCATCCTGGTGGCCCGGGATCCGGAGGCTCCCGGCCTGCGCGATGCGGTGGCCGGAGCGCTGCTGCACACCCTCGGCAAGCCGTTGCTGATCGGCGATGCGCTGCCGGCCCTGAGCGGCCACCTGACCCGCGCCCAGACCGAGCGGTTGCGGTCCCACTCGCGGGTGCTGCTGGAGCGGCTGGAAGCGCTCGGCTGGGCCCCGGCGCGCATCTGCCGCGACGTGGTTGCCGGCATCAGCGAACGCCTGGACGGCACCGGCTACCCCCAGGGGTGCCCGGGGCGACGGCTCTCTGCGGAAGTTCGGCTGGCGGCGGTGCTCAAGGCGCTAAACGTCATGACCCATGAGCGCAATGGCCGTGCGGCCCTGACGCCCCTGGAGGCCTATCGCGAGCTGAATGCCCGGCCGGAGGCCTACGATCGAGAGCAGCTGATGGAGGTGATCCGCCGGCGCGGCCCCTATCCCGTGGGATCGCTGGCCATGTATACCGGCGGCTTCCTGGCCTGGGTCATGGAGATCGGCGCCAAGGGGGTGCCGACCCGGGTCAAGGTGGTCAAGAATCTGTCCTTTGCCGACGCCTTCCTCGACACCGAGCTGGCGGCGGGAGAGATCGATCAGATCGGCCGCCTCGATCACGTGGTCAGCCCCGCCCGCTATGGGCTGCCGCGACTGCCGGTCTAGGGGTCAGGCCGCGCCGCTGCCGAACAGGGCACCGGCGATGCGGAAGCCCGCGACCCAGGTGCCGGCGGCGGAGCCCAGGGTGGCCAGCATGAAGACCAGCAGGGTGCGCGAGACCCGGTTGCGCCACCACCCCTTGAGCTCGGTGACGTCGTGGCGCAGGGTGGAGAAGTCGCGCACCTTGGGCTTGCGCAGCCAGAGCTCCACCCCGGCGGCCACGAAGCCGGCGCCGATGGTGGGGTTGAGCGAGGTGAGCGGGGCGGCGAAGAAGGTGGCTGCCACCGTCAGCGGATGGGCCAGGGCCACCAGGGTGGCCGCCGCCGAGAGCACGCCGTTGATCAGGAACCACTCGCCGACGAGCTGCCAGCCGAGCTCGGTATTGCGCGAGAAGCCGATGGCAAAGCCGGTCAGCACCAGGACGGTGACCAGCCAGGGCAGCGCTCGCCACAGCTTCGAAGGCGGCGGGGTCTCCTCCAGCGCCTCGCGCTCCGCCGTGGGCGCCTCGGGCAGCGGCGTCTCGAACTCCTCGGCCATTCCCTTCAGATGCCCCGCGCCGATCACCACCAGGACATTGCGGTAGCGCCCCGGCGGGGCCTCTTCCGCCAGGCGCAGCACCATGTAGCGGTCGCGCTCGCTGATCAGCGGTGTGTAGAGGGTCTCGGACTCGGCGGCGAACTCGCTGAAGGTGGACTCCAGGACATCGCCCTCCTTGAGCCGCTCGATCTCCTCGGCGGAGACGTCCTGGCGCGACAGCACGCTGCCCAGCAGCCCCGAGAACAGCGAGAATCGCTGCCACCAGGGGACGTTGTGGTAGATGCGCTTGAGAGTGACGCCCACGTCGCGGTCGATCAGCAGCAGCG
>WPCG01035751.1_pt1 | contig 11766 bp, 12 predicted proteins | sample 5403311 | NCBI WGS metagenome assembly WPCG01 (sample SAMN12869467, study PRJNA574797) | sludge metagenome | isolation source: wastewater treatment of Control | place: China:Beijing | collected 2019-05-17 | reverse complement strand
AGTTATACCAAGCGCCTGCGCATTAATTTGTTTATCACCAGCAACCTTACCGCCATTGCTTTATGGCTATGTTATCTTGTATTTTCCGCGCAATTTATCTACTTATCCCCGTTGGTATTTGTGCTATTGCTCTGGTTGGATAAACGCCTCTATGCACAAGCTATGATAGATAGGTGTTATTTTACAGCCCGCTGTTGGGTCACGGGCATTGTATGTGCAGCACTACTCACTGTTACATTAATGGCCAAATAAAGCTATACCTGCTGCCAAATTTGCCTGGTGATGTTACTGGGAGCTTAGATCATGAAAAATATTGCTGTGATAGGTGCATCAGGCGCCATAGGTTCGGCTTTTGTCGAAGAGTTTGCGCGGCAGCCTGATGTGGCTTATGTTTGTGCGCTGTCACGCTCAGTTAAGCCATTTAATTTACCTAAGGTGACGACTGCTTTTATCGATTTAACGGCTGAGGCGAGCATAGCAAGGGCAGCCATCAAGGCCAGTAGGCAAGGGCCACTGGATGTTATTGTCGTAGCCACGGGTCTGTTACATAACGATCATATCAGGCCTGAAAAATCCATGCGTGAACTTACCGCTGAAAAATTAGCTGAAATTTTCGCCATCAATACCATAGGACCTGCGCTGGTGATGAAATACTTTTTGCCAAACTTAAGACGCGATAAACCTACGGTATGTGCTTTACTATCAGCCAGAGTTGGCAGCATTGCTGATAATCAGCTAGGTGGCTGGTATGCCTATCGTGCCTCCAAAGCTGCGCTTAATATGTTAATTAAAACAAGCAGTATCGAGATGAGCAGAACCCATAAACAAGCGCTTATTATCGGCCTACATCCTGGCACCGTTAATAGCAAGCTCTCGCAACCTTTTCAAAGCCGTGTGAGTTCAGAGCAACTAGTTGCTCCTACGGATGCAGTAAAGCGTATGCTAAGTGTTATGGCAACTCGACAAGCCGAGCATAGTGGTAGATGTTATGCCTATGATGGCACAGAGGTATTACCATAAATGATGGGAAGATGCCTTGCAAAGGGAGTACAAGAATACTCTATCCCTGTACTCCTAATCTAAGCTATAAGTAGGTAAGTCCTTTTAACCTAAGTCTATCCTTTGACTATTCTTATAAGCTTCAACTCATCCTTGAGTGCGTGGCATCCATGCCAATCCTATTGATTTCGATTTATCTGCCAAGCATTAAATTTATCTCAGCAGCTGTTGCTGAAAAGATTAGCGTAAACTCAATTCGCAGCGCGTATTAGTTATATAGCTAGATTTCAGTTAAAGTTGCTACGCAAGCAAGTGACTATATGGTGTAAGCTTTCACTTACAAACTTTTAGGCGATCGCTGCTAACTCTGTGGTGAAAGTTAGACTAAGCTTATAGTCAACACTGTTGGCATGGATGCTAAGAGTTCAAGGATGAACTAGCTGGCAAGTAGGGTCTAGGGAATGACTTAGGTTAAATGGATTTAGCCGACTTGCCACATTTTATAGCCGTGTTTTTCATAACTTAGCAAAAGAGATAGAGTGTGTTATGTGCTAAGGCCTGATGATTTATATTCAGCTTATGTTATTTTAAGCAGCAATTTCAACTTTGTCGGCATACAATGCTACACTGGCAGCAGCTGATTAAGCTCTCAATAAGCGGTAATAGTATGCAAGTGATAGCTATCAAAGCGTTTAAAGATAATTACATCTGGTTGTTAGTCAACACCAGGCATGAGGTCATTGTTATCGACCCAGGTGATGGTGAGTTAGTATTAAATTGGCTTTGGCAGCATCAGGCGGTGCTTAAAGCCATTTTCATCACTCACCATCATCAAGACCATGTGGGTGGTATACCGCTGTTACAACAGCATTGCTCACCAGCCGTTTATGGTCCTGCACTTGAAAACATCACGGGCTTGACTTACAAGGTTAAAGAAAAAGACCTTATTGAATTACCTTTTTTTCCAGCATTTATGGTACTTGATACGCCGGGTCACACCCAGGGGCATGTGGTGTACTATGGCCAGCAAGCTCTTTTTTGTGGTGACACCTTGTTTGGTGCTGGCTGCGGACGCTTGTTTGAGGGTAGCGCCCAGCAAATGCTAGCCAGTTTAACAAAAATTGCCTCCTTGCCTGATCAAACCTTATGCTATTGCGCTCATGAATATACGGTGCAAAACCTTTGCTTTGCGCAATACCTAGAACCCAACAATGAGCAAGTGGCCGCTAGATTAAGCCAGGCCAAAGCCTTATGCCAGCAAGGATTAGCAACTGTACCTTTTAGCTTGGCCGAGGAAAAGGCCACTAATCCTTTTCTGCGCATTAAAGAACCGGCTTTAATAAAAGCTTTGGAGTATAAATTGCAAAATAAGCCAGCCGATTTTAGCACCGCCTTTGCTCAATTGCGCAAACTCAAGGATGATTTTAAGATATAGCTTGTTTCTCTTTGGTTTCCCAGGCCTTTATAAGCCAGCAAGCAAGAGATAGAGATAAAAGTACGCTCAAAAAATATTTTCCTTGCTCACTAGCTGCAGATCTTTAACCTTTAGCGTATTTAAGCTATTCTTTACGGCAAAACGTTTTTTGGAACTCACACATGTTAGAAATCAATGCTTTGCACGATAAGCTGCAAGATTTACTGCAGCGTAGCCGCGACTTGCGGAGGTATCTTTGACTTCGATGTTAAGCAAGAAAGACTGGTCGAAGTCGAGCGTGAATTAGAGCAGCCTGAAGTTTGGCAAGATGCGGAAAAGGCGCAGCAATTAGGCCGCGAGCGTGCACAGCTGCAAACCTTAGTGGACAGCTTGTCACAACTTGACGGCGGTGTTCAAGATGGGCTTGAATTGCTGGCCATGGCCAAAGAAGAAAACGATATAGAGGCCATTAGCGCTATTGCACAAGACAGCGAGCATTGGCAGCAGGCAGTGGAAAAATTAGAGTTTCAGCGCATGTTTGCTGGCAAAATGGATGCTAATAACGCTTATCTAGATATTCAGGCAGGTTCTGGTGGTACCGAGGCGCAGGATTGGGCTGAAATGTTATTGCGCATGTATTTGCGCTGGGGTGAGCAACATGACTTACAAACTGAGCTTATAGAGGTGTCGGCGGGTGAAGTTGCCGGTGTTAAAAGCGCCACCATAAAATATACCGGTCCTTATGCTTACGGCTGGCTGCGTACTGAAACCGGCGTTCACCGCTTGGTGCGTAAATCACCCTTTGATTCGGGTAATCGCCGTCATACTTCATTTGCCTCGGTCTTTGTGGCTCCTGAGGTCGATGACGACGTCGATATCAATATTAATCCGGCTGATTTAAAAGTCGATACCTACCGAGCAAGTGGCGCTGGAGGACAGCATGTGAACCGTACCGATTCAGCCGTGCGTATAACTCATATGCCCACCGGGATAGTGGTGCAGTGTCAGTCCGATAGGTCACAGCATCGCAACCGTGAAATTGCCATGCAGCAGTTACGTTCCAAATTATATGAATCGGAAATGCAAAAGCGCAATGCAGAAAAGCAAGCCTTAGAAGAATCCAAGGCGGATATAGGTTGGGGTAGTCAAATTCGCTCCTATGTGTTGGACGATTCAAGAGTTAAAGACGTGCGCACCGGCGTAGAGACCGGTAATCCACAGGCGGTTTTAGATGGTAAACTGGATATGTTTATCGAGGCTAGCTTAAAATCAGGATTGTAAGCTCAGCGCTAACATGCATAGTTAGCAGGCTATATTTTACTATAAGATTAACCAGGCTAAAGCCTTATTGAGAAAGACTTTTTATGAATGATACCCAAGATACTAATGAGCTTATTGCCCAACGTAGGGAAAAGCTTAACCAGCTACGCCAACAAGGCACGGCTTTTCCTAACGATTTTCGCCGCGATGCGTTTGCGGCTAATTTAATAGCCCAATATGGCGAGCTGTCCAGCGAAGAACTACAGGCAACTAAAATACAAGTGACCGTAGCAGGGCGCATTGTATTGCGGCGTTTAATGGGTAAGGCAAGCTTTGTACATTTACAAGATGTCACTGGACGCATTCAGCTCTATATACGACAAGATGCATTGCCAGCAGGAGAATATGAGGCCTTCTTGCACTGGGACTTAGGTGATATTATAGGTGCTTGCGGGGAATTGTTTAAAACTAAGACGGGCGAGCTTTCCTTGCACGTCAGCAAAATTCGGCTTTTGACCAAGTCGCTGCGGCCTTTACCAGATAAGTTTCATGGACTTGCCGATCAAGAGACTTGCTATAGGCAGCGTTACCTTGACCTCCTGGCCAATGAGGAAACGCGTAAGCGCTTCCAACTGCGCTCACAGATCATAGCGGCTTTACGCCAGTTTCTGGTGGGACATGGCTTTTTAGAAGTAGAGACACCTATGATGCATGTCATTCCGGGTGGCGCTGCGGCACGGCCTTTTATCACTCATCACAATGCATTGGATATGGAGTTATATCTGCGCATCGCCCCTGAATTATATTTAAAGCGCTTAGTTGTGGGTGGGTTTGAAAGAGTATTTGAAGTTAACCGTAATTTTCGCAACGAGGGCTTATCAATAAGGCATAATCCTGAGTTCACTATGGTGGAGTTTTATCAAGCCTATGCTGATTATCACGACTTGATGAACCTGACCGAAAACATGCTTCGAGAGATATGCCAACAGGTGTTAACTACCACCACGGTACACTATCAGGGCGAGTGCTTTGACTTTGCTAAACCTTTTCAGCGTCTGAGCGTTAAACAGGCTATTTTACATTATAATCCTGAGCTCAAAGCAACAGACTTAGAACAAAGAGAAAAACTGCTTGCTATAGTGCAGCAACTGGGAATAGAAGCCAAACCTAGCTATGGTCTGGGTAAGTTGCAGCTAGAAATATTTGAGAAAACCGTAGAGCATAGGCTGATGGCGCCAACTTTCATTACCGAGTACCCTACCGAGGTTTCGCCCTTGGCTAGGCGTAGTGACAGCGATCCCGAGGTAACCGATAGATTCGAGCTATTTATAGGTGGGCGAGAAATTGCCAACGGTTTTTCAGAGTTAAATGATCCGGAAGACCAGGCCGAACGGTTTTATCAGCAGGTAAAAGATAAAGAAGCCGGTGATTTAGAAGCCATGCATTATGATGCGGATTATATCACGGCATTGGAATACGGCATGCCGCCGACTGCAGGGGAAGGCATTGGCATAGACAGGTTGGTCATGTTGCTCACCGATGCTGCCTCTATCCGCGATGTCATTTTGTTTCCGCACATGCGTAAGGTCGAGCAATAACGCTAGTCATCATGTTAGTCTTGGCTCTTGCGCTGCTTACCATTTTTTTGGCCTATTGGATTTATCTAAACTTCATTAGGCCTTGGTATCGCAACCGAGAGTTTAGGCGCTGGTGTAAACGTCCTCATATTAGGCGTACCTTGCAGGTGTTACAGCAGATGTATCAAGGCGTAGATGCTTTTGCTATTGCGCGCAAGGCCTGGCAGCAGCCAGGCTTTCGCGACTATGCTTTTATCTACGGCGAAATCGACGTCATTTCTTTTATCGCCATCTTAGAAAGCTGCCAGCAGTTCTTTACATCTGGGGGTGTCTTTTATGACCTGGGCTCGGGTTCAGGTAAGGCGGTATTGACCGCTGCTTTAGCCTTTAATTTTAAACTCTGCCGCGGCATAGAATTGGTGTCAGAGCTACAGCAGCTGAGTTTAGCTATAAGCCAAAAGCTGCCTGCTTTAAGCACGCAAGTAGAGTTTATGCAAGCCGACTTTTTGGAGCTAGACATTAGCGAGGCCGATGTGGTTTTCGTTAATGCGGCTTGTTTTTTTGCTGAAAAGTGGCAGCGATTATTAGCCAAGTTGCAGACACTACGGCCAGGAACATTAATTATCATGGGTTCTAAAAAATTGCCCGCCACCCATTTTAAACTGCTGCAAACCGAGCTTAGGTATATGAGCTGGGGTAGGGCAACGGTCAGTATTTATCAGCGTTAGCTTTTAGCGTTAGCTCTGGTGCGTTATATGCGTATGCGCTGATTCTCCTGTTTGGGCGCAGATAGCACCTATGTCCAGTTCGTATTTTTTCACAAAATCAAATCCATGCTGGGTAAAGCGATTGAATAGCTGGTAGCTGTTTTTCAAAGCCGTGCCTTTTAAAGACAAAAGCAGTAAGGAGGCTTGTGCTGTTTCGTTACGCGTATTTGGGAAGTACTCTGAGAAATGATATTTCAACAGACCCATAGTAACCTGAGTGGTGGCGGCAAAAGTGCTAAGGTCATGCGGCCGATTATCTACAGTCTGCCAAAGCTTCCTGATATCTTTAGAATTAAGTTGCTGTCCAAAGTGCTCAAAGCTTAGCGCGTCGGCACCTAAGTTGAGCTGGTGATTGCTGTTTTCTTGCATGAATTCCTTGAAAATAAAAGCTATCATTTGCTGAATAATAGGTGAATTTTCATGCAGACGGCTGTTGATTTCGTAAATACCAAGGCAGCACAATAAGTATTCCAAGCGATTTTGCTGCACCGCATAAACACAAACGCGCGATAAGAACTGCGTGGCAGTGTTTTTAGTTGTAAGCTGTAAACTATCGAAATGAGGATAACAAGACTTTCCTACTTCTTTTCTGGCTTGTTCCCAAAACAACCTGCGTAGTGAAACTGGCATGCCTTCAGTTTCTAATACAGGTATTTCAGTGACTGCGCTATGCGTGGCAGAATGCTTGGCAGAATGCTGGGTAAATAAAAAAGATTCTAACTCTTTGACATCTTTATAAACCAGCTCGACGGCATAGACACGGCGATCGGCCCAAATTTCTTGGCTGTTTTTACGCGAGCGTGGCGTTGTAATCTCTGTATTATGATCTCTTGGGCTCTTTTTAAATATATTCTTAAACATGTTGGCCTCATGTAGCAAGTAGCTGATGACTTTCGGTATAAAGGAAAACTTCAGACTCGCTAAGTTTATAATCGCAAGGGAAGCTAAAATGAGCTTGGGTAAATCTTTGTAGCAGATCATAGTAATTGTTTAATATTTTAGGATGAAGCTCTACTTTTAACTGAACGTTTATCGGCATGCCTTGTTGAGTATTTTTGGGAAAATAACTATAGAACTGCTGGCTTAGTAAGCTACGGGTTCTGCTTACTAGCTCATTGAGATTAACTTCAGCATAGTCTCTATCTTTTTCACAAGCCCACTGTTGGGTAATTTTAACATCACTACCACTTAAATTAAGGTTGTAGCATGCAGCAGGACCAAAAAAAGTATTGCCTACAAACTTTATCATGGGCAGGACGTCTAAGAAATTATACCCGCTATTGGTATGAAGCCTGTTATGTATTTCAAGCACGGCTAAGCAGCAAAAAAGATACTCAGCAGTACCGGCTTGGGCAGTAGACTTGAAGGCTTTTGCTAACAGCTGTTGGTCTTCAGATGATGTGTCCGTTTCTTGGTCCCAAAAAAACAATAGGACTAATAGCTTGCCGACTTCCTCGTTGGTCAACTGAATTTTTGTAACCTTTATATTGCGTGGACTTTTTTTAAAAAGCATTTTAATTTCAATTTGTTGGATAGGTTAAACAAGGTTCTACGTACTAAGCTTATGGGCTGAAAAGAGCATAGGGCAGATTGCCTACAGCCACCTCTTCACCGCTTGCCAGGCAAAGCTTTTGCTCGACTGCTTGGTCTTGCAGGGTAGCCAAGGCCTCATAACCATGAGGGGCTGGCGCTGCCATCACAATCTCACCGGCTGCCTGCTTGCTGGCGGCTAAATAAACCGCTTCTCCTGCCAATGGCAAGCGCTGGGTTTGAATTCTATACATATGCTGCTTGAGTTTGCCCAGATATTGCATCCTGGCAATAATTTCCTGGCCGGTGTAACAGCCTTTGTTGAAGCTGATGGCATTCACCCGCTGATAGTTAAGCTGGTGGGGCGTAAAGCTTTCACTGGTTGCAGCAAAAACACTGGCAAGCCCTGCTTGAATGTCCAGTAACTCCCAAGCGCTTGGACTTACCGGCTGGCAACAAGTGATAAGCTGCTGCCACAGCGCTGCTATAGCCGAGAATTCACCAAAGGCTAACAAGCGCGGCCAAATGCCTGCTAGGCGACAAAGTCGTAAGTGCTTATAAACGATCAACTCGTTTTCATGCGCAGGTAGGGTAGGGAAAACCTGCGCTAAGGCTTGCTCTATACCGGGTCCGGTAAAGCCTAGCGCATAGATGTTGTGTGACGCATCGCTTAAACTGACTTTGGAAAACATGGCGTACTTACCCAAGGCTTTTAGGCCTACTGCAACCATGGGCTTAGGAAGCAAAAGGTAAAATTGCTCTTCACAGTTAAACAATCTGAAGCTTATGATGACGCGTCCTTTGGGATTGCAGTGTGCGCCTAAGCGACTGTTAGTTGGAGTGAGCTCGTTAAGATCACAAGTGACTTGGCCTTGTAAGAATTGTTGCCCCGCTTGTCCGTTTACCGCTAGCAGGCCAAGTTGTGGTAAGGGAACAATACAAGCTTGTTTATCCAGTTGTGCTAAATCTGCATTAAGGCTATGCGAAAAGAAATGCTCTTGGTATTGAACGCCTGCCGCAAAAAGTGTTTGAAGGTCAATATTCATGGGGCTTGATTTAAAAGGCTTATCATAACATGAAAGCTGAAAATAAACGAATAGTGACTACTCTTAACTGGATGTTTTTGCTAAAATTGGTAATCGCAATCGTTTAGGTACAGGGTATGATAAAAGAAATGAATCCCGCTAGAATCCGTTGGGGTTGTCGTCGCGGCATGCTGGAGCTCGATATCTTGTTGCTGCCTTTTTTTGAGGCGCAGTTTGCTTATTTGCCGGCTACTGAGCAAGCAGACTTTGTACGTTTATTAGAGTGTACCGATCCTGAACTCTATGCATGGTTGATGGGCCACGAACAAACAACAGACTCTGCTTTGCAACAACTGGTGCATAAAATAAAGCAATATGCCTTATCCCAAGTTTAGCTTGCATGCCTCCTTATTGCTAACAGCTTTATTAGTTGTGCTACATGGTATCAGCCTTGTAATCATAGCCCTGGTGACTTTAGCTTACTGGCTTAAATGCCTGCTGGCTACTTGGGTAGCTGTCAGTGCCTGGTGCAGTATCACACGGCAGGGTTTGCGCAGCAGTTCTAAGGCTATTTGTGCTTGCTGGTTAAATCAGCAAGCTTGGCATTTACTGACGCGCGATAATAAGCTCTTGCGTGGCCAGTTGCTAGGCTGCAGTTTTATTTCGCCTTATGTCAGCGTCTTGAATTTCAGCTGTGCTAAGAGCATCATAGCACTGACTCTTATGCCTGATGCCATGGAGCCTGAAGCTTATCGACGGCTGCGAGTGTATTTAAAGCTTATGGCAGCTAAGCACACCCTTAGCTGAATTAGTTTTTGTCGCCAGGTTTGCTTTCCTCGTCTTGCATGCCTTTGCGAAAGCTCTTAACAGCAGCGCCTAGGTCTTCACCCATGTTACGCAAGCGCTTGGTGCCAAAAAGTATAGCGACGATCAACAAAATTAATAGCAAGGAACCCATACTGACACCCATCATCCACCTCTAGCAGTTTTATTGAACAGAGCATAGATTATACATAAACATCCTATGCTTGCTAAGCCCAAGACCGGAGCTGTGCCAAAATGCAAGTGGCTTTCGCTTATGAAAAATAGCAAGCTGCTGGCTAAACATCCTAGGCCAAAACCCAAGCTAGTAGAAGCTTTTTTAGGCGCCAAAGAGCTCATTTGACGCGTTTGCAGGCTGGCAATATCATGCTCTAAACCACGCTGTTTTTGATAGCGTAGCACATCGTAGATAAGCTCAGGTAGCTCAGGCAGCTTCTCAAGCCAATAAGGGGCATTGCTGCGTAATTTACGAATAAAAGCGCGTGGCCCTAATTGCTGCTTAAGCCAACGCTCTAGATGTGGTTTACCGGTGGTCCATAGGTCTAAGGAAGGATAGAGCTGGCGGCCTAATCCTTCAATGTTAAACAAGGTTTTTTGTAATAAGATAAGCTGAGGTTGCACCTCCATGTTAAACCGTTGGGCAGTTTGAAACAGCCGCAATAGCGTTTGACCAAAGGAAATATCTTGCAAGGGGCGTTGAAAGATAGGCTCACAGACCGTGCGAATAGCCGCCTCAAACTCATCTACCCGCGTGTTAACCGGTACCCAACCTGAGGCAACATGCAGTTCAGCAACTCGTCTATAATCTCGATTAAAAAAAGCCAACATGTTTTCCGCTAAATAACGTTGGTCGCTGGCGGTTAAGCTGCCCATGATGCCAAAGTCTATGGCAATGTACTGCGGCGACTCAGGTTGAGCAGCTGACACGAAAATATTGCCTGGATGCATATCGGCATGAAAGAAACTATGTTGAAACACTTGGGTAAAGAATATTTGCACTCCGCGTTCAGCTAAGACTTTTAAATTAACCTTATGGGCGTTAAGCTCAGCTATATCACCGATGCGTATGCCATAGATTCTCTCCATTACCAAGACGTTTTCCTGACAATAATCCCAATAAATAGCAGGTACATACAACTGATGCGAGCCGGCAAAATTGCGCCGCAGTTGTGAAGCATTGGCCGCTTCTTGCCTTAAGTCCAGCTCATCCAATAAGCTGCGTTCGAATTCGGCCACAACTTCAACCGGCCTCAAGCGCCGGCCATCTGGCCAATAGCGCTGTGCAAACCTAGCCAGAAAAAACAGCAGGTCTATATCGCGTGCGATGAGTTTTTTAATGCCTGGGCGCACGATTTTGACTATAACCTCACTGCCATCGTTTAAACGGGCGGTGTGAACTTGGGCGATGGATGCGGAAGCTAAAGGCTTGACACTGAGTTCAGTGAAATGGCTACGATATGCAGCACCATAGGCTTGAAATAATAGCTGGTCTACCTGGCTAAAGGGAAAAGGCGGCACTCTATCTTGCAACAGCGCAAGCTCATCGGCGATATCGGGCGGCAATAGGTCACGCCGGGTGGATAGCGTTTGGCCAAATTTAACGAAGATAGGGCCTAAGCTTTCCAATGCTAAGCGTATGCGCCTGCCGCGACTGGCCTTAAGCTGGCGCCAGTTCCAAGGATTGAAAAAACTGATAAAGCGAAAAGCGCGAAAAAAAGGAAAGCTTAACACAACTTTATCAAGGCTATAGCGAGCTAAAATGAGGTTGATTTGTAACAAGCGAATAAAAAGGCGTAGCTTTGTCATGCATTTTCCTTTACAAGGGATTCCAGGCGCGCAAGCCGTGCGGTTAAACGATCACAGCGGAGTCTAACTTGTGCTACGTCGCTAAAAAAATCATGCACTTCTTCAGCAGGTGGCAGCTGCCTTTTTTCTTCTTGAATAAACTCAACTAGGTTTTGTTGCAAGCTTAGCTTAAGCTCCTGTCCCCAGTTATAAACCATACGAGACAATGAGCCTAACTGATTGGCGAGCAGATCACCGCTAAACAATGCTAAGCGCTCTTCCCAGTCGATATCGAGCGTGGAAATGATTTGATATAACTCGGCTACCAATTCAAGATCACCTATCACCTGGACTTCACCACTGCGTATAAGCGCTTGGGCATCTTTACTCACTAGCATTCTAAGCAAAGTGAAAGGAGAGCCTTGTACACAAGCATCGGCCGCTTGCTCTAGTTGCTGGCAAAGCTGCAGTCCGCGACTGGAAATGAGCACATGGAAGCTAAGCTCTGGTCCCTGGAGCTTGATAGTCAAGGCTTTACCGGCAAATTTAGCAAGACGCGTTAAACTTGGTGGATCTAGCGCTAGATA
>WPCG01135416.1_pt1 | contig 11768 bp, 13 predicted proteins | sample 5403311 | NCBI WGS metagenome assembly WPCG01 (sample SAMN12869467, study PRJNA574797) | sludge metagenome | isolation source: wastewater treatment of Control | place: China:Beijing | collected 2019-05-17 | reverse complement strand
CCGATGACGACGTGCCGCCGCGCCTCAAGCCCGCCGCCAGCGGTGAGGGCTGGGCGCTCTACTACATCGCCGGGGGCGAGCACTGCCTGGCGCTGACCAGCGATCCGCAGACCGCCATCGGGCTGGTGCTGGCCGAGTGCGCGCCCGACGACTGAAGGCGCGCATGGCATAGAATCGCCGGGGTGAGTACGTCCGCCCCGCACTGCCGCCTCTTTCTCGCCCTGTGGCCAGGGCAGCGCCTGCGCACGGCTCTAGCACGCCATCGCGACGCCTGGAGCTGGCCGCCTGCGGCGCGGCGGGTACGCACCGACAAGCTCCACCTCACCTTGCACTTCATCGGCGCCTGGCCGCAGGCGCGGGTGGACGCGCTGGCCGATGCGCTGGCCGTACCCTGCAGGCCCTTCACCCTCACTCTTGGCCGCGCCGTGCTGTGGTCCGGCGGCCTCGCGGTGCTGGAGCCGTGCGCTGCCGATAGCGCCCTCGGCGAACTCCATGCCAGCCTCGCCGCGGCCCTGGAAGCGGCTGGCGCGGCGGTGGAAGCGCGCCCCTTTCGTCCCCATCTGACCCTTGCGCGACGTTGCGCCGGCGCCCGTCCGCCCGCACAGGAGCCCGCGTTGCGCTGGTCAGTGAGCGGGTACGTGCTCGTGGCTTCCGCCGCGGATGGCAGCTACCAGATACTGCGCCGTTACCCCTGCGCGCTCCGGGGCGACTGATGACACGCATCTTCGGTTTCCCGCCCATCGCCACCGCGCAGGCGCGCATCCTCATCCTCGGCAGCATGCCGGGGCAGGCCTCGCTCAAGGCCGGCGAGTACTACGCCCATCCGCGCAATGCCTTCTGGCCCATCATGGGGGAACTGCTCGGCTTTGCCGCGCAGGCCGACTACGGCACTCGCGTTGCCGCCCTCGACGCTGCCGGGGTGGCGGTGTGGGACGTGCTGAGCTCCTGCGTGCGTCCCGGCAGCCTGGATGCCGACATCGACACGGCGAGCATGGTGGCGAACGATTTTCGTGCCTTTTTCGCCGCCCATCCGCGCATCCGGCGGCTCTATTTCAACGGCGCGGCAGCCGCAGCCAGCTATCGCCGGAGCGTTCTTCCGCAAGGCGAGTGGGCGGATTATCCGGCGCTGCGCCTGCCGTCCACCAGCCCCGCCCACGCCGGTCTCTCCCTGGCCGCCAAGATCGCCGCCTGGCGCGCTCTGGAGCGCGATCTGCAGAAGTAAAAAGGACTCGTTCCGGTTAATGACAGGTGGGAATGTGGCGCGCTTTTAAAGTTCATCAGATTCAACTAAAGTTGGAAAAAATGCATCCGTAAAAGGATCACCGCAATCCTCCGCCGGAGGCGGGTGGCTGTGTCGCTGTCTGCCGGGGCCCATGAGGCCGCTCCCGATGGCGTGAAGTGCGTGGGAAGGCGCCCAGAGAATGCGCCCGCCGTAATTTCGCTTGTCAGGGAGAGTCATCATGCTGGATGCAATGAAGCTGAGGACGAAGATCGTCCTTCTGGTGCTGGCCGCCTTTCTCGGCCTGAGTACCGTCATCACCCTCGGCGCCATCGCCGTGCGCGGCGATCTGATGGATGCGCGCAAGCTGCAGATCAAATCGGTGGTCGAGTCCTCCCTGCAGATTGCTGCCGCCTACCATGCGCGCGCAGCCGCCGGTGAGCTCAGCGAGCGCGAGGCGCAGGAGCTGGCCAAGCGCGCGATGCACGACATGCGCTTCGGCGGTGCCGACGGCAAGGCCGAGTATGTCTACATCTGGTCTACCGACGGGGTTTCGGTGATGCACCCCATCCGTCCGGAGTGGGCCGGGCGCAACATGACTGCCGAGATCAAGGACGGCCAGGGGCGTTACACCATCCGCGACATCCTTGCGGTAGCCAACAGCGCCGGCGCCGGCTTCGTCGATACCTCCTTCCCGCGCCCCGGGACCACCGAGGCGGTGGACAAGCTGCAGTACATTGCCACCTTCAGGCCGTGGAACTGGGTGATCGGCACCGGGGTGTACGTCGATGACGTCAAGACCGCCTTTGTCGCCCGTCTCAGCGTCGACCTGGCCATCAGCGGCGTGATCATGGTGATCATCGTCGGCCTCGGCGTGCTGATCGCGCGCTCGGTGCTGCGCCAGATCGGCGGCGAGCCGGCCGAGGCGCTGGCGATCATGGAGCGCGCGGCGGCTGGCGACCTGACCGTGGACGTGCACGCCGCGGCGCCCGACAGCATGCTCGGCGGCCTGTCGCGCATGCTGCGCTCGCTGCGCGAGATCGTCGCTCAGATCGCCAGCGGCGCGCAGACCCTGAAGGACACCGCGGAGAGCATCTCGCACGCCTCCGGGCAGGTGGCGGTGGCCTCCAGCCGGCAGGCCGACTCGACCTCGTCGATGGCGGCGGCGATCGAACAGATGACGGTGTCGATCAACCACATCTCGGATTCCGCCCGCGACACCGAGGACAACTCCTCGGCAGCAGCGCATATGGCCGAGGGTGGTGAGCAGAAGGTTGCCACGGCGACCGACGAGATGCAGCGCATCGCCGGCACGGTGTCGACCGCCGCGGACAAGATCCGCTCGCTCGAAGCGCGCACCAACGAGATCTCCTCGATCGCCGGGGTGATCAAGGAAATCGCCGCGCAGACCAATCTGCTTGCCCTCAACGCCGCCATCGAGGCTGCGCGTGCCGGCGAACAGGGCCGTGGCTTCGCCGTGGTCGCCGACGAGGTCAGGAAGCTCGCCGAGCGCACCTCGGCGGCCACCGAGGAGATCGGCGGCATGATCGGCGCCATCCAGGGTGACACCAGCAGCGCGGTGGGCACCATGGACCAGGCCCTGCCGCAGGTCGAACGCGGCGTTGAACTGGCCCAGGAAGCGGCGCAGTCGCTGCGCGACATCCGCGACGGGGCCAGCACCACGCTGTCGCGCATCCGTGACGTGGCGCTGGCCACGCGCGAGCAGAGCGCGGCGAGCAACGCCATCGCCCAGCAGGTCGAGAGCATCGCGCAGATGGTCGAGGAGACCAGCGCGTCGATGCAGCAGACCGCCGAATCGGCGCACAGCCTGGAGCGCGTGGCGCGCGACCTCGGCGACCTGGTGGCGCGCTTCCGCTACTGAGGCGCCCGCATCGAGGGGCGGGTGGACGGTGCCGCCGCCGCCCGGCCCGCTGCCCGGCGGCGGTGTTCCGCCTGCCGATGGCGGCGGCGAAAGCGTGCTCAGGCCGGAGGCAAGCGGCGCATGATGTCGAGAAATGCGCCAAGGATTGGCGATTCATCGTTGCGGCGATAGAGGCAGGCCAGTTCGATACCGGGCGGCGGATCTGCCTTGATCTGCCGATAGATGACCCCCGGCAGTTTCAGGCTGCTCGCCGCCTGCGGCGTGACGCAGATGCCGAAGCCGCTTGCCACCAGGGCTATCGCCGTGACCACATCGGTGACTTCCTGGACCACGTTCGGCACTCCACCAGCGCTCCGGATCAGGTTCAGCACATCGTGGGCAAAACTGACTCGCGTGTTGCGTGGATAGAGGATCAGTGGCTCGTCGACGATCTCTGTAATGCGGATGGACTTCTGTCGTGCCAGCGGATGCTTGCGATTGAGGGCGATCACCAGCGGCTCGAAATGGACGGTTTCGACCACGATGTCGGGCTCCGTCGGTACATGGCGGTTGAAGCCGACCGTGATCTGGTGTGCTCGCAGTGCTTCCGTCTGCTCAGCCTTGGTCATCGGATAGAGCGCAATCTCGACTTCCGGATACTGATTGCGGAACTCCAGCAACAGGCGGGGGATGTGGTTGAGGATCGCTGATCCGAAAATGCCGACATCCAGTCTGCCGATCTGGCCCCGTGCTGCCTTGCCGGTGCGCTCCTCGGCGACCTTGACCATCCCGAGGATGCGTTGCGCCTCCACCAGCAAGGTCTTTCCTGCAGTAGTCAGCTCAACGCCGCGGGTGGTGCGCAGGAACAGGCAGGCGCCGATTTTCTCTTCCAGTTGCTGAATCTGGCGGGTCAGCGGTGGCTGGGAAATGTGCAGGCGAGCGGCTGCCCGACCAAAGTTCAGCTCCTCGGCAAGGGCGACGAAGTACCGCAGGTGGCGCAGTTCCATGGTGTGTCTGATGATACCTGTCAGGTATCAATCCATGCAAATTAGGAATTAGACGGCATGGCTTGGGGCTCGTAAGGTTCGTCTTCGTCGGTCACGGCAAGAAACGACATCAAGTCGTTCGGGAGACAAGGACTTGGACAAGCACCGGATCACCATCGAGGATACGTGCGAAAGCTATCTGCAGTCCGCTCAGCAGACAGTGCTTGCGGGCATGGCAGCACTCGGCCGCAAGCACATCCCGGTCGGTTGTCAGGGCGGCGGCTGTGGCGTCTGCAAGGTCCAGGTGACCGCTGGAAACTATGATAAGCGCGTGATGAGCCGTGCGCACATCAGCGCCGAGGATGAAGCCAGTGATCGTGTCCTGGCCTGCAGAATCTGGCCCACCAGCGACTTGCGGCTGAAGGTGCTGGGCAAGATGGGCAAGAGCCTTTGCTGTGAGACTGCGGCATCGGGAACAGCCAACCCGTCGTCAAAATAACTCTGAAGGAGGAGGTAAGGAAATGGCATTGACTGGAGTATTGCGTCCGGGCCACGTGCAGATGCGGGTGCTGGATCTGGAAGAAAGCGTCAAGTTCTATGGTGACGTACTAGGACTCATCGAGACGGGACGCGACGCGCAGAACCGGGTCTATTTCAAGACCTGGGATGAGCGCGACCACAACAGTTTCATCATCCGCCAGGCCGACAAGGCAGGCATGGACTTCTACGCCTTCAAGGTCGACAGCAAGGCATCGCTCGACAAGTTCGAAGCCGATCTGCGCGCTTACGGCGTCAGCACCGAACGCATTCCGGCCGGCGAAATGCTCGAAACCGGCGAGCGCGTGCGCTTCGAGATTCCCAGTGGCCACCTGATCGAGCTCTATGCCGAGAAGAAGGATGTCGGCAACGGCTTGCCCTACGTCAATCCGGAAGCCTGGACCGCACTGGCGGAGAAGGGCATTGCGCCGATCCGCATGGACCACATCCTGCTCTACGGACCTGATATCGAGAAATCGCAGAAGATCTTCGAGGATGTGCTCGGCTTCTACCTGGTCGAGCATGTGGTGCTGGAAGACGATACGACCGATCTGGCCATCTGGCTGTCCTGCGCCACCAAGGCACACGACCTCGCCTTCGTCCGCCATGCCGAACCGGGCAAGGTGCACCACGTCGCCTTCCAGCTCGAAAGCTGGGAGCGCGTGCTGCGGGCCGCCGACATCATGACCATGAACAAGGTCACCATCGACATGGGTCCCACCCGCCACGGCATTACCCGCGGCACCACCATCTATGCCTTCGATCCATCCGGCAACCGTTTCGAGACCTATTGCGGCGGCTACTCGTCCTACCCGGACTGGCAGCCGATCAAGTGGACCGTCGACGAAGTCGGTCGCGGCATCTTCTATCACGACCGCAAGCTCAACGACGCGTTCCTGTCGGTGGTGACCTGAGCAATGGAAGTCGCGTCGACAACGCCTGGCATTACCTGGGCAGCGGCCTCTGCTGCGGCGCAAGCCGCAGTACGCCACGCCGAGGCCAAGGGCTGGAAGATCAACGTTGCAGTGGTTGATCGCAGCGGCAGTCTGATGGCTTTCCTGCGCATGCCGGGCGCCTTTCTGCATTCCATCGACCTGGCCATCGACAAGGCCTACACCTCTGCCAGCTTTGGTTTTCCGACCAAGGCGTGGATGGGCGCCGTCGGTCACGACGAAGGCATGAAGCTCGGTTTCTCCAGCCAGCCGCGTCTGATCGTCTTTGGCGGAGGCTTGCCGATAGGCATGGGCGAAGACTGGATTGGCGGTATCGGGGTTTCCGGCGCATCGGAAAGCGAAGATGAGGAATGCGCCAAGGCGGGGCTGGTGGCCATCGGTCTCGCTGCATGACAGTTCAGGATGAGGAGCAGCATGAAGCAGATCGATAACTTCATCGACGGTGCCTACGTCGGCGGCAGCCGGCGCTTCGACAAGCGTTCGCCGTTGAACAACCACATCATTGCCAGTGTTGCCGAAGCGGGACGGTCCGAAGTCGATGCCGCCGTGCAGGCGGCCCGGGCTGCGTTGGCCGGGCCCTGGGGCAAGCTCGCCGTCAATGAGCGTGTCGATCTGCTGTACGGCGTTGCCAACGAGATCAACCGCCGCTTCGACGAATTTCTTGAAGCGGAGTGCGCCGACACCGGCAAGCCGATGAGTCTGGCGCGGCACATCGATATCCCGCGCGGCGCGGCCAATTTCAAGGTCTTTGCCGACACGGTGAAGAACGTGGCCAGCGAGTGCTTCGAGATGTCCACGCCGGATGGGCACGGTGCCATCAACTACGCCATCCGTCGGCCGGTCGGCGTGGTGGCGGTCGTCTGCCCGTGGAATCTGCCGCTGTTGCTGATGACCTGGAAGGTCGGCCCGGCACTGGCCTGTGGCAATACGGTGGTGGTCAAGCCTTCCGAGGAAACGCCGCAGACGGCGACCCTGCTTGGTGAAGTCATGAACGCCGTTGGCGTGCCGAGCGGCGTATATAACGTCGTGCACGGCTTCGGTCCCGATTCGGCGGGGGAATTCCTCACCACCCACCCCGGTGTCAACGCCATCACCTTCACCGGCGAAACCCGCACTGGCGCCGCCATCATGAAGGCCGCCGCCGAAGGTGCCCGCCCGGTTTCCCTGGAAATGGGTGGCAAGAACGCCGCCATCGTCTTTGCCGATTGCGACTTCGACGCTGCCGTCGAGGGCACGCTGCGCTCCTGCTTCGCCAACTGTGGGCAGGTCTGCCTCGGCACCGAGCGCGTCTATGTCGAACGGCCGATCTTCGACAAGTTCGTCGCAGCGCTGAAGAAGGGTGCGGAAAGCATGAAGCTCGGCGCGCCGGCGGATCCTACCACCGGCCTGGGACCGCTGATTTCCCGCGAGCACCAGGACAAGGTGCTTTCCTACTATGCCAAGGCCAGGGCCGAAGGCGCCACCATCGTCACCGGTGGCGGCGTACCGGACATGCCGGGCGATCTGGCTGACGGCTGCTGGGTGCAGCCGACGATCTGGACCGGGCTGTCCGACGAAGCCTCGGTCTGCCGCGAAGAGGTATTCGGCCCCTGCTGCCATGTTGCGCCCTTCGACAGCGAAGAAGAGGTCATTCGGCGCGCCAACGACAACGTCTATGGCCTGGCGACCGCCATCTGGACCACCGATCTGGCGCGGGCCCACCGTGTTGCCGGCAGGGTCGAGGTCGGCATTGCCTGGGTCAACAGCTGGTTCCTGCGTGATCTGCGTACCCCCTTCGGCGGTGCCAAGCAGTCCGGTATCGGCCGTGAAGGCGGCGTTCATTCACTGGAGTTCTACACCGAACTCAAGAACATCTGCATCAAGCTCTGACCATGGACAAGTCACTCATCCTCACTCTTGGCGACGAGCTCTTCGCGGCACTGACCTCCGGCCAGGCCGTCGAGCCGCTGACCACGCGCTTCCCGGATATCAGCGTCGACGACGCCTATCACATTCAGCAGCGCATGATCGCGCGCCGGCTGGAGCAGGGCGAACGGGTCGTCGGCAAGAAGATCGGTGTGACCAGCGCAGCGGTCATGAACCTGCTCGGTGTGCACCAGCCCGACTTCGGCTACATGCTCGACAGCATGAGCTTCAGCGAAGGTGAGGCGGTGCCCATGGAGCGGCTGATCCAGCCCAAGGCCGAAGGCGAGATTGCTTTCGTCATGAAACGCGATCTGATGGGCCCGGGAATCACGGCTGCCGACGTGCTGGCTGCAACCGAAGGCGTCATCACCTGCTTCGAGATCGTCGACAGCCGCATCCGTGACTGGAAGATCAAGATTCAGGACACCGTTGCCGACAACGCTTCCTGCGGTGTCTTCGTGCTCGGTGACCGCCTGGTCGATCCGCGTCGTGTCGATCTGGCCACTTGCGGCATGGTCCTGGAAAAGAACGGCGAGATCGCCTGCACCGGCGCCGGTGCCGCCACGCTCGGCAATCCGGTCAACGCCGTCGTCTGGCTGGCCAACATGCTCGGCAGCCTGGGCATTCCCCTGAAGGCCGGCGAGATCGTGCTGTCCGGTTCCCTGGGGCCAATGATCCCGGTCCAGGCCGGCGACAACCTGCGTTGCACCATCGGCGGCATCGGTGGCTGCTCGGTGCGCTTCATCTGACTCCAGGCAAGGGAAGTTCATGTCCAAGAAAATCAACTGCGCACTGATCGGCCCCGGCAACATCGGCACCGACCTGCTTTACAAACTCAAGCGCAGTCCGCTCCTGGAGCCGGTCTGGATGGTTGGCATCGACCCCGGCTCGGAAGGCCTGCAGCGGGCGCGCGAGCTCGGTCTGAAGACCACTGACCAGGGTGTCGACGGCTTGCTGCCGCACGTCGAAGCCGACGGCATCCAGATTGCCTTCGATGCCACTTCTGCCTACGTGCACGCCGAAAACTCGCGTCGGCTGAACGAGCGCGGGGTGATGATGATCGACCTCACGCCGGCGGCCATCGGCCCGTACTGCGTGCCGCCGGTCAATCTCCAGCAGCACATCGGTCAGCGCGAGATGAACGTCAATATGGTGACCTGCGGCGGTCAGGCGACCATTCCCATGATCTACGCGATATCGCGCGTGCAGGCGGTGAAATACGGTGAGATCGTCGCCACCGTCTCGTCGAAATCGGCCGGTCCCGGCACGCGCAAGAATATCGATGAATTCACCCGTACCACCGCCAGCGCTGTCGAGAAGGTTGGCGGTGCCAGGCAGGGCAAGGCGATCATCATCATCAACCCGGCCGAACCGCCGCTGATCATGCGCGACACGGTCCACTGCCTGACCGAGGAAGCGCCCAAGGCACAGGAGATCATGGATTCGGTGCACGACATGATCAAGGAGGTGCAGAAGTACGTGCCCGGCTACCGCCTGGTCAACGGGCCGGTAATCGATGGCAACCGTGTCTCCGTCTTCCTGGAGGTGAAGGGCCTGGGCGATTTCCTGCCGACCTATGCCGGCAACCTGGACATCATGACAGCCGCTGCCGCCCGCACTGCGGAGATGTTTGCCGAAGAACTCATCAAGGGTGCAGTGACGCTCCAGTAAGGAAATGACCATGAATCTGCACGGCAAGAAAATCACCGTCCACGACATGACCCTGCGGGATGGCATGCACCCCAAGCGTCACCTGATGACCCTGGATCAGATGCGCAGCATCGCCACCGGCCTGGACGAAGCGGGTGTGCCGCTGATCGAAGTCACCCACGGCGATGGTCTGGGGGGGTCTTCGGTGAACTACGGTTTCCCGGCGCACACCGATCAGGAATATCTGTCCACCGTCATTCCCTTGATGAAGCAAGCCAGGATCTCGGCCCTGCTGCTGCCCGGGATCGGCACCGTCGACCACCTCAAGATGGCGCACGAACTGGGGGTGCGCACGATACGCGTGGCTACCCATTGCACCGAGGCCGACGTCTCCGAACAGCACATCACCCTGGCCCGCAAGATGGACATGGACACCGTCGGCTTCCTGATGATGAGCCACATGGCCTCTGCCGAACGACTGGTCAAGGAAGCGCGCTTGATGGAAGCCTATGGCGCCAACTGCATCTACGTCACCGACTCGGCCGGCCACATGCTGCCGGGCGATGTCAGGGAGAAGCTCGGCGCCGTGCGTGCTGCCCTGAAGCCGGAGACCGAGCTGGGTTTCCACGGCCATCACAACCTGGCCATGGGGGTTGCCAACTCCATTGCCGCTGTCGAGGCCGGTGCCGTGCGCATCGATGCCGCCGCCGGTCTGGGGGCGGGGGCCGGCAATACGCCGATGGAAGTGTTTGTCGCCGTATGCGACATGATGGGTATCGAGACCGGTGTCGATGTCGCCAGGATTCAGGATGTGGCGGAAGACCGCGTGGTGCCGATCATGGATCACCCGATCCGCATCGACCGCGATGCGCTGACGCTGGGGTATGCCGGCGTCTATTCCTCCTTCCTGCTGTTCGCCAAGCGGGCAGAGAAGAAGTACGGCATTTCGGCGCGCGACCTGCTGGTCGAACTGGGCAAACGCGGCATGGTCGGCGGCCAGGAGGACATGATCGAGGATGCGGCGCTGACCATGGCCAAAGAAAGGGGGATAAGCGCATGAAACTTGATCAGGCCAGCATCCTGCAACTCGCCGAACACCTGGAAAACTGCGAGCTCGAAGCACGGGATACGCCCAAGGTCACCGACCAGCATCCGGACATGGACTGGGACGACGCCTATGCCATCCAGGACGAGATCCGCCGCCGCAAGCTGGCCCGCGGGGCCCGCATCGTAGGCCTCAAGGCCGGCCTCACCTCGCACGCCAAAATGAAGCAGATGGGCGTCGAATCACCGGTTTTCGGCTTTCTCGCCGACACCTTTGTCGTGCCGGATGGCGGTGAAGTGAGGATGGATGAATTGATCCACCCCAAGGTCGAACCTGAGATCTGTTTCGTCACCAAGGCGCCCTTGCGCGGCCCTGGTTGCCACCTTGCCGCCGTTCTGGCGGCGACCGATTTCGTCATGGCCGGTATCGAAATCATCGATTCCCGCTACCGCGACTTCAAGTTCGACCTGAAGAGTGTCGTTGCGGACAACTGCTCTTCCTCACGCTTTGTTGTTGGCGGCCGTATCGCCGTTCCTGCCGATGTCGACCTGCGCACCCTGGGTGTGGTCATGGAAAGGAACGGCCGGATCATCGGCCTCGGCGCCGGCGCCGCCGTCCTTGGTCACCCGGCTGCCGCCGTGGCCATGCTTGCCAATCATCTGGGCGCGCGTGGCGAGGAGATTCCGGCGGGCAGTCTGATCCTGTCCGGTGGCATTACCGAAGCCGTCGCCGTCGAACGCGGCGACCACGTCAACCTGCGAATTCAGGATCTGGGTTCGGTCGGCTGCAAGTTCATCTAAGGAGATTATCGTGCCCATTGCCCAGATCTACCTGCTGGAAGGGCGTACCGACGAGCAGAAGCGCGCGGTCATCGAGAAGGTGACGCGTGCTTTGCAGGAAGCTGTCGATGCGCCGGCTGAGAACATCCGCATCTGGATCCATGAAATACCGAAGACGAACTGGGGGATCGCAGGCGTCACCGCAGCGGATCTGAACCGCTGACGGCCAGCAGGAGAGGCCTTCCGTCAGGGGGCAGGCCGTCCGCCCGCTGAGTGCGGGTGCGGCGGGTTATCATCGCGGCCATGAGTGACGCCGCGCCTCTCGATGTCTTCACCTGCCCGCTCGACGGAATCCGCCTCATCGAGGCCTCCGCCGGTACCGGCAAGACCTGGAGCATCTGCGCGCTCTATCTGCGCCTGCTGATCGAGCGCGAGCTCGACATCGAGCGCGTGCTGGTGGTCACCTTCACGCGTGCCGCTACCGCCGAGCTGTCGGCGCGCATCCGCGAGCGCATCGTGGACACCCTGCGCGTGCTCGATGGCGGCGCGTGCGGCGCCGACCCCTTCGTGCCCGACCTGCTCGCCGCCGCGGCACGTGCCGGCCAGACGCCGGCCGCGTTGCAGGGCCGCCTGCGCCACGCCCTGCAGGTTTTCGACGAAGCGGCGATCTTCACCATCCACGGCTTCTGCCAGCGCGTGCTGGCCGACACTCCGTTTGCCGCCGCGCTGCCGTATGCGCTCGAACTGGTCGAGGACGACAGCGCGCTGCGTCGCGAGGTCGCCGAGGACTTCTGGCGCCGCCGCGTCGCCGGTGCCGCGCTGCCGGCCCTGCT
>WPCG01140099.1_pt1 | contig 11789 bp, 9 predicted proteins | sample 5403311 | NCBI WGS metagenome assembly WPCG01 (sample SAMN12869467, study PRJNA574797) | sludge metagenome | isolation source: wastewater treatment of Control | place: China:Beijing | collected 2019-05-17 | reverse complement strand
CCCGCCCGGCGCCAGCACTACCCGCCGTTCGGTGGCGGACGCGGCGAGGTAATCGGCCAGCGAACTCAGCCCACGCACGCTGGGCACGCGATTGCGGCCACATTGCTCGCAGGCTGCCACGGCGACCTGCTGCCAGTGCGCGACGCGGCGCTCGGCGCGCTCGCCGGCGAGACGCAGCACCGAACGCGCCGCGCTGAGCGGCTGCACCGCATGCACACCGAGCTCGACGGCCTTCTGCACCACCCAGTCCATCTTGTCGCCGGCCGCCAGCGCCTGCACCAGCACCACCTGCAGCGGCGACTCACGCTCGACGAAACGGCAGTCTTCCAGCTCTGCAGAGCACTCGCGCCCGCGCACCGCCAGCCGCGCCGGCCACTCGGCGCCACTGCCATCGAACAGCACCACGGCGTCGCCATCGCGCAGGCGGAGCACACGCACGGCATGATGGGCAAGGGCCTCGGGAAGGGCGACGCAGCCCCCTGCGGGGAGGGCGGAGGGGAAAAAGAAGCGCGCAATCATCGTGCTATTATAGGGACTCGGTAATACTTGCGCCGATCCCGGCAAACGCCCGCCACCGCGGGCTTGCGGGCATCGACCTCAAACCTCGTGCCGCGCGCCGCTCCCACCGGCCGTCGTGCGGCCGCCCCGGCTCAGGACACCCCGACATGCCGACCGCAGCACAACGCCTGGCCCGCGCCCGCGCGCTGGAATCACTGGTACGCGACGTGGCGCGCGATGAAATCCTGCCGCGTTACCTGAAGTCGGCGCGCAACCGCAAGGCCGACGGCTCGCTGTTCACCGAAGCCGATGTCGAATCCCAGCGCCGCTTCAGCGAGGAGCTGCCGAAACTGCTGCCCGGCCCGGTGCTCGGCGAGGAGATGACCGCCGAAGAACAGGCGCGGCTGTGGAGCGAGGGCCAGCGCGGGCTGTGGTGCATCGATCCGATCGACGGCACCACCAACTTCGCCAACGGCATCCCCTTCTTCGCCGTCTCGATCGCCTATCTGGTCGACCACGAACCACGTTTCGGCGTGGTCTACAACCCGGTCACCGACGAGTCCTTCTACGCCGCCAAGGGCGCCGGCGCCTTCCTCAACGGCACCGAACTGCCGCTGCGCCCGGCTGCGGCAAGCCTGCGCGATGCCGTCGCCGGGGTCGACTTCAAGCGCATCAGCCATCACCTCGGCGACGAGCTGGCGGTGCGCCCGCCCTACTACTCGCAGCGCAACTTCGGTTCCAGCGCGCTGGAATGGTGCTTCGTCGCCGCCGGCCGCCTGGACGTCTATCTGCACGGCGGCCAGATGCTGTGGGACTACGCCGCCGGCCGCCTGATCCTTGCCGAAGCCGGGGGTGAGGCCGCCGCACTCGACGGCGGCTCGCTGATGGCGGGGCCGGCAGTCAAGCGCGGCGTGGTCGCCGCCGCCAGTCCGGCACTGTTTGCCGAATGGCGCGCGTGGCTCAACAGCCACTCCTGAGCGCGGCAGTTACCCACGCCGCCCGCCAGGGCTTATCATTAGCGCGCACACACAAAGACCGGATACCATGGAACAGTCCGCTTCCGCCCAGTCCTGGGACAGCAGCCAGCAGGATCGCCGCAAGTACCACTACGTCCGCGAGATCTTCGACGAGGCCTACGAGCTGATCACGCCGTTCTTCGCCAAGGAAAACCGCTGGGGCAACGCCACCCTGGACCACCTTGCCTACCGCGTGGTGCGCGAGAACTACCCCACCCTGTCGTTCGAGGAGGTCCATGTGCTGGTACAGGCCTCCAAGCGTGTGTATACCGAGCTCGAAGCCGAGCGCGCGGCCTCCGGCCGCAACTGAGCGCGCCGCGCGCCATGTCGCTGAAGCACCCCATCATCGCGGTGACCGGCTCGTCGGGCGCCGGCACCACCACGGTCAAGCACACCTTCGAGGCGATCTTCCACCGCGAGAACGTCAACGCCGCAATCGTCGAAGGCGACAGCTTCCACCGTCACACCCGCGACGAGATGAAGCGCCTCATCGAGGAAGCCGAAGCGCGCGGCGAGCGCGGCATCAGCCACTTCGGCCCCGAGGCCAACCTCTTCGAAGACCTCGAACAGCTCTTCCGCGCCTATGGTGAATCGGCTACCGGACGGCGGCGCTACTACATCCACAACGAGGAACAGTCGGTACGGCGCAACCTGCCGATGGGCACCTTCACCGAGTGGGAAGACCTCCCGGTCGGCACCGATTGCCTGTTCTACGAGGGCCTGCACGGCGCCGTGCAGACCGGAACGGTGGACGTCGCGCGCTACGTCGACCTGCTGATCGGCGTGGTACCGACCATCAACCTGGAGTGGATCCAGAAGCTGCACCGCGACACCAAACTGCGCGGCTACTCCAAGGAAGCGGTGCAGGACACCATCCTGCGCCGCATGCATGACTACGTGCATTACATCGTGCCGCAGTTCACCCGCACCCACATCAACTTCCAGCGCGTACCGGTCGTCGACACCTCCAACCCCTTCATCGCCCGCGACGTTCCCTCGCTCGACGAATCGATGGTGGTGATCCGCTTCAAGGACCCGCGCGGCGTCGATTTCCCCTATCTGCTCAACATGATTCACGACGCCTTCATGAGCCGCGCCAACACCATCGTGATCCCTGGCGGGCGGCTCGACCTGGCGATGCAGCTGATCCTCACGCCACTGATCTGGAAGCTCATCGAACGCCGCCGGCAGTCGGTGTAGGCGCATACAGGCCCTACCAAGCAAGGGGGGTTTTCGGCGATAATCGCGGTTTTTCCCGCCCCCGAACGGCACCGAGGATCCCATGTCGCCCACCAGAAACGTCAAAGCCCCGGTATTCAACGAGATCACCGGAGCCATCCGCGCGCTGGCCATGGATGCCGTACAGCAGGCCAACTCCGGCCATCCCGGCGCCCCCATGGGCATGGCCGAGATCGCCGAGGTGCTGTGGCGCCGCCACCTCAAGCACAACCCGGCCAACCCGCAGTGGGCCGACCGCGACCGCTTCGTGCTCTCCAACGGCCACGGCTCAATGCTGATCTACGCGCTGCTGCACCTCACCGGCTACGACCTGCCGATCGAGGAAATCAAGCGCTTCCGCCAGCTCCACAGCAAGACTCCGGGCCACCCCGAATACGGCTACACCCCGGGCGTGGAAACCACCACCGGCCCGCTCGGCCAGGGCATCACCAACGCGGTGGGCATGGCGCTGGCCGAGAAGGTGCTGGCCGCCGAGTTCAACCGCCCCGGCCATGAGATCGTCGACCACCGCACCTGGGTGTTCCTCGGCGACGGCTGCCTGATGGAAGGCATCAGCCACGAAGCCTGTTCGCTGGCCGGCACCTGGGGGCTGGGCAAGCTCACCGCCTTCTACGACGACAACAACATCTCCATCGACGGCCACGTCGATGGCTGGTTCACCGACGACACCCCGAAGCGCTTCGAAGCCTACGGCTGGCAGGTCATCCGTGACGTGAAGGGTCACGACCCGGTGGAGATCGAAGCGGCCATCCAGCAGGCGCTGGCCAACACCACCCAGCCCACGCTGATCTGCTGCAAGACCGTTATCGGCGCAGGCTCGCCCAACAAGCAGGGCGGCCACGACGTGCACGGCGCCCCGCTGGGCGCGGCCGAAATCGCCGCCGCGCGCGAGCACATCGGCTGGAAGCATGCCCCCTTCGAGATCCCCGCCGAGGTCTACGCCGCCTGGGATGCGCGCCAGCAAGGTGCTGCCGCCGAGGCCGGGTGGAACGCCCGCTTCGACGCCTACCGCGCCGCCTTCCCGGACCTGGCCGCCGAGTTCCAGCGCCGCATGGCCGGCGAGCTGCCCGCCGACTGGAACGCCCATGTGGGCGCGGTGCTCGCCAAGGTCGTCGACAAGGCCGAGACCATCGCCACCCGCAAGGCCAGCCAGAACAGCATCGAAGCCTTCGCCCCCAAGCTGCCGGAACTGATCGGCGGCTCGGCCGACCTGGCCGGCTCCAACCTCACCCTGTGGTCCGGCGCCAAGGGTGTCAGCCGCGACAGCGGCGGCAACTATGTGTACTACGGCGTGCGCGAGTTCGGCATGGCCGCGATCGCCAACGGCATCAGCCTGCACGGCGGCCTGATCCCCTACACCGCCACCTTCCTGATGTTCAGCGAGTACGCGCGCAACGCCCTGCGCATGGCCGCGCTGATGAAGGCGCGCCAGGTGTTCGTGTTCACCCACGACTCCATCGGCCTGGGCGAGGACGGCCCCACCCACCAGCCGGTGGAGCAGACCGCGACGCTGCGCATGATCCCCAACATGGACGTCTGGCGCCCCTGCGACACCACAGAGTCCGCCGTGGCCTGGGCCAACGCCATCGAGCGCAAGGATGGTCCCAGCAGCCTGTGCTTCTCGCGCCAGAACCTGCCCTTCCAGGCGCGCACAGCCGAGCAGGTCGCGGCCATCCGCCGTGGCGGCTATGTGCTGTCGGAAGCCGACGCAAACATCAACGCGGGCAAGCCGCAGGCGGTGATCATCGCCACCGGCTCGGAAGTGGCGCTGGCGATGGCCGCACAGAAAGCGCTGGGTGAAGCCGGCATCGCGGTGCGCGTGGTATCCATGCCCAGCACCAACGTCTTCGAACGCCAGGATGCGGCCTGGAAGGCCGCCGTGCTGCCGGCCGGCGTGCCGCGCGTGGCGGTGGAAGCCGGCGTCACCGACGGCTGGTACAAGTACGTCGGCCTCGAAGGCCGCGTCATCGGCCTCGACCGCTTCGGCGAATCCGCCCCGGCCGGCGAGCTGTTCAAGGAATTCGGCATCACCGCTGAGGCGGTAGCCGCTGCCGTGCGCGCGGTGCTCGCCACCCGCTGAACCCCAACCCGCTGCAGTGCCGCGGCTGGTGGCAGCCGCAGCCCTGCAGCGCCGTTCTTTGCATCGAGGAGATCTGCATGCCCATCAAGCTTGCCATCAACGGTTACGGTCGTATCGGCCGCTGCACCCTGCGCGCCATCTACGAACTCGGCCTGCGTGACCAGTTCGAGATCGTCGCCGTAAACGCCTCCGGCGACCTAGCGACCAACGCCCACCTCACCAAGTACGACACCACCCACGGCCGCTTCGCCACCGAAGTGGCCACCGAGGGCGACAATACCCTCATCATCGGCGGCGACCGCATCCCCTTCTACTCCACCAAGAACCCGCTGGAGACCAACTGGGGGGCGCACGGCGTGGACGTGCTGCTCGAGTGCACCGGCGCCTACACCACCAAGGCGAAGGCCGAAGTGCACCTCAAGCAGGGCGCACCCAAGGTGCTGATCTCCGCTCCGGGCGGCGACGACGTCGATGCCACCATCGTGTATGGCGTCAACCACGACATCATCACCCCGCAGATGACCGTGGTCTCCAACGCCTCGTGCACCACCAACTGCCTGGCTCCGGTGGCCAAGGTGCTGGAGGACGCCATCGGCATCGAGAAGGGTCTGATGACCACCATCCACGCCTACACCAACGACCAGGTCCTGGTGGACGTGCGCCACAAGGACCTGCGCCGCGCACGCGCCGGCGCGCAGAACATCATCCCCACCAAGACCGGCGCCGCCAAGGCGGTGGGTCTGGTGCTGCCGACTCTGAAGGGCAAGGTTGACGGTTTCGCGCTGCGCGTACCGACCATCAACGTCTCCCTGGTGGACCTTACCTTCACCGCCCGCCGCGCCACTTCCAAGGAAGAGATCAACGCCCTCATGCACGCCGCCGCCAACGGCCCGATGAAGGGCGTGCTGGGTGTCAATGAAGCGCCGCTGGTATCCAGCGACTTCAACCACGACCCGCACTCCTCGGTGTTCGACGCCACCCAGACCCGCGTCATCGACGGCAACCTGGTGAAGGTGCTGGCCTGGTACGACAACGAGTGGGGCTATTCCTGCCGCATGCTCGACGCCGCCCGCGTGCTCGCCCAGGCCTGCTGAGCTCCACCCGTACAAGGGCCGCCCACGGGCGGCCCTTTTTCCATACTGCCCTGCCGACGACCCACCCCTCATGTCCCTGCGCCTCGCGATCAATGGCTACGGCCGCATCGGACGCTGCTTTCTGCGCGCACTGCATGAGTCGCCGTTCCGCGAGCGCTACCGCGTGGTGGCGATCAACGAACCGGCCGATCTCGCCAGCATCGCCTACCTGACCCGCTTCGACTCCACCCATGGGCGCTTTCCGGGCCAGGTCGCGACCACCGCCGACGGCCTGCTGATTGACGGCGAAGCGCTCACCGTCACCCATGCCGAGAACCCGGAGGTAGTGGACTGGGCGGCGATGAACCTCGACGTGGTGGTGGAATGCTCCGGGCGCTACGGGCGCCGCATCGAACTCGAACGTTTCCTCAAGGCCGGTGCCCCGCGCGTACTGCTCTCCCATCCCGGGCACAGCGCCGAGGACGTCGATGCCACCGTGGTGTACGGCATCAATCACGATGCTCTCAGCGGCAGCGAGCGCATCGTCTCCAATGCCTCCTGCACCACCAATGCCGCAGTGCCGGTGCTGGCCGTACTCGACGAGGCCTTCGGCCTCGACCACGCCCTGCTCACCACCCTGCATTCGGCGATGAACGACCAGCCGCTGATCGACGGCTACCATCACACCGACCTGCGCCGCACGCGCTCGGCGATGCAGTCCATCATCCCGGTGTCCACCGGTCTGGCGCGCGGCATCGAGCGCCTGCTGCCGCAACTGGCCGGGCGCATCAGCGCAAAGGCCATCCGCGTACCCACGCACAATGTCTCGGCGCTCGACATCGCCCTCACCGTGCGCCGCGAGGTCAGCGTGGACAGCATCAACGGCGTGCTGCGCGAGGCCGCCACAACGCGCTTCCCCGGCCTGCTGGCGTGGTCGGAGGATCCGCACGCTTCGATCGATTTCAACCACGACCCCCATTCGGCCATCGTCGATGCCAGCCAGACGCGCGCCAGCGGCAACCGCCTGTTCAGTGTGCTGCTGTGGTTCGACAACGAATGGGGCTTTGCCAGCCGCATGGTCGACACCCTGCACCACTGGCAGGCGCGCCGCCGCGCCGGAGCCGGCACCCGTATCCCCTAGTGCGGCAGGCGTGCCCGTCACGCCATCCGCGCTGAACCACCGAAAGCAAGCCAAGGAGACCGTCAATGCAAGTCAAGAAGCTCGCCGACCTCGACGTACGCGGCAAGAAGGTGTTCATCCGCGCCGACCTCAACGTTCCCCAGGACGACGCCGGCAACATCACCGAGGACACCCGCATCCGTGCGTCCATCCCGTCCATCCAGTACTGCCTGGACAACGGCGCCGCGGTCATGGTGACCTCCCACCTCGGCCGCCCCACCGAGGGCACCGTGGGCCCCGACGATACCCTGGCGCCGGTGGCCGTGCGCCTCGGGCAGCTGCTGCACAAGCCGGTGAAGCTGGTCTCCGACTGGGTGGACGGCGGCTTCACCGTCGAGCCCGGCCAGATCGTCCTGCTGGAGAACTGCCGCTGCAACAAGGGCGAGAAAAAGGACAACGAGGAGCTGGCGCGCAAGATGGCCGCCCTGTGCGACGTCTATGTCAATGACGCCTTCGGCACCGCCCACCGCGCCGAGGCCACCACCCACGGCATCGCCCGCTTCGCCCCGGTGGCCTGCGCCGGCATGCTGATGGGCGCCGAGATCGACGCGCTCTCCAAGGCCCTGCACGAACCGAAGCGCCCGCTGGTGGCCATCGTCGGCGGCGCCAAGGTATCGACCAAGCTCACCATCCTCAAGACCCTGGCCGACAAGGTCGACCAGCTCATCGTCGGCGGCGGCATCGCCAACACCTTCCTGCTCGCCGTCGGCAAGCGCATCGGCGAATCGCTCGCCGAACCCGAGATGGTGCGCGAGGCCCAGCAGGTGATGGACATCATGAAGGCGCGTGGCGCCGAAGTGCCGCTGCCGGTGGACGTGGTGGTGGCCGACGAGGTCTCGGCGCTGGCACGCGCCAACCGCATTTCGGTAGACGAAGTCGGCCCCCACGACCGCATCCTCGACTTCGGCCCGAAGTCCTCCGCCCGCCTTGCCGACATCATCGCCCACGCCGGCACCATCGTCTGGAACGGGCCGGTGGGCGTGTTCGAGCATGCGCAGTTCGCCGGTGGCACCAAGATGATGGCCTCGGCCATCGCCCACTCGGAGGCCTTCTCCATCGCCGGCGGCGGCGACACCCTGGCGGCCATCGCCAAGTTCCACATCGCCAACGACGTCGGCTACATCTCCACCGGCGGCGGCGCCTTCCTCGAGTTCCTCGAAGGCAAGACCCTGCCGGCCATCGCCGCGCTGGAGGCACGTTTCGGCGGCTGAGGACGACGGTGTGCCGGCTTCCACGCCGGCACACCCGCCCCGCCGTAGGTGAATCTCCGACTTGTGCCACGGGCACGGACGGCCCAGCATAGTGCATCGCACCATGCCCGAGAGCGCCGCCATGAACGTCAGCCCCGCCGCCCTGCCTGCCGACACCAGCAGTTCCGCAGCCAGCGGCATCCGCATCCCGCCGCAGCCGCAGGTGCTGATCGACCTCGTCGAGCTGCTCGGCTCCGACGACTACGATGCCCGCCGCACCGCCGCAGTGATCGGCCAGGACGCCGGCCTCTCGGCGATGATCTTCAAGGCCGTGCGCAGCCCGGCCTTTGGCGGCAGCCGCGCCCCCGACAGCCTCGATCAGGCCATCGTCCGCATCGGCTTCCGCCAGACCCTCAACATTGCCCGCGCGGTCGCCCTCAGCACCGCCATCGACGCCGGCCGGCGGCGTGCCTACGAGCTGTTCTGGACGCGCAGCCGCGAACTCGCCCAGCTCGCCGCGCTGATCGCCGAAGAACGCGTCTCGGTGTGCAACATCTTCCCCGACCAGGCCTACATGGCCGGGGTGTTCTTCGAGTGCGGGGTACCCGTGCTGATGCAGCGCTTTCCCGACTACTGCGAAGCCCTGCTGCTCGACGACCGTCTCGACATGCCCAGCCTGCGCGACGAGGACCTGCGCTTCAACGTCGACCACAGCTCCATCGGCTACCTGGTCGCCCGCCACTGGGGGCTGCCGGACTTCATCGCCCAGGCCATCCTCCACCACGAGGACGTTCCCCGTGGCGAACTGGGCGCGGTGCGCAGCCTGGTGGCCATCCTCCACCTCGCCAGCCATGCCCGCCTGCATGCCCTGCACATCCACGATTACAACTGGGAGCGCACCGGTGACGAGGTACTCGGCGAACTCGGCCTGCATCCCGATGACCTCGGCGGCTACCTCGCCGACCTCGGCGAACGCTTCCTGCCCCTGAAGCTGTAGCGCCCGCGCCGCCGCGGTAGAATGGGCGACCGCGCCGGCCACGCCGCCGGCACACCGCCCAGGAGACACCATGCCGCGTCACACCAAGATCGTCGCCACCCTCGGACCGGCCTCGTCCGACCCTCAGGTCCTCGAACGCATGGTCCATGCCGGCATCGACGTGGTGCGCATGAACTTCTCCCACGGCAAAGCCGAAGACCACGTCGCCCGTGCCGCGACGATCCGCGAGGCGGCGGCACGCGCGCGCCGTCCGGTGGGCATCCTCGCCGACCTGCAGGGCCCCAAGATCCGCATCGGCAAGTTCGCCGAGGGGCGCATCACCCTGCGCCGTGACGCCGCCTTCATCCTCGACGCACGCTGCGAACTGGGCGACCAGGAACGCGTCGGCCTCGACTACCGCGACCTGCCCAAGGACGTCCGCCCCGGCGACATCCTCCTCCTCGACGACGGCCGCCTCAAGCTCGCCGTCGAGCGCGTGCTCGGCAGCGAGATCCACACCGTGGTGCGCGTCGGCGGCGAGCTGTCGAACAACAAGGGCATCAACCGCCAGGGTGGCGGCCTCACCGCGCCCGCGCTGACCGCCAAGGACATGGACGACATCCGCACCGCCGCGCAGATCGGCGTGGATTTTCTCGCCGTCTCCTTTCCCAAGAGCGCCGCCGACATGTACATGGCCCGCCAGCTGATGCGCGCGGCCGGCGGCGACGCCCTGCTGATCGCCAAGATCGAGCGCACCGAGGCGGTGTCCAACCTCGACGAGATCCTCGAAGCCTCCGACGGCATCATGGTGGCGCGGGGCGACCTCGCCGTGGAGGTCGGCGACGCCGCCGTGCCGGCACTGCAGAAGCGGATGATCCGCGCCGCACGCGAGTGCAACAAGCTCACCATCACCGCAACACAGATGATGGAGTCGATGATCAGCAGCCCGGTACCGACCCGCGCCGAGGTCTCCGACGTCGCCAACGCCGTGCTCGACGGCACCGATGCGGTCATGCTGTCGGCGGAAACCGCGGCCGGCAGCTATCCCGTCGAGGTCGTCGAAGCGATGAGCCGGGTCTGTCTGGAGGCGGAGAAATCCGCCGAAGTCACGCTCGACCGCGAAGTCCTCGACCAGGTGTTCACCCGCATCGACCAGTCCATCGCCATGGCGGCAATCTGGACCGCCTACCACCTCAAGGTGAAGGCCATCGCCTCGTTGACCCAGACCGGCTCCACGGCGCTGTGGATGAGCCGCCTGAACAGCGGCGTGCCGATCTACGCGCTGACCCCGGAGGTCTCGGCGCGCAACCAGATGACCCTCTACCGCGAGGTCTATCCGCTGCTGATGAGCCAGCAGCACCACGATCGCGACGTGCTGCTGTGGGAGGCCGAGCAACTGCTGCTCGACCAGGGCGTGGTGAGCTACGGCGACCTCATCGTGCTCACCATCGGCGAGCCCATAGGCGCCGCCGGCGGCACCAACACGCTGAAGATCGTCCGCGTCGGCGACCACCCCTCGCCGCTGCAGGACTGAGGCACGCGCCCGGCGCTGCGCCCTCGCGCCGTATCAATCGGTAAGCGTATTTCATGCTTGCCACACTGACGGGCTAAAATCGCCCCTTTACCATTACTGCCAGAGCCGGCTGCGCCGGCCACCCTCGGAGGAACACCATGCCGCTCGTTTCCATGCGCCAGCTTCTCGACCACGCCGCGGAGAACGGCTACGGCCTGCCGGCATTCAACGTGAACAACCTGGAGCAGGTCCAGGCGATCATGGAAGCGGCCGCCGAAACCGACAGCCCGGTCATCATGCAGGCCTCCGCCGGCGCCCGCAAATACGCCGGCGAGGCTTTCCTGCGCCATCTCATCGACGCCGCCGTGGAAGCCTATCCGCACATCCCCATCGTCATGCACCAGGACCACGGCCAGTCTCCCGCTGTGTGCATGGCGGCGATCCGCTCGGGCTTTTCCAGCGTGATGATGGACGGCTCGCTGCTGGAGGACGGCAAGACGCCCTCCTCCTATGAGTACAACGTCGCGGTGACCCGCGAGGTGGTCAAGCTCTCGCACGCCATCGGCGTCACCGTGGAAGGCGAACTGGGCTGCCTGGGCTCGCTGGAAACCGGCATGGCGGGCGAGGAGGACGGCATCGGCGCAGAAGGCAAGCTCGATCACAGCGCGCTGCTCACCGACCCGGACCAGGCCGCCGACTTCGTCAAGCAGACCGACTGCGACGCGCTGGCGATCGCCATCGGCACCAGCCACGGGGCCTACAAGTTCACCCGCAAGCCCACCGGCGACATCCTCGCCATCGACCGTATCAAGGCCATCCACGCGCGCATCCCCAACACCCATCTGGTGATGCACGGCTCCTCCAGCGTGCCGCAGGAACTGCTGGAGATCATCCGCCAGTACGGCGGCGACATGAAGGAAACCTACGGCGTGCCGGTCGAGGAGATCGTCGAGGGGATCAAGTACGGCGTGCGCAAGATCAACATCGACACCGACATCCGTCTGGCGATGACCGGCGCAGTGCG
>WPCG01128694.1_pt1 | contig 11800 bp, 9 predicted proteins | sample 5403311 | NCBI WGS metagenome assembly WPCG01 (sample SAMN12869467, study PRJNA574797) | sludge metagenome | isolation source: wastewater treatment of Control | place: China:Beijing | collected 2019-05-17 | reverse complement strand
TGAGGTATTCAGATGCCTTTAAGGAGGCTGCCTTTATTGGAAAAGCCAGGGTTCAATTGTTGAGGGACATGGGAGCTTGCCTCAGCCCCTTTAATGCATTTTTACTGCTTCAAGGATTGGAGACATTGTCATTACGTGTGAAAGAGCATGTGAAAAACACACGGAAAATCGTGGCCTTTTTGCAGGGGCACCCTAAAATCGCTTGGGTAAATTATCCCGAACTCGAGAATCATCCATCAAAGGCCTTAGCAGATGCCAATTTTCCTAAGGGGACAGGCTCCATTTTTTCTTTTGGAATCAAGGGGGACATTGAGGCTGCAAAAACCTTTATTAAGGGCCTGGAGCTTTTCTCACTCCTTGCAAATGTTGCGGATGCAAAGTCGCTTGTTATCCATCCGGCGAGCACAACGCATGCCCAGCTAGACCCTCAGCAACAGCTTAAAGCAGGAGTGACGCCTGACCTTATTCGCTTATCTGTAGGATTAGAAAATGCGGAGGATTTGATCGAAGATTTAAATCAAGCGCTTCATAGCGTTTAAAAGCACACCGTCAGGGGTATCCTCAGTGAAAAGGTGTTGAGGTGACTGATGGCTGAGACAATGGATTATTATAAAACGCTTCAAGTGGATATTGAGGCAGACGCCGATGTTATTGAAGCGGCCTACAAAAAGCTATGCAAAAGGTATCACCCAGATGTGAGTACCAGCTTAGATTCAATCGAGCGAATGAAAACAATTAATATAGCTTATGAGACCTTAAAGGACCCTGTGCTGAGGAAGCGATATGATTATCAAGTTAATATGGCATTTAAAGCAAAGCGCATTAACCCCATGTCTGAGCAAGCGCAAGGAGCACAGCGGGTTTTAAACCACTATTTTAAGCATATCCTTACAAAAAATTATAAGGAAGCCTACACCTTTATATCTTCTGAGGATAAATTAAAAATGAGTGTAGATGATTTTTCAGCTTGGCAGACGGCAGTTTCTCGGGTGTATGACTTAAAAAATACCTTGTTGAGTTTAAGCGTGAAACGCAAAATGTTCAGACAAAACGGCAATGGTATGCCCAAACCTATGATTTTATTGTTTTGACCGAAGAGCATAATTACGTTATTGGTAGGGTTGAAAGAGATTATGTTTATAAGCGTGTTTTGCTTGAAAATCAGAGCTTAAAAGTGTACATGGGTTATGAAACCGTCAGTACCCTCATTCAGCGCTTTGAAAATCTGATTAAAAAGCCCAATCATGCGACGCGTGATGTTGAAATGCCCATTTTACTCAAAGCCCTAAGCCTGGAAAGTCAACGTTATGTAAGGCACGGTCGACCATTTAGCGCAATGCTGCTACGGGTTCAAGGGTGTCACCAAAGTGAAACAGATTACCTCATAACGAGCATTCGTCAGCATTTACGTGAGCTGGATACTGTTGGCATCTGGCGAGAGGGTGTCTTGATGATTGTTTTGCCAGAGACGACGCATATGCAATGCAAGCCTGTGAGCGACAAGCTGCGAGCTGCATTGAATGCACAAAACAAGGCATGCCTTATGCAGATAGCTTTTGGAGAGTATAAGGGTGAGCTTAAGCAGTTTATGATGACCCTTGAGAGAAAATTAAAACAACCATCCTGAGCCTCAGAATGGTTGTTTTTTTAGGACTTGAGCTGCCGCATCTCATATATGAGAAACCCCGCGGTTGTAAGCGTTGCAATAAAATCCGCAACAGGACCAGCCATCCAAACTCCGTAAAGACCCCAAAACTGAGGGAGAATGAGTAGCATGGGAATTAACACAATTACCTGCCGTAAGAGGCTAAGAAACATTGATTTTGGAGCCTTACCCACAGCTTGGAAGTAGTTTGCACTAACGATTTGAAAGCCAATCAGTGGCATCATAAGGAAAAAGATTCTCATTCCAGTGCTTGCTACCTGTATCAGCTCAGGGTCGTCATTAAAGAGCTTAATGGCTGAAACCGTAAAAAATTGAGTTACAATAAATCCAAGTAAGGAAAAGCCCGTCGCTCCGATAATGGCATATTTAAGAGCTTGCTTGACCCTTTTGTAAGCCTTTGCGCCGTAATTATAGCCAATAATAGGCTGAGAGCCTTGGTTGATTCCAAAAACTGGCATTAAAAATGTAATGGCAATGGCATTGATCGCTGTCATGGCACTGATGGCAATATCGCCACCATAGGTCTTAAGGGCATTGTTGGATATGATGGTTACAATGCTTGCTGCCACCTGCATAAAAAAAGGCGACATACCAATGCTTAAAATGCTAATAATCACGCGAAAGTCTAAAGTAAGGTGTTCTTTTTTTAAGGATAAGTGTGATTTTTTACCAGTGAAATGGCTAAGCACCCAAATTGCAGAAACGAGCTGAGAAATAATGGTGGCAAGCGCAGCACCCTTATTGCCCATTTTGAAGGTAAAGATAAAAATTGGGTCTAAAACGATGTGTGTTACAGCACCTAAGAGCATCGTTTTCATTGCAATACTAGGATTGCCTTCCGCGCGAATGACGTTGTTGAGACCAAATCCGATACCTTGAAAGACGGAGCCCAATAAAATAATGGTAATGTAGTCATTGGCATAGTCAAAGGTTGCCTCGCTGGCACCAAACAAATAAAGTAAAGGCTCTTTAAACATAAGCCCGACAATCGTAACGATTGACATGATGATGAGCAAAAGGATGAAGGCATTGCCTAAAATATGCTCAGCTTCTTTTTTATTGTTTTGTCCAAGCCGAATTGAAATTCGAGCACCTGCTCCGATACCAACAAGCATACCAAAGGCCATTAGGAGCGTCATAAATGGCATTGAAAGACCAATACCAGTCATAGCAAGTGGACCAAGCCTTCCAATGTAAATGCGGTCAACGACATTATAAAGTGCGTTCACAAGCATACCAACAATTGCTGGAATAGAAAAGGTGATGAGTAGTTTTAATACGTTTTCATTTTTTAGGGATTCATTGTTTGTCATAGGTGTCCTCTTTATTATAATGGTTGTTGCGTACGCAACTATAATATTTCATAACACGAAATTTGTCAATCATCATTGTTTGTGATAAAATGTGAGAGGTTATTAAGAATGGCTACAAGAGATGGAGGGCTTAAGATGGATCATTTTGAAAAGCAGCTTGATAAGTATGCAGACCTTGCTGTGAGCGTGGGGATTAATGTTCAGGAAAAAGAAGGTTTGATTATTACGGGTAATGAAGCGACGTTGCCATTAGCGCGAAAAATTATGAGAAAAGCATATGAAAAGGGCGCTAAGCACGTTGAGTTTATCATGAGTGATGATGAGATGAAGGTTATTCGCTATGAGCATGGAAAAGAGTATGTTTTTGAAGCGTTCCCTGAATGGTACATTGACATGCTAATCAAGATGTATGAGTCAAATTATCACCATATGTTTATCTCAGCACCAAATCCAGAATTGTTAAAAGCGATACCAGGTGATCTTGTTGCAAAGGACCAAAAAACGGCATCTCAAGCTGCAGCACCTGCAATGAAATATAGAATGACCGGGCAAACGAAATGGACCATTGTCGCCGTACCATCAGTGGCATGGGCCAAAAGTGTGTTTCCAAATGAAGAAGAGCATGTCGCTGTAGAGATGCTATGGGAAAAAATATTTGATGCAACGCGTGTAAGTGCCGAAGAGCCAGTGAAAGCGTGGATAGATCATGATGCTCAGCTAAAAAAATACAAAAATTACTTAAATGAGCAGCAGTTTGAAAAACTACATTTAAAAAGCCCAATAACAGATTTAGAAGTGTATTTGGCTGATGAGCATTATTGGATGGGCGGCTCTAAGATGAGCTTAGCAGGTAGCCCATATGTGGCAAACATTCCAACAGAAGAAGTCTTTACGACGCCCCACCGTTTAAAGGTCAATGGAACCTGTACGGCCACAAAACCATTAAGTCTCAATGGGAAACTGGTTGAGGGCTTTGGTTTTACCTTTAAAGACGGTAAGGTTACAGACTATTTTGCAGAAAAAGGCAAAGATGTGCTTGATCGCTTGCTTTCAAATGATGAAGGTGCTGTTTATCTTGGTGAGGTTGCACTTGTAGGGGATGATTCCCCAATATCGAATACGGGTATTTTATTTAATAATACCTTGTTTGATGAAAATGCATCGGTCCACCTTGCGCTTGGAAGAGCTTATGCCTATGCTATGCAAAATGGTTCTAACCTAACACAAGAAGAATTAGAAGCAAAGGGTGCGAATTTTAGCTTGATCCATGTTGATTTCATGATTGGAAGCCCTGATATGGATATCGTTGCTTATAAAAAAGATGGCACAAGGGTCGTTTTATTTGAAAAAGGAAATTGGGTTATTTAACATGAAGGCGCCTTATGGCGTCTTTTTCTAGCCTATTTTTACAATTGGTGCTAAAATAGGTAAAAAGGGTTTGAGGTTTTTTATGCACAAAAAAGAAATAAAATCCAACCGCCATAATTGGTTTAAATTAGATAATGCAGGGAAATTATACCCTTCTATTGCGTCGCCGAGAGTATCGACAATCTATCGGATCACAACGGTGACAAAGGATGTGATAAACCCACAAAGATTGCAAGCTGCTCTTGAGTGCGCTGCAAAAACGTACCCCATGTTTAATGTGCGGCTAAGAAAGGGCGTATTTTGGTATTTTTTAGAGGAAATTGCTCAGGTACCAAAGGTTCTTAAAGAAAATTATTTTCCTTGCACCTCAATTAATATGAAGACAAGCCAAATTACCCCATACAGGGTCCTGTATTACCAAAATCAGATTCACCTTGAGATGTCACACGCTATGGCTGACGGGCATGGTGCAATGACCTTTTTAAAATGCATACTCAAGCACTATTTTGAACCCTCTGAGGGTGGTTTGCAAGCTGTTGATACAATACCGCCAGCCTTAATGAGTGAATACACGGAAGATGCTTTTCAAAAATACTATGAAAAGGGCGTTCCGGGTCCGGAAAAAGTTGGCAAGGCCTACCACCTGCCTTTTGAATTAATCCCCATTGGCGAATACAGTGTCTTATATGGAACGTTTCAGAATGATGATTTCAAGAGGGTAGCCAAAACCTATCAAACATCACAGAATAAAATGATGCTATGCTTGTACTTTGAAACCCTACAGGAGTTTGTAAAGTCTGAAATACAAGCCGGTAGGCTGAGCAAGAAAGACTTAAAACCTATTATACTAAATGCGCCTGTTAATTTAAGGGGCTTGTTTAAATCCGAAACCCTAAGAAATTTTTTCATTAGCATTACGCCAAGGATTGATTTGAGGCTAGGAGAGTATAGCAGGGAAGAAATTCTTGCGTATCTGGACCATTATTTTGCCCTGTCTATGAATGAGAAATTTTTAAAACGCTATATCTCGAGAAATTTTAAAAATGAGCTTTTTTGGCATGTGAGGCTTATTCCGCTAGCCGTTAAAAATGCCATTATGCCGATGATCTATAGTTATTATGGTGAAAGCAGTTATACGAGCAGTATCTCGAATTTAGGGTCATTTGAAATCAATGATGCATGGGGTGACCAAATTGAAAGGTTTATGGTTTTGCCACCGCCAAGTGAAGGAAATATCATAAAGGCGGTTGTCATGACCTATAGGGGTGTGTCAACAATTTCCTTTGGTAGCTTAACGGCGAATAAGACGATCGAAAAAATATTCTTTAGAAAGCTCATTGAAGAGGGCGTTCCCGTATCCATAGAGAGCAATTATTAGGAGGCATATATGGCATATTGTAGTAAATGTGGTGTGAAGCTTGGCAATCATGTTTCCCATTGCCCATTATGTATGTATCAAGTGCCCGAAGACTTGATAAAAATCGAAGAAGGAAGCAAAATTTTCCCAGAGGCAGTAAACGCTTACGATCGCCAAAAGGAAGTCACACGAAATATGGTTTTTTACACGTATTTTATGGTAAGCTTAGCAACTATAGGTATTTTTATTATTATGAATGTGTTAACAGAGCGATGGAGCCGTTTTTTTGAGTATGGTGTTGTGATTGTTTTAGCTTCGGTAATTCTAGTGTTTTTATTGCTAGGGTATATAAAGCGTATTGCCTATATTTTTCTTGGGCTAGGTACGACGGTTTTGTTTATAACAATGCTCCTTGATGGGCTAGATGGCCGATTGACATGGTCGGTGACCTTTGTTTTACCAATTGCCGTTGTATCAACCCTTGTCGCAATAATTGTGAGCAAACGCTATTCAAAAAGCGCTTATACGAATCACTTTATTTTTGTACCCGTGTATATTTGCATTGCACTATCTGTAATGCTTCCCTTTGTGGAAATTGTTATTGACCTTAATGTTCAGCAAAGCGTATCCATGAGCTGGTCCATTGTTGCGAGCTTTTCGCTCTTGGCCTTTTCAGCCTTGATATCGGGGCTCTATTTAAAGCTTCCACGTTATGTAAAGGAAAGGCTTATTCGTTTGTTTCATATTTAGCGTTTGTCACAGTGATGTCACACGTATGTGATAGAATAATGACGGCTAAGATAGATATGTGCGTTTTGTGGAGGTGTTATGAATAAACCATTAAACCGCCTTCTCCATGAAGGGGATCGTTTTGAAATGTTCATTGAAGGCATGAGGGTTTCGCTGGAGAGCTCGCTTGATGAGGTGCTTAATCAAAATGAGTTAAAGCTACAAACCCAGTTACCGTCGATCCCCATGAAGGCTTTATCGCAAAAAACGGTTGAGCTTGTAACGAAGAAAGATGCCACAGGGATTATACGGATAAAAGGAAAAATTAAATCTCTCGATTATGACGGCGCCTTTGCTGAGATGACAATTGAGCTCGATGATGATATTGAGCAGATGCAACGCAGGGCATTTTACAGGCTGCCCATACTAAGAGACATTACCGTTTTATCAGACCAGGCTACGAAGGTTGTAGGCATGACACAAAATATTAGTGCAGGTGGTTTGAAATGTTTGATTTCGAGCACCTTTAGTGTTGGCGAGCTCATTCATTTGAGTATGGACCTAGGCAAGGATACATACCAGTTCAAAGCGAGGATACTCCAGTCTTCGCCTGTTGACCAGTCTGACTCAAAGTGTATGGTTAGGGTTGAATTTTTAAATATTTCGGAAAAACAGCGCTCAAAGCTTTTGGCGTATATTTTTCAAGAGCAGTCAAAGCAGCAGCTCAAATGTAACGCTTAAGAAGGCCTCCATTAATGGAGGTTTTTTTTATTACTGAACGTCTTGGAAAGGTGTATAAGATGTGGTATACTACGTTTATGAAAACGTTACCGAAAACGTTTCCAGGAGGTTTGATCATGAGACATACCAATATAAAGGATATTGCTAAAATTGCAGGCGTTGGCGTTAGCACAGTGTCCCGTGTCATTAATGGCCACTCTGATGTCAAAGAAGAAACACGTCAGCATGTTTTAAACGTCATTGAAACCTATAATTACATTCCAAACAACAGTGCAAGGAATCTGAAACGACTAGAGTCAAACCATGTGGGTATATTGATTAAAGGCATGTACAATCCTTTCTTTGCTCAAATGGTCCAAACGATTGAAAAAGCCCTTGCAAATGCGGATTATACAGCCATTGTTCACTATAATATTGATGATTTAAAGGACAGTGATGCAGCCTATGAATTTGTGATGGAGAAAAAATTAAAAGGCATTATTTGCTTAGGAGGGGACTTTGATGCCTTGACAGAGGCTGATGTCAAGCGACTTCGGGTGCCGTTTATTCTAGCGTCCACTCAAATACCACAGAGTCTAGATAAAACCATTTTTTCTTCTGTGATGATTGACAATGAAAAGGCTGCCTACGAAGCCGTGATGGCGATATGCCACATGGGGCATAAGCACATAGGTATCATTACCACTGGCGAACAGGATAAATCCATAGGAACCATCAGAACTCAAGGGTACATTAAAGCCCTTGAAGATTGCAAGCTTATGAAACGAGAGGATTATTTTGAGTTAGGAGCATATACCTTTGAAACTGGCTACGAAGCCATGAAACGATTGATGAAAAAAGCACCAGATATAACAGCTGTCTTTGCTATTTCTGATGTGATGGCTATTGGTGCAGCCAGAGCCATTATCGAAGCGGGCAAGAACATACCAGAAGACATATCGTTGATGGGCTTTGATGATATTGATTATGCTGCCTTTTTTAATCCCCCTTTAACGACTGTTAGGCAGCCTGTTGATCTTATTGCCGATGAAACAGCAAGCTTGATGATAAAAATGTTAGATGAGGAAGGCGAACACCAACACCGTATTTTTGACACGAAAATTATATACCGATCTTCTTGTAAAATAATAGAAACCGGAGGTGAGTAGTTCATGAAAAATGTTGTTCAGCATTTAAAGGTAGGCCAAGTGATTCCCACACAAACCATTATTTCAAAACAAGGGGTGCACTCTGTAGAGTCTTTGCCTTTAGGCAGCTGTAAGGTAACTGAAAATGGACATCAGTGGGTCTTTCCCTTATCAGAGCATGATGTTGTCTATGGATTAGGGCAAAGCATGAGGGGCATGAATAAAAGAGGGTATGTGTATGAATCCTTCTGTTCAGATGACCCAAGCCATACACCAGACAAAACGGCTTTGTATGGTGCTCATAACTTTTTTGTTGTCATTGGAGAAAGGACCTGGGGATTATACACAGACTTAGCGGGAAAAATAAGCCACGATGTAGGATTTTCGGATCGCAGTTCTGTGAAGCTTGATATTGAAGGTGAGAACTATGATATGTATTATTTTGAAGGGAGCTACCAGTGGATCACATCTCGCTTTAGAGAGATGATTGGTCAAAGCTATGTTCCTCCAAAATGGGCTTTTGGTTATCAGCAAAGCAGGTGGAGTTATGAAAATCAAGATGTCGTACGTGAAATCGCCAATACGATGCAAACGTATGATATTCCGTGTGATGCCATTTACCTAGATATCGATTATATGGAGCGCTTCAAAGACTTTTCAACAAGCGATACGCGTTTTCCAGATTTTGAGACATTTGTGAGCGATATGCGTGCAAAGGGCATAAGGCTTGTGCCGATTATAGATGCCGGCGTAAAGATTGAGGCAGGCTATGATGTTTATGAAGAAGGTATTGAAAAGGGGTATTTTGTGCAGGGAGAGGATGGAGAGCCTTTTGTTGCCGCAGTTTGGCCAGGTCGGGTACATTTTCCAGATTTTTTAAATGCTGAGGCGCGTGCTTGGTTTGGACGGAAGTATCATACACTTATTGATATGGGAATTGAAGGTTTTTGGAATGACATGAATGAACCTGCGATTTTTTACTCAGAGGCTGGGCTTCAATCCGCGATCGAATACGTGAGTTCAAAGCAAGATGAGAATTTAGACATTTATTCGTTTTTTGAACTGAAGGACCGCATCTTAGGGCTTTCCAATGCTGACAAAGACTACAAGAGTATGTACCATCTCATGGATGGTAAGCGTGTCAATCATTTTGATGTTCATAACCTTTACGGCTACAAGATGACACAAAGTGCTGCTGAAGGCATGTTAGCCTACAATCCTGAGAAAAGATTTTTACTTCTCACAAGGGCGTCTCATATTGGCATGGCAAAGTATTCAGGAATATGGACAGGAGATAATGCCTCATGGTGGGAGCACCTCAAGTTAAACCTTCAAATGCTACCAGGCTTAAATATGGCAGGCTTTGTTTACTCTGGCGCAGATACTGGTGGGTTTGGAAGCCATTGTAGCGCTGAGCTTTTGACACGCTGGATTCAGTTGAGCATATTCACCCCCTTGTTTAGAAACCATTCTGCAATGGGAACAAGGCAACAAGAGCCATGGGCTTTTGATACTGAAACGCTAAAGCGTGTCCGCCACTTTATTCGACTCAGGTATGCGATGATGCCATATCACTATACGGAGTATATCCATTCTGTGCTGGATCATACCATGCTCTTTTCACCCCTAGCACGTGATTATGACGATCTGCGTGTGCGTGGCGTGGAGGATCAAGTGCTTTATGGTCAAAGCCTCATGCTAGCGCCAGTTTTAGAGCAAAATGCTAGGGGAAGATACGTGTACCTACCAGAGCCTATGCTCTTATGGCAGGTTCAATCTGTGGAGACACTATCGCCAGATACGATGACACTTATGCCAAAGGGCGACCATTATATACAGGTGTCTTTAGATGAAGTCCCCATGTTTATTCGACAAAATCAATTGGTGCCCTTGTGTCGACCAGCTAATCAAGTAGACAAGCTTATGCTTGACGATATCAGCCTTGTTGGTTTTGTTCCTTCAAATGCAAGCTACACCATTTGGGATGACGACGGTGTTCATAAAAACTACCGACAAAGGTATGTACGGGTTACTGTTTCAAAGTATGAGGGGCAGTTTAACGTTCATATTGAAACCAATGTACATGAATTACAGACAGTCACCCTCTATTTAATGGATGAACATGGCAAGGTTCACTGCGTGAAGCAAACAGAATGCGACCGCAAGATGACAAATGACAGATTACAAGATAAATGTTAGATGAATGAAGGAGGAATTATGAAAGATTTTAAACAGTCTCTTGAGTATATTTTAAAGGCTGAATATGGGAAAACAATTGAAAAAGCAACAAAAGCGGAGCTTTACAATGCACTTTCTAAAACGGTGATGGCTGACATTGCAGATCAATGGACTCAAAGCAATGACACCTACGCGAAATCAAAGCAGGCATACTATTTTTCAGCTGAATTTTTAATGGGAAGGGCGCTTGGTAACAATTTAATGAACCTCGGCCTATACTATGATATTGAAGCTGAGCTAAAGGCGCTTGGAATTGACTTAAATGCTTTAGAGGAAGCGGAAGAGGATGCTGGATTAGGAAATGGTGGTCTTGGTAGACTTGCTGCTTGTTTTTTAGATTCTGCTGCAACAATGAACTTACCATTGCACGGTTACGGTATTCGTTATGATTTTGGTATTTTTAAGCAATACTTTGAAGACGGCTTCCAGAAGGAAATCGCAGATCACTGGACCAAATATGGTGATCCGTGGTCAATAAGGAAAGAAGATGAGGCTGTAAGGGTTCATTTTGCAGACGGTGACGTGATGGCAGTCCCTTACGATACACCAATTATTGGATATGGCACACGCAATATTAATACATTGAGACTTTGGAAGGCAGAAGCCATTGAGCCTTTTGACTTTGAGCAATTCAATGACCAGGACTATGATGCATCTGTAAAGTTGAAAAACAGAGCAGAAGATATATCAAGAGTTCTTTATCCAAACGATTCAACCTCAGAAGGGAAAATTTTAAGGCTAAAGCAGCAATACTTTTTTGTGTCGGCTTCGCTTCAGGAGCTTGTCAGAAAGTTTAAGTTAGCCCATGGGAAGCATTTTGAGAAGTTTCCTGAGTATGTTGCCATTCAGCTTAACGATACTCACCCTGTTGTAGGTATACCAGAGCTTATGCGTATTTTAGTGGATGAAGAGCACTTAAGCTACAAAAAAGCATGGCAAATTTCTAAGGAGACATTTGCATACACTAATCACACAATTTTAATGGAAGCTTTGGAAAAATGGTGGATCGGTTTCTATAAAGAGCTGTTGCCTAGAATTTATGACATCATTTTAAAGATAGACAAGCGTTTTGTCACAGAGCTTAAAGAAAAACAGTATACAAAGGATCAAATTCACGATATGCATATTGTATCTGATAAAATGATTCACATGGCGTATCTGGCGATTTATGGCACAAAAGCGACAAATGGTGTTGCAGCCCTTCATACGGATATTCTTAAAAATCAAGAGTTAAAAGCGTGGTATGAGCTCTTTCCTGAAC
>WPCG01082432.1_pt1 | contig 11802 bp, 12 predicted proteins | sample 5403311 | NCBI WGS metagenome assembly WPCG01 (sample SAMN12869467, study PRJNA574797) | sludge metagenome | isolation source: wastewater treatment of Control | place: China:Beijing | collected 2019-05-17 | reverse complement strand
GGTTCAATAAGGCAGGTATTCTATGAGGATAACAGGATAATCGGAAGTATCGGTTACATCCTTCCGAGTTCAAAGATAATACATCGGCAAAGCGGAAGTGATTATATTATGCAGGCTGACCCCCAGGGAGGAGTCAATCTTCAGGTCCGGCTCGCAGCAGGGACAGAAATATCTGAGGAAGAATACAAAAGTGTTTTCAGGAAAATGTTCTCTGATCTCGGCCTGAATCCAGAGGAAGTGAATCATTTTGATTTTGAGTACTCTCCATCTTCATGGTGACATGCTCAGGGTTTCCCTTCCCGTTGTATGCGTCATCAGTATCATGCCGCTGTCGTGAAGACTTCTGGATCTCCCTGAACATAACCCTTAGCACCCGGTCCCTGATCATGTTCCGCTCTTTATACGTGCACTTGTAGTATACCCTTATTTTCATGCCGTCCTTATCGGAATCCAACCTCAGTGTAACTCGTGTTGATACCGTCTTTCCTATTTCCCCGGACATCCGTTCCAGCAATCCATCAAGGTCAAGAGACATTTTATCCATATCAACCGGCATATTTTTCAGGTAGAGGTCAAATTCACTGCTGAAACGGCTTCTTCCATAGTTGTGAATCGGTTTCTCCAGAAATATCTTATTGGGCATCTTGTAGAAATCCTCATACGTTTCAGGAGAGTCATCCAGCAGCACATAGAACATTCCTATATGCTTGACAAGCCCTTCCACTCCCTCTACATTGATATAATCACCTATCTTGAAGGGTTTTTTAGTGAGGAGGATGAACCATGCAATATACGAAAGGATAACGTCCCGGATAGCAAACGCAAAACCGGTCGCAATCAAACCAAAGAAGATCGCTATGTTCTGGACTGTTATTCCTAACTGCACAAAGATAAAGACCGTCGCTATGGAATAGAGCAGCCCGATGTATGCTTTCGTGAGCAGGATCTTCTGTTCAGGTTCAAATGTGTCACCAAAGAAGTCTATAATACTATTAACTGTCAGCCTGGCAGCAACAGATGCAAGCGCATAGGACAGAAGGATAGTAATGACCAGCTCCACATATTCCATGATGGCCTGGGGAATATTGATGAGGTTTTGCTGGTTGGCAAGCACAATGGATGCCATTACCATGCTCAGGAGTAAAAATAATAATATTGTCCGGTTCAGGAAAGTGTGTTTCAGCCGCCCCTTGAACTCATTAAGCGAATTACCGTTTTTCTTCCCATTGGGTGGTTCTGTGACCATACAAGTACCTTTTTTTAAAGCCTTTTAGCCTATTCATGGCTTTAGTGCATATATATCTTTGTCAAATATATGAATATATAGGCTGCAGGCTAACTATTCAGAGGTACATCCTATGGTTAGTAGCAGAGGCGTGTCGTGGAAACTGGGTGTGGAATGTGGGGGGTGGTACGTTGAGAACAAACACACCTCTTGCTAAAACTCTAACGAATCTTATAATAGACCATTCCTTTAAAGCCTTGCGGACGACATTATACTATTTCTTATGTATGGTATAAGTTGTTCATGTGATCACACATAATCTTGCTGCAAGCCAATCCATAAAAATACAAGTGTGTGATTAAGGCAACATTCCATGCATAAAGCAAAAAGCCACATTCTTAGTCACACATTGCTTTTTTCCATTGTTCCAGCTTTTCGCTGAATTTCATAACCCTTGCAGAACTTGAAGACGGGACTGTGAAGATCATGACTCCGACAGGCACTTTGCAATGTCTTATGTATTTCCCGGCCATGCTGCCATTACAAATGATCCTGCGAATATGGGTCAGGCCTGAAAGATCGTTGTATATCTCATTTTGGATGTTGCTATCAAGGCTGCCTTTCCTCTGGCAATCTTTCAAAGTATCCCACAGACCAATCTGATGTTGCTTTAAAATCCGTAGCCTCTCATCATAATCCAATTCCACAAGATCAACATCAAGGACACAGCCCACCAGTTTCCAGAAATGGTTCCTCGGGTTGCCGTAATACTGACCAGAACTTAGAGATATCTCTGAAGGATAACTCCCTGTTATCAATATGTCAGTATACCGGTCAATTACAGGCTTCATTTCAATCTGTTCAACATTGTTCCAGGCCCATATAAGTATGCAGGACCGGGCAATTATACCATGAACCTAGTCTTTGAACATTGGTTCAAAAATGATAAGGGATATCATCCTGATAATTAAATTATGTATCATGATTGGGAAACTGGATAGAAGGGGAAATATCAAATGATCATTAAAAAGACAACTATCATCTGTTTTTTGAGTGTATTGCTTTTGATTATCACAGGTAACGTTGCGGCGCAGACTGAAGGCAATGAGACACAGGTAACGATGGGAGAGTCAGATCAGACCGATCCGGCGATATATGCGGATACAATCGTGTGGACTGACTGGAGCACTACTAACAGATCATCGGATGAACTGATTGTATGGAGCGCAGACATATACATGTATAACATTTCCCTGGGAGAGGAAGTGCAGATAACCTCAAACGAATCAGTACAGATCGGACCTGCAATATATGAAGACAGGATAGTGTGGACAGATCTGCGTAACGGGAATGCAGACATATACATGTATAATATCACATCTGGAGAGGAGACACAACTGACAGACAATGAGTATAATCAGTGGTATCCGGCAATCCATGGTGACCGGGTAGTCTGGGAAGATACCCGAAACGGGAATGCAGACATATACATGTATAATATCACAACCGGAGAGGAAATCCAGATAACATCCAATGAGTCATTGCAAATAGACCCCGTAATATATGGGGACATTATAGCCTGGACAGATACCCGCAATATGAACATAACAGAAGATGAATCAGAAATGGGATTGCAGGACCTGCTCCAGTCGAATGTGGATATCTATATGTATAACCTGTCCTCAGGCGAGGAAACACAGGTAACGACCAACGAGTCATGGCAGGAAGGACCGGCCATTCATGGTGACAGGATAGTCTGGACAGACATGCGTAATGCAAACCTGACATCCGATGACTGGATGCAATGGAATGTAGACATCTACATGTACAACCTTACTTCAGGAGAGGAGACACAGGTCACAACCGACGAGTCAAACCAGTTGCTTCCTGCAATATACGGGGACAGGATAGTGTGGGAAGATTACAGGAACCATGCCGCATCATCAACGGATATGAACACAACATTAGTAATGCAATGGAATTCGGATATATATACTTACAATATTTCCTCCCAGGAAGAGGAACAGATAACTTCAGATCCGTTCCCGCAGGAATATCCGGCAATATACGAGGACACTGTGGTATGGGTGGATATGCGCAGCGGGTACTTTGACATATACATGATCGACCTTGCAGAAGAGACTTAAAGGAATAAGACAGGAGCAGTCTAAAGGAACAATCAGAAATCAAAAACTAAGTGGCATTAAAAACAAAAGAGTGAAGAAGGAATCTAAAATTCATCTTCACTCGGATATTGCCCGGAGGAAGTCTCTCTCAGTGATTATCCCTACAAGGAAATCACCCTCCATCACAGGCAGCGAGCCAATGTTGTTGTCTACCATAATGTTAGCTGCCTCACCCATTTCTGTTTTCGGGCTTATCTTTACTGTTTCCTTTGAGATCAGGGATAGGACAGGCTCATCAAATGCTTCGTGGATATTGCCTGTGGTGAGTTTGTCAAAGGCACCACCATTACCCAGGAAATGCATTATATCAGAGGCAGTTACCATGCCGAGAATCTTCCCGTTGTTGACTATTGGAATTCTCCTGAAACCGTTTTCAATCATAATCCTTGCCGCCTGTCCAATGCTTGTATCAGGAGTTGTGGTTTTAACTTTCCTGCTCATATACTGATCTACTTTCTGTGTTGAAGCAATGCCTGCTGCAAATCGTATCAGGTCCTTTTCAGTGCATATAGCCACAACCCTGTTCCCGCTGTCAACTATGGGAAGTCCGCTCGTATTATGTTCCAGCATGGCCTTTATTGCTTCATCAACACCGGCATTATCACTTATGGTGACAACATCACTCTGCATGATCTCGCGTACCTGTGAATTGATTGCTGCCAGCAGGTTTCCCTTGTGCCGCTCTTCAACAAGAAGATTCTTACTGCCACCCCCCAGAAAGTCGATTATATCCACAGATGTCACGATACCTTCCAACCTGTTCGTGCCGGCATCTGTAACCGGGATACGCCTAAAACCATTTTCCGTCATGGTCCTGATGGCATTGATGATGCTTGTGGTAGGCGACATGGTCACTGCATCTCTGCTTGCCAGCGCCATGATGCCACCTTCATGTTGTGATATCTTTTCATCGAAGTCAATAGGTCCGGTCTTTATCATACGGCTATTATTGTACAATGCAGAGCCCTTTTGCTGAATGGTCCTTTCGTTGGCGTGCAGCTTTCCCCGCACTCTTGCCTCATTTTCTGTAACCCTTATATTATCTCTTGTACTCAATATATCACCACACTTTTTGATACCTTGATGCCCATTGAAAAAAGAAGATGGGAGTGAAAATCTACAATTTATAGATACAGTCTGGTCCGGGCAGTCAGCCCGGATATTGTCATAAGCCGGTTCCTTCTAAACAAGCCTTCAGCAGATCATGCCTGTCCACAATGCCCAACAGTTCCCCCCCGTTGGTAACGCTGATCCTGCCGATATCATTAAGAAGCAGTTCACCGATGGCCTCACTTATGGATGTTGTCGGAGGTACCGAATATAAAGGAGTGGACATGACTTTTTCCACTTTCATAGAACCGCCCGAGCTTCTGCCGTGCATATTGGTAGTACCTATCCTGGCATAACCGGCCTTTATGATATCAATTCTGGTAACAATTCCCATTGCTTCTTTTTTATGGGATACAACAGGTACGCCTGTATAATCCCATTGAAGCATGTTCTCCCATATCCTGGAAATGCTATCATCCGGAAATGCGGTCTCGACCTTTGTGGTCATGATCTCTCCGACATTCCGGGGAGAACCTTTTGTTGGCTGGATGTGCCGCAGGAGGTCCGCGTTGCTCAGTATCCCTGCAATGGTCCTATCGGAAGGTGAAACGACCACCGGTGCAAGGGGCTGTTTTGCGTCAATTAACATTCTGGCGGCTTTCCGGATATCCATATCCGGTGTAATTAAAGGTGATTCACTTATGTAACCACGGACAGTCACATTGGATTTACTGGACCTGATGTTGAGTATGTCCTGATCTGTAAGGATACCCAGTACTCTGCTCCCTTCGTCCACCACAGGAAGACCCCTGAGAAAATTGTCCCGTAAGATCTGCCGTGCGTGGGTCATATAGTCGTCCTCCCTTATGGATATAGGGTCCTTTGACATTATTTCTCCAACTGTTATTCTTTCACTCCCTGAGGTACAAAGTCGATGCTACAGTACTTTTCCCCAAAGAAAAAATGAATCCGCAACTATTTAAATGCAACCTCTGTAAGACAAAAAAGACATTCAGGCCTCCGGATAGGCTTCCCGGATGGCCTTCCGGGTAGCCATTCGCTATCCCGGATGAGTTCACTGTAAGGTGTTATTTTCCACTGCTCCTTGAAGCAAGGAACATGGATAGCATCTCAAGCTCGTCATAGGGAATCTGCATTTCCATGAGAACAGGCCTGGAGTGGAAATCTGCGAGTTCCAATGCGTATGATTCCACATTCTTCTGCCATTCAGCAACCAGCCCGGACCTTTCTTCAGGAGAGATATCCGACTTTGAGATGGTGTCAATTATCCAGGAGGCAAAGTCCCGGATTATCAAAAAACCCACCGGACATGGCTGTAATCCTACCGTGGTGCCTGAAGTGTTCACTTTAAAAGGATACATGCCGCATACCGTGGGCCTCCTCTCATACACGTGGCACCTGCCCGTGTCATTAAGGAAGGAACATGGAGCCTGCATGAGATACAAGCTGGGCGAATTAATATCTGCAATAATGTTTCCCGCTCTTGCATGATCAAGGGATGACAACACTTTCAGTTCGTCCTCGAACATATGTATCTGCCCTTTACTGCAACAGTGAGACTGGCAGGAGGACGGGCACTCATAGTGCCGGAGTATGTTCTGTATAATATCGTAACGAATTGCCCTTTTTACGGCCAGGCTCATAGCCACACTTTCTCTCATGATCTGTTTTCACCGACTGTATCTTCGTTTACAAGGAGTATAAAGAGCTGGATAATAGACAGGAGGGATATAATGGTTTTGCTGGCAACGATGGGTATAAGGATTCCCGAAGATTTAATCTTTACAAGGGTGCTAATACCCTACAGAGATGAATAAGACTTCGTTTTTCATGATGCTTACTTAGTATTCTTCATTCTTTCACTTTTTTTCTCATCGCTAAGTAAACTACCATCTTTGAATGTGATCACCCTGTCAACATATTCAGTGTGCCATGGTTCATGCGTTACCATCACGATTGTCTGGCCATATTTTCCATTCAGCTCTTTGAATACATCCAGTACCTGTTTTGAGTTGGTGGTGTCCAGGTTGGCACACGGTTCATCGGCAAACAAAATGTCCGGTTTTTTTGCAATGGCCCTTGCGATTGCCACCCTTTGCTTTTCGCCACCTGACAATTCATCAGGAACCCTGTCATGCTTTCCTTTCAGGCCAACCTTTTCCAGTGCTTCAAGGGCAGTTTTATACGATTCCTTCTTTGATTTTCCTTCCATCATGGAAAGCAGGTACACATTTTCGGCGGCACTCATCTCACTGATAAGTGCATAATCCTGAAAGATATAACCGACCTGTGTCAGCCTGTAATAACTTCTTTCTGCTTCAGGCAGGCTTGAAACCTTCAGTCCCCGGATCGTATATTCCCCATCTGTTGCATCGTCCAAGAGTGCCAGTATCCTTAACAGGGTTGTTTTTCCACTTCCGGATGCACCCATTATAGCTACAAATTCCCCTTTGTTAATTTCAAATGAAACACCCTTAAGAGCCTGGACAGCCGTGTCTCCTGTGCCATAACACCTTTTCAGGTCCTTTACTATTATCATTTTTACCGTCCCCATATGGCTTTGAGTATGCTCTCCCTCGATACACTCCAGGCAGGAAGTATCCCGGCTATCACTGAGAGCGTAAGCATGGTAATCACGCTCTGGATAAGCAGCACAGGATCAATAGCGGGCCTTATCTCCATAGTTTCATAGAATACTACCGGATTCGCCTGGAAGTAGAACATAAGTGAGAAGTATAGTACCAATCCTGCGGATATTCCCAGGGAAACATAGAACGTGCTAAGGAATGCATAGGACAGCACTATGGATCTTGGAGTGATACCCACTGCTTTCAGGATCCCTATCTCTTTCTTCCTGTTCAGCACATTGATGTAGATTATGATGAGGACCAGTGCTGCACCTACGATCAGGCTCACGATCTTGGACATGGTATCTATAGCACCCATGCTTTGCATTGCCTGCCTTATGAGAGACTCCGACTTATCAGCCCATGTAAATATTTGCTCATTCACGCCTGCTTCTCTTATCTTGTCCTGTATCTGTGCTTCCGTTCCCTGCCTGTCAACCCTGACCACTACACTGGTGGCTTCTTTTCCTTCCAGGCCATATACATCCTCGATCTCTTTGTAATGGACCAGGGCATTAAGATCGACAACCTCGAATGTACCTTCCATAATGCCTTTGACCTTATAGGTCCTCTTTACCCCGTTGCTGTATGTCACGTCAACAAACGCTCCCGGTCTTACTTCACCCAGGTTGTCATATATCTCGGAGCCAAAGCCGGTCCCTGCGATCATGGCGCCAATGATGATCTCGTCCCTGGAAAGATCGCTTAGGAAGTCGCCTTCAGAGATAATATACGGATACCGTGATATCTCGTATTCTTCCGTGGGAAGCATTCCGGTTATCGTTACACCGACAACTTTCTGTTTATGGTTAATGGATGCTCCCACGTCCAGTCTTTTTGTACCGGCTCTCACGCCTTCTACAGCCCGGACCTTCTTCAATACGTTATCAGCATTGTTGATGTAGGTGTTATCACCCGTTGGTTCAATGACGATATCTCCGTAGGGATAGTCCTGCATGAACCCGGTAAACAGGCCTGAAAGCCCTCCTATCATTGACGGAAGGAACACTAAGTTCATGAAGATGAGGGAAAGGACAAAAACTATGAAAATGAGGGTTTTCTTGTTTCCTCTCTTTACACTGCAATATGCAATGAGGGCTCCCACCCGGATATCATTGATCATATTGAGCCCTCATTCTTTTTTGTCGTTACCGTAATTACCGTTGCCTTCCATCAGCTGCCTGATAACTGCATCTTTTGACCTTACGGTCCTGTAATTGTAATATATAAGGCCGCCAATAACTGCCAGGATAAGCAATATGATTATTACTGTTCCTATCCCGCTGTTCTTTTCCATAACAATGAGGTTGATGTTGGTTCTGATCTGTTCTTCTCCAAAATCATCACTGTATGTTATGGTTACCGGCAGCTCGTATTCCCCTGCCCGGTCCGCTACGAAGGTAATTACGGCAGGCCCGTCTTCATTGGGAGCAAGGGTTCCTATGAAGGATTCCTTTAATCCTTTGAACGGGTGATCATAATAAACCCGTATCGAATTTATTGTATTGTCACCAGAGTTCTCGATCCTCATTGTCAGCTCTACTGTATCCCCGTCATAGGGGAGGACCGGATTGACCTTTACCGATGCGACATTCAGATTCCCTTTCCTGTCAAGCACGGTCAACTGGATGTCATATTCGTCCCTTTGCTTCCCGTAGTCGTCTTCATAGCTTATGATAACAGGGATCACGAATGTTCCGGCAGTGCTTGCCTTGAACTTGAATAATGCGGTCTGACTGCCACCCGGGGCAAGAGAGCCAACTGTGGAGTTGGTGATTCCCTTAAAATTGTGATCTAAGTTGACTACTACGGATTTTGCTATTGCCTTTCCGAAGTTCTCTATCTCCAGATTCAGATCAACAGTATCCCCCTCATAGATATATTGAGGGTTTGTCCTGACAGAAGATATTCTTGGTTCTGCATGTTCGCCCGTCACCATTACTTCTACATCATAGTATTTTACTACGTATGCATTATCACTTCCGTATGTCAGTCTCATTTTTATGATATGAGGACCGGGGTTTGCATCAGGGGTTGTCCGCATATGGTACCTTAGCTGCCTTTCGCTGTTACGGTATACGAATCTGGGAAAATAGGCAACCAGATCTTCTGTTACTATGATATCCGGAGGGATGCGGATTATTTCAAAAGTGATGTTTTCAGGAACCCTGGTGCCGCAATTCTCAAGACTGATACCCACGGTGAATTGTTCGTTTATCCCTACAGAACTTGGACTTATGTTCTCTACAACCGCGTTTAAACATTCATCACCGGCAGATACTGCCTGAACAGTATTTGTTCCTGTTAAAAGGAGTGTAAAGATAAACAGGACCAAAAATGTCAGTTTTGTATTGTGATTCATTCTGTGATCATCTCTTTTTGAATTTTTTCCGTAAATTCGATCAGGTTTTTAAAAATCATATCCAGTGCAACCATTTGCTGATAATATTGTTCTATTATCCTGAGTGTCCTTTCGGAACCTTCCGATTTGCTGTTCTTGCATTTTTCAATCATACCGGGAAGATCATTTAGTGCAGGAGCGACCATGAATTCGCTTTTGGACCTTATTGCAGCAATGGTCAGCGTGAGCATATTCCTCTGAACTGAAAAGTATAACTTTTTTGAACCGGCTTTCTTTGTTTTCTCCACGACCTTTATGCCACTAAGCAGCTTCATTGTTGCACTCACAGCCGAAAAACTATACCCCGTGATCGCAGAAAGCTCTTCCAGTGTCACCGGGTCCGGCTCAGAGTACAATATTGCGATCAGCCTGGAAGACAATTCGTCAAATCCCTGGGATTTTATCCCCTGATACACAAGATTCTCAAATTCCTTTTTTGTAGTTTTCATCATAACCACATTTACACGATTTCCAGTGATTACAGTAAATAAGAGAAATCAACATATATAATTTCTGGTGAACATGATGGGAGAATGGAGATTTGAATTTGAATACTCCTGTAGTGGAGAGGTTGTGTTCTTATTTTTGAATTGAAATAAACAACTTTAAATTTGTTAGATACAATACTTAATATAATAATGTAACTCAATATTGAACGTAAGGACAACTACTGATGCTTAATTTTAATAGCGATTTTAATGATATAAGTGTGCTAGACTATCTTGCTATATATTTCATTATAGCAATAATTGGTAATATTTTACAGTACTCATTAAGATACTTCTTTTTTGATAGAAAAGGTAAAAGAAAGCAAAATGAATTAATTGGTGCTTTCAGAGGTAGCAAGTCAATAAGTCCTTACATCAACAAGTATGATAAGATTAAATATTTTAATAGAATAGATAAATCGGTAATTGCATTAAACATCGGGTTCTTTTTAGGTTTTTTCTTACCATTTGGTTCTTTATACCTTATGCTTTGGTTTACTGAAAACATCTTTAAAATAGATTTAGATGAATTAATAGCTTTGAAGATTTTTATTTATACAATATTATATACAGTTCTCATCCCAATAAGTAGTCTTTTAATTGTGCAAAAAATGATTGAGACTTCTATTAAAAAACAAACTATCTTGAACAAGGCAACCAGCTTTGCAGATGCTTTTACTTTTTTTGCGGTTTACATAATCACATCTTTTCTCATAAATTTATTGTTTTTGATTCCCGTCTTTTATAACTGGAATTCTATACCAAATAAAACCCATTTTTTACAAATGACATTTATGACTGCTATTACTTTAATGGTGACAACACCAATATTACATATTGGTACTTACCACTCATTCAAAAGAAAACTCAAGGCCTTTATAAATAAAAACTATGGTGATAAATACCCATATCTAAAAATAACGACTGATGAAAATAGAGAGATACAAGGCTATATTTTAGATATTTTTAATGAAAACGTCATTAAATTATTTTACGATGGCTCTGAAAAAATAGTTTTATGGGATTCAGTTCATTCAGTAGAGATAAATAGTACTCATCACATTCGACAAAATGAAGAAATTCAAAGAAATTTATATGACTACATTTAACATCAACTTGGTATGCCATTCTAATACGCTTAGAAAATATAATGTTAATCAAAATAGATAATATATTTTGAGACTGACCATCATTTGTGTATTTTTAACTTTTGCCAAGCATTTATAATTAATATAAGCAGTTCCGTTTTTTCTTGTTAACTATAACCCCAACCTTTTGTGCGGGGATATGATTAGAACCTCTGGAAAACAAAACCTTAAACAGCGGCCTTTTTGAAGCTCACCAATAAAACAAAAATCATGCGGCTGCCGGGATTCGAACCCGGGTTAAAGGCTTGGGAAGCCTCTGTCATACCGCTAAACCACAGCCGCGTGCATGATACATCCTTAATAATACTTCTGAGATTAAAGGCTTTATGGTATCAGGGCGCACTAAAAAGAGGATATCTAATTATCTCCTGAAACCCTTATCCTAATTTGACGGCATTCCTTAGTATTTCACGATCCGCATTCATCCCTGCAACATCAAGACATGGATTTACACGAATCTCATTTTTCGTGGGCTTTAAGATCCAACGCTTTTGCAGATCCGTGTTAATCCTGTAAATCTGTGTCTTAGATATTCAGACGTTTTTCATCCTTAACCTGCAATTGTTAGATTGCTCTTATTGATATTTTCAGACACGGATTTACACGGGATTTACACGGATTTCATTTTTCGTGGGCTTTAAGATCCAACGCTTTTG
>WPCG01024132.1_pt1 | contig 11816 bp, 9 predicted proteins | sample 5403311 | NCBI WGS metagenome assembly WPCG01 (sample SAMN12869467, study PRJNA574797) | sludge metagenome | isolation source: wastewater treatment of Control | place: China:Beijing | collected 2019-05-17 | reverse complement strand
TGCTTTACTTGCAAATACAGCTAGCTTCGGGTATCACTGGGTATATGATCCTGTATATTTAAAAGAGCTTGCTCAGAAAGAAAGTCTTTTATTTACCTCACCTAATATCAATCATTATCAAATAGCAAAAAGCGCTTATTTTGGGTATCCCTTTGGAAAAAAAGGAGACGTAACCACCCAAGGCATGATGCTCAAATGGCTGTTTGATGCCACAAAACTAAACCCAGAATTTTCATCAAAAGACTTTGCAAAATTACTCTATGAGAAAATGCAGCCAGGTGGAGAATATGTTGGGTATGTAGAAACGTACACTCAAAAACTGATATTGAATATGACAATCGACCGTCTTCGATTAGACATTCCAAAAGCACAAATGACAGATGATCATCTTGTTGGTTTTGTCCCCTATATTGTAGCTAAAGATTTGAACTTAAGTAATGAATGGGCATGGGAGCAGGCACAGCTATTTACAAACCGACATGAGTATATGTCTTTGTATCAGATGTTTGACTCTATTCTACAGTTGATACCTGAGTATACTCTTGTAGATGCTATAAAGAAATCGTTGAATCTTGCACCCGAATCTATGGAAGCAGCTTTAGTTCAAGCGGTTGAAATGAGTGATACGACGGATTTTATCAAATCCTATGCAGGGATCGCCTGTTCAATCCCTCAATCGATACCACTCATCCTACATTTGTTAGCTATGGAAAAAGACTTCATTTCTACCCTTCAGATAAACACTGAGTTGGGCGGAGCGAGTAGTGAACGAGGCATGTTATTGGGAGCGATCCTTTCCAAGGTTTATCCTGTTGATACAACCTTGTTCAATCATTTGAACGTCCACGTTGAGTAGAAACCAAACGAGTCGAAATCCGGCTCGTTTTTATATGTTATAATGATAGTAATAACCTTAACAAGGAGGTACTCAAATGAATATTCATGATTTTCGATTTGACGGAAGCAAGAAGTTTAAACTAAGTGAGTTTGATACAAAGCAAAAGGGTTCATTTGATAACAAACAGGAGGCACTGGATATCAAAGATGACTATATCCTTGAGTTGCAGGAGCTTCAGAATCGTTTGTATGCTGAAGGAGTTGAAGGTGTACTGGTTATCTTTCAGGCCATGGATGCGGCTGGTAAGGATGGCGCAATTAAATATGTGATGAGTGGTGTTAATCCCGCAGGTGTCAATGTTCATAATTTTAAAGTCCCGACTCCCGAGGAGTACGCCCATGACTATTTGTGGAGGGCAAGTCGAGTAGGACCTGAACGAGGCAAAATCACCTTGTTCAACCGTTCCTATTACGAGGATGTGCTCGTCGTTAAGGTCCATCAGCTGCATAAAAAAACGCCTCTTCCAAAACGCTGTATCACTGAAGATATTTTCGAAAATAGATTCAGACAGATTAGGGACTATGAACGCCATCTCTACGAAAATGGCTTTCGAATTATCAAAATCTTCCTGCATATTTCGAAGGATGAGCAGAAAAAGCAATTTTTACAACGCATTGACGATCCGGCAAAGAACTGGAAGTTTTCGAGTGGTGATGTTAAGGAAAGAGGCTTTTGGGATCAGTATATGAACGCATATGAAGAAGCCATTAATGCAACCTCTACACCACATGCACCATGGTATGTTGTTCCATCGGATCGGAAGTGGTTTGCTCGTGCTGTTATCTCTGAAATTCTGGTAGGGGAACTTAAAGATATTAACCCTCAATACCCTGTGTTGCCAGAAGAAGAAAAAGAGAAGCTGTCCCTTTATAAAGAACAGCTTCAAAACGAATCATAAGATTAAGGAATTAAATCAAGCACAGCATCCGCTGTAATCAATCCGGCACCTGTAGCCTTTTTATCCCACAGTAAATTACCATTTAAATCATAAGCATTCTCAATTGGCAGTGCTGCATACTCTAACAAAGACTCAACTTCTAAAGCAGACAACATTGGGTCTTTTTGTAACATTAAGGCTACAATCCCTGTAACATGAGGTGCAGCCATCGACGTACCACTCAAGTAATAATAGGATAATTGTCCTTGATTGACCTGGTATGGACCTACCACATAACTTCCCGGTGCCACAACATCAAGATCATGTTCATCTTTGGTTTTACGACTCGAAAAACCAGATACATAGAGTTCATCCAGAACATTGATTTCACTCACATCGTAAGCATACCACCAAGATTGAACACTAAACTCATTCATTGTACCCACAGAACCGACCGAAATAACCGGTTCATAGGCACCTGGATATCCCATGCCTTGCTGACCATTATTCCCCGCAGAGGCAACAATAATCACGCCCACTTCGATGGCATAATCTATCGCTGTTTTTTCCATAGCATCCAGAACAGAACCACCCAAACTCATGTTTATCACTACTGGAACATCCTTTAGTACCGTTTCTTTTAGGTAAGCTACATATAGAATACCTTGAGTGATAACCGATGACCAACCATGGCCATTCTGATTCAATACCTTAACAGGAATAATGTTCACTTTGGGTGCAACACCATTTATTGAATTTCCAAAAAGATTAAATCCTAAAATGGTACTGGTTACATGTGTGCCATGTCCATTTGTATCATGTTCCCATTTGTTCTTTTGACTCGAAACACGACCAACTTCACCGCCTCCACCACTATAAGAAATAGCTAGATGAGACATGATTCTTTCTTGTGGAAAATATGATCTCCAACTATCATGAAGCCCGGTATCCAATACAGCCACATAAACACCTTCTCCATCATAGTCCACAACACGGCCTTGACCTAAATCAGTGACATTCACCATATCAAGATTCCATGTATTTAATCCTAGTGTGAAATCTTCCACCATGACACGATCAATCGGTGCACCGACACGCTCGGCATCCTCCGTAACATCAAGTACATAAGGTAGTGCTTTAATTGACTCAATTTGATTGGATTTCACACGCATCGTGATCGCATCAATTTTCTCAAATCGGTTAAGTAAAACACCATATTTTTTTAACTCAACTTCCATCTCTTTTGTCAAGTCTTGTGTTAACACGACATTGACACCTAAGTTCACTACTTTCGTAGATGCACTTACGGGTACCACTACAGCAATCATCGATAAGACCATCAAAATTCGAATAATCATTCTTTTCATTTTAAGCTCCTTTCCTGCTTTTTTGCGATGGTACTATCATCAGAAATTGCCACAAATACCGAAAACACTTTTGCCATTGCAAAAGTAACTTGTGGTATATTCTATTTCTGTTATATAGAACTACACTTATTATACTCCTACTTTTTAAGATGTGCTAGATTAGCATAAAAAAAGAGGTAATTAACCTCTTGTTACAACATTTCCATGTTTATCCTTGGCAAAGCGGCCAGAGTCTCCATGAGTCGGATCCGGACGATTCCATGGCCATCCTCCAAACTGATCTTTGCGATAGTCATTAAACGCATCCATGATTTCTTCTTGTGAATTCATAACAAATGGACCATAGGCTACCATTGGCTCACCAATGGGTACTCCTTCCAGCACAAGTAGATATGCTGTTTCATTCAAACTATGCAAAATCACTTCTTCCTGAACATCGCAGTCGAACTGATTCATCACATCGATTATCTGATGACCTACCTTGAGTTTACTTCCACGATAGAAATATACAGTACGATTTACATTCTTTGATCGAACAGGCAATGTAAAGGTTTCATTTGCTCCAATCTCAATCAGGAAAATTCCCACACCATGCGTTGGATCAAATGCATAGGATGCTTTGGGAGGGACTAATGACGTCAAGCCTCGAATCTCACCAGAAATAACTTTAACACTTGTATTTTCACTAAGTCTATTTACTGGAATGTCTTCATTCCACATCATCTGATATCCTGGTTCCACAAACTTATGCTTACTTTCAAGGTTCAACCAGAGTTGAAACAACTCAAGTGAATTTGGCTCGTCTTTTTTTAGTAGTGGGAACATCTCAGCGTGTTGGCACCCTGAGCCAGCAGTCATCCACTGAACGTCTCCCATACCATATCGACCTGTTGCACCCATGTTATCACTATGATCTATGTATCCATCCATAACAATCGTAACCGTCTCAAATCCACGGTGTGGATGTGCTGGAAATCCAGGAACATGGTCACCATGATACATTCGAAAACCATTTACTTTTTGAAAATCATTTCCTTTGTTTCTACCATTTAACCATTTCTTATCGACTCCTAAATGATCATTCCCTTGTGGGTAATCATCCTGATGATAGACTCCAAGGATGAATGGACTCGAAACACTCAATTGTGTTTTCATACTTTTAATATTCAATACCATTGTCAAACTCCTTCCAACTGGATGTTAGCGAACTCCTCCTCCGCCTCCACCACCAAAGCCGCCTCCAGAGAAGCCTCCGCCACCGCCGAAACCTCCACCACCAGAACCCGCTTTAGCTTGTGGTACTGAAGTCATCGATGTGGTCATACGACCCAATGAGCGATCAAGTGATCTCATGAAGAAATAGGAATTCATTGGCGTTGGACCAACATACCATTGTGGTGCTTCGATGGCAATATTTTCAAATTTCTTTGACCAGGTATCTGTTACATTCAATACATACGCATAAGGTAAGATTTTATAAAAGTATTCTGGATCATCGTGTACAAGCATCTCCAGTCGGTCTTTTTCTGCAAGCTCGATAAAGTTTTTTAATCCAAGAATTTTCCCGTACCATTCAACCCCTTGGGATGTTCGCTTATGCATTTGCGATGTAAAATACAATCCTATCAAATAGCACAATAATACAACCATGGTCTTCCACTGACTTCCATTGTATAACCACACCATAAAAAATGTAACGATGGATGCAAAGAAAACCGCAAATAATGTGGAAATCATTAAACCAAACTTAGCCAACTTTTTGATCGCGTGCGCCTTTCTAGCATAGGAGATCACCATGATTGATGCAAAGATACCCACACCCACCGGAAAGGCGGCAGTTAAAACAGCCTCCTCCAGATAATATGTGTTACTGTAAACAATTCCCATCACTAATAAACCTAATGTGAACGGAAGGAAGAGACCAAAAAGGACTTGTAGTACATCGGATAATACATGAAATACTCTTCTCTGTTTGCTTCCAGTGAAATGTCTTGTAATACTTGATTTTGCATTGTTTAAGGAAACATAGAATTTTTTCTCTAGCTCCTTGGTTGTTACACTTTCCCGTCCGAAAAACAAATCATTAAATAGCGTTCTTTCAGCAAGAATTTTTGTACTCGAAATATCTTTTAGTTTATTAAGCTGAATATTGTTTTTATCCAACTCTTCAATGCTCAGATACCCTTCCTGTGCCCATTCAATGATCAGTGAAATCACATCTTTACTATCTGTTACACCATCAAAAACATAACCCACTTGTGCACTTGATAGTCCTTTTGGCGGTTCAAATTCTACCGTCACAACCGTAGGGTCATCTTTGCCATGTTTCATGTAAAGAACCATCACAAGCCCAAGCATTCCAACTGAGAAGAATAAACTGAGAACTGAGAAGTCAAAAGGGCGGCTGAAGGCAAAGAAGTCATTTGGAAGAATGATGTCTACAGTCAAAGCTTCACGATCATTTAATCCTGAAGTTGTTTTGCCCGTTAGTAAATTCCCTTCAACGGAATAGGTCACATTTGCCGGACTGCTCGTACCATATCTACCCGAATAGAAGAAAACATCTAGATCCTCAATACTTTTCGGGAAAACAACACTGAAGCTAATTTCATCTGTTGGCATTTCCCAATCAGAACCCAGTAAGTTAAAGTAAAACCGTTGTCTTCCTCCCAAGGCTAGATCCCGTGTAGTTATTGCATAGGAATACTCATAGGTTTTTAGACCGGTGTAACGCTGATTTTCATCTGCCATCGTTAAAACGATTCCATCACTATTTCGTTCAACAGAATAGCTTTGGTTCTTAGCAGATATATTTTTTATTGGAAACCGATATTGTCGCTTTTCAACAGATCCATCCTCCAATGTCCACTCCATTTCATATCGTTCAGGAATGGTTACATAAATACCTCGATAAGGAGTTAGGAAGTTAACCGTTAATTTATGAGTCATCTGATAGACACCTTCTTCAGTAATCACCATATCAATATGGTGGTCCACAACATAAAGGTCTGTCTGTGCTTTTACATCATTGAAAAGCAGTAAAAGAAGAATAAAGATGCTCGATGAGATGATACCTAGAATTTTTTTCATAGCTGCACTCCTTTAAAACAAAAGGGACGATGTCCCTTTCTGTTAGAATTGTACTTTTACGTTTTGGCGTTGAGTAGCATCTTCAACTTCAAACAATGGACGTTTTGTGAATTTAAATATATTGGCCACAATATTGTTCGGAAATACCTCAACCATCGTATTGTACTGACGTGTCGTCCCATTATAAAACTTACGAGATTGAGCGATATCTTCCTCAATAACCTTGAGTTGAGCCTGTAAATCCAAAAACTGTGTATTAGCCTTCAAATCCGGATATGCTTCAGATAAAGCAAACAATCTGCTTAGTACACCCGAGAACTCACCTTCCGCTTTAATCTTATCTTCGATGCTTGTGGCATTTACAGCCATATTTCTCGCAGAAATGACTCTTTCAAGAGTTTCTTTCTCATGCTTTGCATAACCTTTTACGGTCTCAACTAGATTCGGTACCAGATCATAACGTTTAACTAAATAAACATCCATGGTTGAGAAAGCTTCTTCAACCTTGTTTCGCCATGAAACAAAATTGTTGTAGGCTGACATAAGCCATAAACCAAGAACAACGACTATCCCTAATAATACAAAAGGCCACATAGTAATACCTCCTTGTTACTTTCATAACTATACATCTATTATATACCTATCGACACAAAACCTCAATATTCCTATTCATTACATATCCATTTGACTTGCATATTCAATTGGAGTATACTAAGGATGCAAACGGGGGTGTCTTGGTTTCGACAGGATTTCGTTTGATTCAAGGAGCAGTGGTGTGGCTACCTAAAGGCCAAAAAAAATAACTGGAAACAGACTTTCATTCGCTGCTTAATTAGCAACTTTTAGCTATCAGCGCGTCCTGCACGGCTTGCCCATTGGGCTTTGCACTGACGACAGAAACGATGGGTAAAGATCCACAAGCGCTCTACGCGTGGGTCTCGAAAACTCCACTGAGCACATCATGTCCTGTTTGTCTATTTCTTAGGATGTGATTAAAGGCAAATAGAATAAACTGTAGAACCTTGAATGTGGGACACTTCTTGGACAGGAGTTCGATTCTCCTCACCTCCACCAAAATGCAATTAGGCCATCCAAACGGATGGCTTTTTGATTTAAAATGGCGTCGGACAGTCAATTTCTATGGACTCAAATGTTCTTGGATGAATAAACTTTATGAAGCAAAAATGCAAATGAACTCGTTTATCTCTTCTTCCCCCATATAGTACATCTCCTACCACCGGATGACCGGCACTGGCCAAATGAACACGGATCTGATGTTTTCGGCCACCTTCAATCATAGCTTCGACTCGGCTCTTACTTATTTCCCGGGAAATCACTTTAATCGTTGTCAACGCATTTTTCCCCGTAGGGCTAATCATCTGTTTATTTTCATGACGATGCTTTCCAATCGAATGCTGAATCGTCATTCGGTCCTGACGAACCAAACCTTCGACCATACATACATACTTCTTCAAAACTTCTCTTCGTTCAAAGATAGCCGACATATAGCTTAATGCCAGCGGATGTTTGGCAAAAACCACCATCCCGCTTGTTACCGTATCAATACGATGCACAGGCAACACAGGATACGGATAGTTTTTTTGCATCATATAGTAGGCTACACGATGTGTAAGTGTATCTGTCTGTGTCCCGTCGCCATGAACAAGTAAACCTACTTCCTTATTTACAACAAGGAAATCCTCATCTTCATATACGATATGAATCGTATGATTTGAAGGAAGTACAGATGTAGATGCAATAATCGAAAAGTCAAAAGATAGAATATCATTCATTGAAATTTCCACATCCAGTTTCACCAGTATATTGTTCAACTTAATACCACGATGAACCTCCAACTTATACATGTTGGATTTAGACATATAAAAATCAGCTAACCATTGTCGAATAGTCAAATGTTCTTTCTGCTGCATTACCTTAAATTCAATCCACAAAGACATTGTATCACCTCCAATTTATTGTATCAAAAAAAAGCAGACGAATCTGCTTATCTTAATTTCATACTCTTCTCAATTTCACGTTTTGCGTCACGCTCTTTTTCAGATTGACGTTTATCATGAAGTTCCTTACCTAATGCCAAGGCAATCTCTAACTTCGCCTTACCATCTTTTAAATACATTTGAAGAGGAACCACGGTGTATCCCTTTAACTTCACTTTTTTCTCCAGCTTTAAAATTTCATGTCGATGCATGAGTAATTTTCTTTCACGTGTTTCATCATGATTGAATCGATTCCCAAATTCATATGGAGCAATATACATGTCACGAATAAACGCTTCATGATTGACAAAGTGAATATAGGCATCTTTGAACTGGACAGAACCACGTCGAATCGATTTGATCTCTGTACCTACCAAAACCAATCCGGCTTCGAATCTTTCCTCAATAAAATAATCATGAAAAGCACGACGATTGACTGAAATAGTCTTTGTCATCTCATTGCCTCCAAACTAGCATGTACATTATATCTTATTTTCGCTTCCTTTTTTCACTAAGATAACGAAAATCAATTGTTTTTGCGTCTTTGTCTGCGCCCGTAACTTTAATCTTCACCTTTTGTCCAAGCACAAACTTCTTCTTGGTCCGCTCACCAATCAATTGATGATACACAGGATCATAGACATAATAATCATCCTTTAACGTCTGAATATGAACTAAGCCCTCAATGGTATTTTCAAGTTCTACAAAGAAACCAAACTTGGTCACAGAACTAATGACACCATACGCAGTCATTCCTACATGTTTTTCCATATATTCAGCTTTCTTCATATCCTCAACTTCACGTTCAGCATCAACCGCGTTTCGTTCTTTTTCTGAAGATTGCTTTGCAATATCAACCAATCTGGCTTCGTCTGCTGACATCTTATCAAAATTACTCGTATCGAACACATACTTACGAAGCATGCGATGAACAACCAAATCAGGATAACGACGAATCGGTGATGTAAAGTGTGTGTAATCTTCCAATCCCAAACCAAAATGACCAATGGGCGAAGGATCATAGGCCGCCTTCTGCATACTACGTAACATCAGTTTTGAGATAACCGGAAACTTTTCATCTCCCTCAAAATGTCGAAGCACTTTCTGAAGTACCGTCGGATGAATGTCCTCAAGGCTGCCTTTTAAGCGATACCCCATAATGGACGCCATCTTTGCAAAAGCCTGCATTTTCTTTTTAGTAGGAGATTCATGCACTCGATAAAGAGAGGGAATATGACCCCATTTTGTATGTCTTGCGACACATTCATTGGCCAACACCATGAAATCTTCAATAAGTTTCTCTGCTTCAAATCGTTCTCGTTTTTGAATGTCTTTGATTTGCCCCTTATCATCAATAATAATCTTTGCCTCATCCATTTCAAAATCGATGGAACCTAGCTTGTCCCGTCGTGAACGTAAAATCAGAGAACACTCATGCATGATATTTACCATATCGACAATCTCAGCATATTCATTTAAGGAAGCTTTATCTTCATCAATCATCTGATTCACTTTCGTATATGTCATACGATACTTCGAACAAATAACCGAAGGGAAAATCTGATAATCCGTTACTTCTCCAGCACTGTCAATTTCCATCACACAGCTAATCGCATAGCGATCGACATGTGGATTCAGAGAACATAACCCGTTGGATAATACATGAGGTAACATAGGCACTACTCTATCCACCACATAGACAGATGTGCCACGGTGATATGCTTCGATGTCCAACGGACTATTTTCAGTTACATAATGAGATACATCCGCAATATGAACTCCCAATCGATATCCGTTTTCAATCCGTTCTATACTAATAGCATCATCTAAATCCTTAGCATCCTCACCATCGATAGTAATAATCATTTGATCACGAAGATCTCTACGCTGACCTAGATCATCAACAGATTCACCATATGTATTTGCCTGGTCAATTACTTCCTGAGGGAATTTTGGTTCAATACCTTTTTCAAGAAGGATACTTAAAACATCCACACCTGGATCATTCTCATGACCTAAGATGCGAACTGCTTCAACTTTAATGGACGGCTCATATGCTGTGACTTTAGCCACAACCATATGTCCATCAACCAGTTTCATTGATGGACCACCCTTGAAAATAACCTTATCCTTTAATCGTTCGTCCGTTGGAATAAACCACAGTTTCCCCTTAACTGTTTTCATCGTACCAACAATACTCTGTGTATTGCGTTTCAATACCTTGATGATTTCACCATCGCGAAGTTTCTCCTTCGATGGATTGACTCTGACAATGACTTCATCCTTATGCATAGCATCCAACATATTGTTAGAAGACACATACACATCTTCACCAACTTGCACATCCACAAAACCAAACCCTTTTGGATGGATAGATAATGTTCCCTTCATCACTCCGGCTTCTTCAGCCAGGATATAACGATCCTTCTTACTTAATACAACCTCTACATCTTCTTCGAGTTCTTTCAGAGTATTTTGAAGAAGCAAAAAATCATCTGAACTTGTCATATTCAAGTGTTCTGCCCATTCGGTTACGGACATCGGAGCTACATCTCTTTGCTCCATCATGGAAATAATTCGTTGTTTTAGTGTCATATTCTTCACCTCATTTCTATAAAAAAAGGCCTGATGGCCTAAATAATACGTACTAAAATGACTAATACAAAGAAGGATACTCCAACGACTAACGTCAATCGAGACAATACCTTTTCAGGACCGCGCTCTTTCACATTTGCGAACAGATTAAGACCGCCGCTACCCGTGAATGCACTACTAATTCCATCTGATTTTCCGCTTTGCAATAGGGATAAAAGTATCAATAGACCTGCAACTACCATTAAGAGAATATCTATAAACATGGGAATCCTCCTTTCTTTAATGCTTTACTATTGTAACAGATAGAAAACAAAATTACAACATCATTGTTCTTCATCACTTATACCTTAACTTTCAGTCGAAACAGTTGAACCCAAGCCACACCTACCGCTACTAAAGCCACCGCTATCCACTCAACCACTGTCAGTGTTTCGTTTAACAGAAGCCAGGATAACAAGGCTATTTGAATGAGCATTGTATTATTTATTAGGTTCGAGGAAAGTGCACTTAACACCTTTAACGACTTGTTCCAAAGATTAAATGCCAAAGCAGTGTTCACCACTGCCAACCAGAATACAATCAGCCAATTGCTTATCGTAAACTCTACCCAACCTTGAGTAGCTATACCAACTACAAGTAAAATAACTCCTCCCACACCCATACTTAACGCTGTCAAATGAATCGTAGGCAAGGTTAGTCTCTGATTCACAAAACGACCATATACAGTGGCAGATGCATTGAATAAAAGTCCAAAAGCCATCACAATCATTCCAGTCTGGTACTGAATTAAATCACTGAATGGATAGAAATATAACGAAATACCACTGACAAAGATAAAGAGTCCAATCCATTGTTTTGAGTTCAGTTTTTCCTTTAGAAAAATCCTTCCTAACACCAAAACCACCAGCGGTGACAAGTTCAGAAACAATGAGACATGAACAGAAGGCATATAGCTCAACCCTAGAAACTGCGCCCCCTGGGTAAGCGAAATA
>WPCG01165984.1_pt1 | contig 11856 bp, 12 predicted proteins | sample 5403311 | NCBI WGS metagenome assembly WPCG01 (sample SAMN12869467, study PRJNA574797) | sludge metagenome | isolation source: wastewater treatment of Control | place: China:Beijing | collected 2019-05-17 | reverse complement strand
TCATTTACCGCAATACCCTTTTGGGTAATTAAGCGACGACCTTCTCCTTTTGATGGTATAAGGCCTATATCCAAAAGAAGATCCAAAAGAGCTTTACCCGATTCAATAGCCTCTGATTGAATGTCCACACAAGGCACATTCGACATATCAGCGCCGCCTGAAAACAAAGCTTTTGCCGCCTGAAGAGCCTTCATTGCTTCCTCTTCACCATGAACAATCTTAGTAAATTCAAAGGCAAGAACTTCTTTTGCCGTATTAATCTCTGAACCTTCTAGTGCAGCCAGTCTTTCAACCTCTTCCAGTGGTAAAAACGTCAATAGCTTTAGGCAATTTTCCACATCGGCGTCTTCCACATTCCTTAAATACTGGAACAACTCATAGGGGGTGGTCTTGTCTGGATCCATCCAGATAGCCCCTTTTTCAGTTTTGCCCATTTTAACACCATTGCTCGTTAACAATAGCTTAAAAGTTAACCCATATACCTGTTGATTCTCCATTCGTCTAACCAAATCAACACCTGCAATGATGTTAGACCACTGATCATTTCCGCCTAATTGCATTTGGCATTTATACTGTCTATTGAGCTCTAAAAAGTCATAGGCTTGCATGATCATGTAGTTAAACTCTAAAAAGCTTAACCCTTTTTCTAAACGTTGCTTAAAGCATTCTGCTGTTAACATGCGATTTACCGAAAATCTGCTGCCAACTTCTCGAAGAAAAGGAATGTAGGATAAGTTATCAAGCCAGTAAGCATTGTTTGATACAAACCCATTCTCTCCATCTAAATTAAGGTACTTTTTCATTTGCTTTTCTAGTCCCAAACCATTATTCACAATGTCTTCAGGGGTTAACATTTTTCTCATATCTGTCTTACCGGATGGGTCTCCGATTTTCGCTGTTCCGCCACCGATTAATGCAATGGGTCTGTGTCCAGCACGTTGCATGTGCATCATAACCATAATCTGAATAAAATGCCCTAAATGCAAACTATCTGCCGTAGGATCGAAGCCAATATAAAATGTGACGCGTTCTTTTTCTAGTAAAGCCTTTACCTCATCTTCATGGGTTACTTGCTCAATATAACCCCTCTCCAACAATACATCATATACGTTTTTCATCATGTCACCTCTTCTATTCTATTATAAAGCAAAAAAAACGAGAAATCACTTTTTAAGTCGAGATTTCCCGTGTTACACCTTATTTACATCAACACGTCTACATGAATCGTTCGATCTTTGATTAAATTTACAAACTTCTCACCCACTTGAACAATTGGCCGCGTCGGATAATTTTGATCAATAAAAATAATCTTACCCTCATCTCCATTTGACAAGGTCACTTTCTTGCCAATATAGTATTCTGAAAGCTTCTTCACGAAAACATAGCAAACCTCTGAATCAAACAGTTTACCACTGGACCAAGATAAATAATCTGCGGCTACTAAAGGTGATACACCCTTTTTGTAGGGACGATCTGTAATCATGGCGTCAAAGACATCGCAAACCATAATAATTTTTGCAAAGTCATGAATCTGATTTTCCCTTAACCTCAGTGGATATCCCGAGCCATCCATACGCTCATGATGATGAAGCGCTGCATACTTAATATTTGATGATACCCCTTTTGTTTTGAGTAACAAGCTATAGCTAAACTGTGCATGTTTTTTAACGAGTTCATATTCATCTCCAGTAACGCCACCTGGTTTTTTTAATATATACTCTGGTATATTCATTTTACCAATATCAAATAGCAAGCCAGCTTCTCCAAGCTCCAACAGCTCAAATTGAGTATAACCAAGCCATTTTCCAATCATTGTCGCTAAAATGGATACGCGAAGTGAATGCTGAAAAGTATAATCATCTGATTGCTTAAGCTGATTCAAGCGCATGAGCACGTCATTGTTTCTCACCATATCGGGTAAGGTTTCTTCAACATTATGACGAATGCGCTCTAAATCAAGCTCGCCGTAGTCTTTAATACGCTTAAAGACATCTTTTGTATCTTGAATGGCCTTTTCGTGCTTCACATCTATCGGAACGTTTCCTTCTCCTGTAAGAATGTTAATCTCCATATTTCGATTAACAATGCTTCTAGGAGCAGGTGGGTAGATTTGACTTTCTATCTCCTGTAAATCATTTAATAATTTATCAAAATCAAATGATGCCCCATTGTCAGCAGCACCTTTTTTTATGCTTTGAACATCCAATGTTTGTTCTTCCAAAGGCTCATTGTCGTAATCCAATATTGTAATGGCTTCTATCTTCAAATTTCCAATGAGCTCAATGTGTCTATTTGTCAAATGAGTGCCACGGCTTAAAAGCTCTACGACACCTTCAGCGTCAACAATAGGTGCACCTAAAATCATACCTTCTATAAGATCCTTGACGTCTACCTTCTTCACCGATATTCACCATCCCATCTTTGTGACTTCCTAAAACATATTATTACTATTATACCTAAAAAATCATGAAAAACACAATTACTTATGCGATGCGTCACTTAAAAGCGCGTCTTTGAAAAACAAGGTGATTAAACCTGGCCCACAATGAGCTCCCACCGCACACCCTAACTGCCCAATCACAAACTGCTTGGTGCCATAGGTTTCTTCAAAATGAGACTTTAGAGCAAGGGCCTCTTCTTCATTGGCAGCATGTGCAATACCAATGGTTTGATCTCCTAATGCAACGCCATGCTCAGCGGCATACTCCATCAATTTTTGTAAACGCTTTTTTCTTCCCTTCACTTTTTCGAAAGGTTTTAGTAGCCCGTTCTCAACTTTTAATATAGGCTTGATGTTCAAAAGATTTCCCACCGTTGCCTGAGCGCGTGAGACCCTCCCACCGCGAAACAAGTATTCTAAATCGTCAACAGAAAAAACGTGACGCTGATGGTTGATTGCCTTTGATACATACTGCAAAATAGCATCCCTCGTTGCACCCTGCGATGCCATTTGAGAGGCTTCTAACACAATTAGTCCCAGCCCCAAGGAAACGCATTTTGTATCCACGATGGTCATGTGAAAAGAGGGGTACATCTCTTGGACTGTTTGGTATGCCATAACTGCTGTTTGATAGGTACCTGATAAGCCAGATGAAAAAGCGAGGTAAATCACATCATCTCCGTTTTTAGCATAATGTTCAAAGGTTTCTATAAAATACGCCATTGGTATTTGAGCGGTTTTCACCTGTGCCCCTTCTCGCATGCGGTCGTAGAGAGCATCTGGTAAAAGGTTTACAGAATCTAAGTACTCCTCACCATCTAAATAAACCAATAATGGGTAGACAATAACATTATAGTCTCGAATGACATTAAAAGGTAAATCCGCTGCACTGTCTGTTGCAATCCTTACACTCATTTTGTCTCCTCCCTTTCCAATGCTTCATTTAAGAGAACCATATGGTAATGGTCCTCCCATACACCGTTTATTTTTAACAACCGTTTTGCAAGTCCCTCTTGATGAAAACCAAGTTTCTCAACTAAAGCTAGGGATGGTTTATTGCTTGGCATGATATTGGCTTCAAGGCGATGTAAACGCAGGTCATTAAAAGCAATATCAATCACACGGTTCAAGGCTTCAAGCATAAATCCTTGACGTGTGGCACTCTGGGCCAACTTATACCCTAAAAAACAGGACTGAAAAGCTCCCCTTAATATATTATTAAGTGTCACTGTTCCAATGGGTATAGCCCCTTTTCCTACATGCTTTTCGTAAATCCAAAACCTCACCATATCACCACGTAGCCAGGCCTTTTCTTCCAGTACAAGAACTTGCCGTTGATGTGCCTCCGTATAATAGGCTTCTGGTTTAATGTCTTCCCATTTTGATAAGAACATTTTGTTTTCCTTATAAAAAAGCGCAACTCCCCTAGCCTCTTCAGGCTCTAAAATGCGTAAGGTCAAACGTTCAGTGTGATACTCCCGGTTCATTACAAACCCCTTTTCATACGTGCAATTGCATTTGAAAGCTCTGCAAACGCGTCAATCGAAAGCGCTTCACCTCTAAGATTTTCGTCAATGCCTGCGCTGGCAAGGGCTTCACTGGCCATAGCCTTTGATAGCTTTAAAAAACCGCTAGAAAGTGAATTTAATAGGGTTTTACGACGTTTTCCAAAAGCATCTTTAACCGTTAAAAAGAACAAGGCTTCATCCAGAAGAGTCACTGGTGGAAACTCCCTCACACGTAACCTTAAAACGGTTGAATCAACGTTGGGCATGGGCATAAAAGATCCCCTTGAAACCCTTGTTACAATCATTGGCTCTGTAAAATATTGTACAGCAACGGAAAGTGAGCCGTAATCTTTGGTTGAAGGTTTTGCCATGATGCGGTCAGCCACTTCCTTTTGAATCATAATAACCATATCAGAAACAGGAATTCTTTCCTCTAAAAAGGTCATAATAATGGGCGTTGTTACATAGTAGGGCAAGTTAGCAACAAGCTTTGGTCGTCGCCCTTCAAAATGTTCATGAAATAGGGCTGGTAAATCTAACTTTAAAACATCAGAGTGAATCACTGTTAAATTTGAATGATGCCCAACCGTTTCTTTTAGAATTGGAATTAATGCACTATCAATTTCAACAGAAACCACTTTTTTAGCAACCTTGCAAAGCGCATCTGTCATAACCCCAATGCCAGGTCCGATTTCAAGGATGTCATCATCGCATGTAATTTCTGCACCTTCTATAATACGGTCAAGCACATGCTCATCAATAATAAAATTTTGACCTAAGCTTTTACTAAAGCGAAAGCCGTATCTCGTCATAATATCCTTGATCTTTTTCGGAGACGTTAGTCTATCCATTTTCCACTTCCTCCAAAGCCATTAAGGCTGAATTAAACTCTTCTCTTGTCACGCCATAATGATTTAATCGACCAAGGAATTGCTTTGCATTGCAGTAACCAACACCTAAATGACGCCCAATGAGCGCTCTTCTATAAGAAGCATTTTTCCCCCCAACAAGGTCTGATTGAATTAAATCTGCATTGGTAAACTCAGGCTCACGGCAGTGACTTACCGTTCGAACCTTTTCCAGCGCGTCCAGAATGGTTTGGACGCTTGCATTTTCCACACCAATATCACCATCCAGCATTGCTAGTTCTTTGCTAATAAATGCGTGCTTACATGTTGGAACTCGTTTGGCAATTCTTTCTCGAATTTTTTCGCCAGCAAAATCAGGATCCGTTAAAATAATCACACCCGTCGTCTCTGCTGCCTGCTCAATACGTTTAAAGGTAGTCTCCTTAATCCCATAGCCATGAGTGATGATCACATCACAGCGCACTGCTTTTTTCACCGCAGAAGCATCATCTTTTCCCTCTACGACTAAAGCTTCTTTTATGTTTAACATCACATCACCTTATCTTAAAAAAGCGTTTTGCATTTTCACATGTTATTTCTGCAAAGCGCTCCCATCCAATACCTTTTATAGCTGCCATTTTTTCACAGGTTTGCCTAACGTACATAGGTTCATTTCGCCTTCCTCTAAATGGCTCTGGCGTTAGATATGGCGCATCTGTTTCAATCATTAAATGCTCAATAGGCACAGCCTTTACAACATCAACTGTTTTCCTTGCATTTTTATAGGTAACAGGGCCTGCAATGGAAATCATAGCCCCTAAGGAAACATATTGCATGGCAAGCTCAGCACTCCCTGAGTAACAATGCATTTGAACCCCTGTTTCAAAGGCCTTTTCTGTCTTTAATATTTGAAAAACATCGCCATTGGCTTCTCGATCGTGTATTACCACCGGCAGCTTTAAATCCCTTGCGAGGCGAAGCTGTTCAATAAACCATTTTTTTTGATCCTCTCTTGGGGAGAAATCATAATGGTAATCGAGGCCAATTTCACCAATAGCTTTGACCTTCTCGTGTGAAGCCAATGCCTTTATTAAGGCCAGCATATGGTCATCCATGTCTTTTACGTCATGAGGATGGATGCCAACACCTGCATAAATAAATGCATAGGCTTCGGCGAGTTTAACCGCTTCCTGGCTTGATACTAAATCTGCTCCAGGATTAAATATATAAGACACCTGATTTAACTGTGCCCTTTGAATCATCGCGTCTCGATCGCTGTCAAATTTCTTACTATCTAAATGGGAATGCGCATCAAATAACATCATACCCTCCTGTCTGTTCTTATTCTATTATGCCTTACTTTAACATAAAAAGAAATACCCTGTGCTCTAAATCACAGGGCATTCATCGTATTATGAGACAATACTACCACTTTTCATATCTACCTCAACAAGCTTTAAAGCATCCTTTTGTGACGCCGCTAATATCATCCCTTGTGAGAGCACACCGCGCAAGGTAACAGGCTTTAAATTTGCTACAAGTATCACCTTTTGACCTATAAGGGCTTCTGGTAAATAATATTGGCTAATGCCTGATACCACCTGTCTTATTTCTGGTCCAACCTGCAGTTGGAGAACGAGGAGCTTATCGGCCTTAGGGTGTTTTTCGGCCTTGATAATCTCTGCTACCCTTAAATCAAGCTTTGAAAAATCATCAATGGTTACCTCTGGCTTCAACTCCAAAACCTCGGGAGCCTCCTCTGGAACACTATATTTAGACTTAATAGCTTCAACTTCAAGCATTTTCTTCTCTTCATCCATTCTGGCAAATAGCACCTCTGCTTCACCTACCGACTGTCCAACAACAAGTCCACCAAAAGTTGATAAAGACTCAAGAGAGTCAACTTGGGACTGAATTTGATTGAATATTTTTGCAGCGGTTTCTGGCATAAAAGGTTTTAAAAGTACTGCAGCAAACCTTATTGATTCAAGTAAGTGATAAAGCACTGTACCAAGACGTTCATGGTCAGCTTCATTTTTTGCGAGCACCCATGGTGACGTTTCATCAATGTATTTATTGCTTCTTCTTAGCAAGGTCCAGATTTCTTCAAGGGCATCTGCAACCCTCATTGCCTCCATACGTTCTTCAACGCGCTTTACAGTATCTAGAGCCAATTGACTTATTTCTGCGTCTATATCTTCAAGAGCTGATGGTGCCATGACGATGCCGTTAAAATATTTCTTAACCATTGCAACTGTACGATTGACCAAGTTACCTAATACGTTAGCTAGGTCGGCATTTATTCGGGTAATCATCATATCATACGTAATGGTACCATCCCAAGAAAAAGGCATTTCTCTTAAAACATAATAACGCACAGCATCAACGCCAAATAAATCTACCAAATCATCTGTATAAATAACATTTCCTCTAGATTTACTCATTTTATCCTTACCTGTTAAAAGCCACGGATGACCAAACACTTTCTTTGGCAAGGGTTCTCCTAAACCCATCAATATAATGGGCCAATAAATACTATGAAAACGCACAATGTCCTTTCCTATAATATGCACATCTGCTGGCCAAAGCTTATTGTACATATCGCTAGACTTATCAGGGTCGTACCCTATGGCAGAGATATAGTTTGATAAGGCATCAATCCATACGTACACAACATGTCCGGGATCAAAGGTTACAGGTATTCCCCAACTGAAGGATGTTCTGGAAACACATAAATCCTGTAAGCCTGGCTTTATGAAATTGTTAATCATTTCATTTCTTCGAGACTCTGGCCATATAAACTCAGGATTCGCTTCGATATGATCCTCAAGCTGTTTTTGATATTTTGATAACTTTAAGAAATAGGCTTCCTCACTAGCTTGTTTTACAGGTCTGCCACAATCAGGGCAGTTTCCCTCAACTAACTGCGATTCTGTCCAAAAGGATTCACAAGGTGTACAATACCACCCTTCATATTTTCCTTTATAAATATCTCCCTTATCATATAGGGTTTTAAATATTTTCTGCACGACGGTTTTATGCTTTTCATCAGACGTTCGAATAAACTGATCGTAGCTAACATGCACACGGTCCCATATTCTTTGAATCTCACCGGCAATGTCATCCACATGCTCCTGAGGTGATTTTCCCATTTCTTCAGCCTGCTGCTGAATTTTCTGTCCATGTTCGTCTGTTCCTGTTAAAAAGTAAACATCGTAACCCTGCTGTCTTTTAAATCTCACAAGTGCATCTGAAAAAATAGCCTCATACACATTTCCAATGTGAGGTATTTTCGATGTGTACGCGATCGCTGTTGTTAGATAATATTTTCCTTTGCTCATGTTTCTCCTCCTAAAAGCTTGCATGCCACTCTCAAAAAAACAAAAAAATCCCATCCCTAAAAAGGGACGAAATTATCCGCGGTACCACCCTCGTTCTGTAAATAACAGCACTCGATTTATGCTTAACGCGCACAGACGGTCCTCTCTACTCACGTTTCAAAAGAACTATTCAAGGGCCATGTTCATTGCATCCTTGCATTAGCTTTCACCAACCGCTAACTCTCTAAACCAATTTTGCAACTACTCTTCCTATCACAATATTTAATGCTTTTAATTTAGACAAATTGTAACACAAGTTAAAATCAATTGCAATAAAAAAACAGTTGCGCGTTGCCTTATTCTATGATAATAATATACTTGCTTTGAAAAATATCAAAGCTGTCAACATTAACAAATCTATTTAAACGAGGTGGATATGACCAGTTTGTTTCATCCTATACTGGATACTTACGCCAAAGGCAAAATTAACTCTGTCAACTTTGATATGGATGAGGACAGTATTTCTGTTGCCATCATTGGTAATCAAGAACCAGAGCCTATCGAAATTAAGTTTGAAGACGTCAGAGCTTTCTATTATATTGATCACGATTTAAAATCTGAGCTACTTTTCTCCCATGATCAGCTTAATGTTATCGCCTACGATACCTATGGCTTTGGTGAGTTTTCAGCTGCCGCAAACCACGATAGTGACTTTGTCTCAATTCCCAACTTTGCGGTTAACCTAAAGGATTCTTCGCTCTATATCGATGCCGATAAAATTCGAATCAATAACAAGCGCTATCATGTAAAATAGTCCTCTTGCTTGTCTAATTCCAAGGTGTCATGTATAATGAGACTAAAATAATCTCCTGGAGGGCATCATGAATAGCGAAATGGTTTTCACGTTTAAGGATCTACTCTTATTTGGTCTATGGGGCTGTTTAGTAACCGTTCTGATTTACCTCATTCGAATTCTAAGACGCGCATTCTTAACAATGAAGGATATTCAGAGCATTGTAAAAGATAATAAGCGCCAAATAGACGCCACTATGGACATCATTCCCCAGTTGACACAAAATGTTGAAACCATTTCACAAGAGGTTGCGCATGACATTCAAGCCTTTAGATCAACTGTGGATAATATCGCCGATACAACTGAGGCTGTCACTGAAACCATTAAGTCAAATAAAGGCGTCATGGAAGGTCTTTCATCAATTATGCACTCTGCAGCTATCACTAAGGCCTTGTACGATAAATTTTTCGGCGAAAAAGTAAAAGCGGCGAAAGATGTGTTTAACTCTGTTGAAAAAGAACCTGAAGAGCATGTTAATGATTAACATCCCATCCCTTTTAATATTTACCAATTTTTATTGACAATTGGAAAAAATTATATTATGATTTCTTTATGGAAATGCAATCATAGTTAGGGGAGGAGTCATTATGAAATCAACTGGTATTGTACGTAAGGTGGATGAACTAGGTAGAGTTGTTATACCTATCGAGCTTAGACGTACGCTTACAATTGGCGAAAAAGATGCATTAGAAATTTTTACAGAGGGTGAAACCATTATTCTTAAGAAATATGAGCCTGCTTGTATTTTCTGTGGTCAAGCTAAAGGTGTTAAAAGCGTTAAAGGCAAAAATATTTGCCCAGCATGTGTAGATGAAATTAAAAGCGTGTAATTCAAAACTCGACCTGTTAAAGGTCGAGTTTTTTCAATGCGTCCATTGTTTGTGCATAGACATCACTCTTCTTCATTCCCCTTTGAAGGGCTACTTTCTTAAGTGCCTCTTTTTTATCCATTCCTTTGTTTATACAATCGACAACATGCTCTATTACTGAAAGCGAATCCCAGTACTCAGCTTCTCTTGGTTGCTGATCCTTGTCCCCTTCAACCACCAAAACAATTTCTCCTCGGACCTCATTTTCATCGTAAAATTGGCAAAGGCTATCAAATGATCCTCTTTGATAGGTTTCAAACTTCTTTGTAAGCTCTCTTGCAACCACCGCCCTCCGCTCTTCACCGAAATAAAGCTTCATCAATTTAAGCGTATCCTTTAAGCGGTGAGGTGACTCATAAAAAATTAGGGTTCTACGTTCATGCTTAAGCTCATCTAATTGCTTTTTTTTCTGCTTCTTTTCACGGTCTAAAAAACCCTCAAACGTAAAGGCTGTCGTCGACAACCCAGAACCAACCAAAGCTGTTGTAAATGCAGTAACACCTGGTATGATTTCAAATGGCAAATCCAGTTCAATACACTTTTTTATAATGTCTGCACCGGGATCTGAAATCCCCGGCATACCAGCATCAGATATTAAAGCAATGACTTCTCCCTGCTGAATTTTATGCACAATATCTTGACCAGCCTTTTCTAGATTATGCTCATGATAGCTATAAAGGGGTTTTGAAATATCAAAGTGATTTAAAAGCCTTACTGAGTGTCTTGTATCTTCTGCATAAATAACATTTGCTTCATTAAGCACCCTTAAAGCGCGCAGGGTCATATCCTCTAAATTTCCAATAGGTGTTCCGCAAACATACAATTTTCCGCTCATTCTTCGTCCTCCTTCGTAAAAGAAGTCATATTTACGCTTTGATATATGTCATATATTTCCGCGTTATAGCGTTGATAAGCGTCGTATACAACCAGTGGTGGCAAAACTTTCAAATCAGGCTTTCCACCTTTTGAACACATGAGCAAAAATATATTTGCTTCTTTATCAACAAAGGGATGAATCATTCGAATAACCTTGGGTTCCAGCTGATATTTACGGCACAATGATACGATATCCATCATACGGTTTGGGCGATGAATCATGAAAAATTTACCCTTAAATGTTAAAAGCGACGAAGCTGTTGCAATGATGTCTTCAAGTGAGCTATGCACCTCATGCCTAGATATGGCTTTATACTCGGTTGGGTTTACAAGAGCTCCGTTAATGGGCATATACGGAGGGTTTGTGATGACCACATTTGCTGATCCTAGCCCAATGTATTGAGATGCATTTTTTAGATTATCGTGTACAATTGAAATTTTATCTTCAAGAGCATTCATTTGAACACTTCTCATGGCCATATCAGCCACATCTTTTTGAATTTCAAAAGCAGTGATATGTTGAAAAAGAGATTTCCCAGAAAGCAAAATAGGAATGATCCCTGTTCCCGTTCCAAATTCAACGACCTTATCATTGGCTTTTAGCGACACAAAATGACTCAATAAAACAGCATCAATACCAAAACAAAAACCATTTGGATTTTGAATGATTTTTAAGCCCTTCAATTGTAAGTCATCAATACGTTCGCCATCTTTTAACCACGTTGTCATTTTATATCCTTTCAAAAAAGAGGCGCTTTGTGTCACCAAAACGCCTCACTCTTTAGTCTTCTAATTTTTTAAGTTCTGCAATATCGATTCCTTCTGCTGGGATAGTGGGCACGGCTGGAGCAGGTGCATAGCGATTAACCTGTACAACCTTTATATCTTCTTTTGTGTATGTTGTTATGTCTTCGCTAAGTTCTTCTGGTTTTTCTTTTACAATAAGTCTCACGCGTACCTGTTCACGTAAAATGTTCGTATCCATAACATACCCTATACCATCAGGTGTTTTAACCTTATCACCTCTATTTGGCATGCCAACTCTTATTTGAACATAGGTATCATACTCATACTTCAAACAACACATTAATCGACCACATAAGCCTGATATTTTTACTGGGTTAAGTGATAAGTTTTGATCC
>WPCG01072782.1_pt1 | contig 11905 bp, 8 predicted proteins | sample 5403311 | NCBI WGS metagenome assembly WPCG01 (sample SAMN12869467, study PRJNA574797) | sludge metagenome | isolation source: wastewater treatment of Control | place: China:Beijing | collected 2019-05-17 | reverse complement strand
TTTACACGTTAGTGCGCGTAGTATTGCCGCGCGCTCATTAAGTATTTTTGGTGATCACCAAGATATTTATGCCGTGCGCCAAACTGGGGTAACAATGATTGTGTCGCATAGTGTTCAGGAAGTGGCCGATTTAGCACACGTCGCGCACTTAACGGCAATTGATGCGAGTGCCCCGGTCCTTCATTTCTTTGATGGTTTCCGGACGAGTCATGAAATTCAAAATATTGAAGTCGTCGCAGATGAAGAGTGGAAAAAATTATTACCCGAAGATAAAGTGGCAGCGTTCCGGGCGCGTGCTCTTAACCCCCACACAAATGCGGTAACACGCGGTGGGGCGGAAAACGATGACATTTATTTCCCGGGGAAAGAAGCACAAAATAAACATTACGAAAATGTTTTAACGGTTGCCGAAAAATATTTTGCGAAAGCTAGTGAACTTAGCGGCCGCACATACGCACCGTTTGTCTATTACGGCGCACCCGACGCCACTAAAGTTATAATTGCGATGGGGTCAGTAACCGAAGCAATTAGTGAAGTCGTGGATGACTTAAATAAAAATGGTGAAAAAGTCGGCTTAATTAAAGTGCACCTTTACCGGCCATTTAGCGCGAAACACTTACTTAGTGTCCTACCACAGTCTGTGCAACAAATTGCGGTCTTAGATCGTACGAAAGAAATGGGCGCGGTTGGTGAACCACTGTATGTTGATGTGACAACGGCGCTCCACCAAATGGGGCGGAAAGTTGAAGTTATCGTTGGTGGTCGTTACGGCTTAAGTAGTCGTGATACACAACCCAAACACTTAAAAGGTGTATTTGACTTCTTAAGTAATAAACCGTGGCATTCGTTTACCGTTGGTATTAATGATGACGTCACACACTTAAGTGTGCCCTATGACGAAGACTATCACATTGATAACGGCCATACTGAATGTTTATTTTATGGTTTAGGTAGTGACGGCACCGTTAGTGCGAATAAATCAAGTATTAAAATTATTGGTGATGCGACGAATCAATATGCGCAAGCTTACTTTGCCTATGACTCACGCAAAGCCGGCGGACCAACACGGAGTTATCTCCGCTTTGGTAAAAAACCAATTCGTTCAACGTATTATGTTGAAAACGCAAGCTTTATTAGTGCATCACAAGATAGTTACTTATATAAGTTTGATATGATTCGTTACCTTAAAAAAGGCGGAACATTCTTACTAAATACCGAACTAACCGGTGACGAATTAATTAATGCGTTACCAAACCGCGTTAAATACGGACTTGCCACGAAAGGCGCGCGGATGTTTGTCATTGACGCAAACAAAATTGCCCAAGAATTAGGGATGGGTCGCCATACAAACACAATTTTACAGTCCTCATTCTTCTATTTAAATCAAGATATTATGCCGTATTCCGAAGCGCTTGACATGATGAAGGATTACGCTGAACATACATACGGACGTAAGGGTAACGAAATTGTTGAACAAAACTTCGCAGCAATTGATGCTGGGTCAAAAGGCATTATTGAAGTGAAAGTTGATCCAGCATGGGTGAACTTAAAACCACTTAAAACCGTCCAATTACTTGGTGACAAATATTTTGATGAATATGTTAACCCGATTGATAATCTTGAAGGGTATGATTTACCTGTTTCAACATTTACAAATTATGATCTCCTTGACGGCACGATGCAAAATGATATTACGTTTAAACAAAAACGCTCGATTGCCTCAATGGTGCCGCATTGGACAAAAGAAAACTGTATTCAATGTAATACATGTAGTTTAGTTTGTCCGCACGCAACAATTCGCCCATTCTTACTGGACGAAAAAGAAATCGCTGGCTTACCAGAAAACGTTAAAGATGACATCATACCGGCCATGGGACCAACGGTTGCCGGGCTTAAGTTCCGCATTCAAGTAAGTCCAATGAACTGTGTTGGCTGTGGACTTTGTGTTGTGACGTGTCCTGGTAAGGGCGGTAAAAAAGCGCTCGCAATGGTTGATGCAAAAGGTGAATACCAATACGAACCAGCTGCTGACTACTTATACAAACAAGTTACATATAAGAGCGACAAATTCCCGCTTAATACACCAAAAGGTGTCGGCTTCTTAATGCCATATATGGAAATTAGTGGCGCTTGTGCGGGTTGTGGTGAAACACCATATTACCGGTTAATTACACAACTCTTTGGTCAAGATATGCTAGTTGCTAACGCCACCGGTTGTAGCTCGATTTATTGCGGTAGCGTCCCGGGGACACCATTTACAACAAACAAACAAGGTGAAGGTGTTGCATGGGGCAATAGCTTATTTGAAGATAACGCCGAATACGGGTTTGGGATGCGGATGGCAAATGATTATAAGATGTCATTAATTGTTGATATCTTTACGAAATCCTTACCACACGTGGAAACACGGCTTAAAGAACTTATGGAACAATACATTGCCGCACCAACAAACCGCAAAGAAGTGCGCACATACTTAAATGAACTCGTTTCATTACTGGAAAAGACAAAATACGCACCAGCCAAAGAAGCACTGAAATATAAAGATGACATTCTTGATAAATCAGTGTGGATTATTGGTGGTGACGGCTGGGCTTATGACATTGGGTATGGTGGCCTTGATCACGTCTTAGCAAGTGGTGCAAATGTAAATATTCTTGTCATGGACACCGAAGTGTATAGTAATACGGGTGGGCAAGCGAGTAAAGCAACGCAAACCGGCGCAATTGCGAAGTTTGCGGCGAGTGGTAAAACGGGCGCCAAGAAAAACTTAGCAATGATGGCGATGGCATATGGTGACGTCTATGTTGCACAAGTTGCCTTAGGAGCAAACCCGGTTGCGACAATCCGCGCCATTACGGATGCCGAAAGTTTTGATGGCCCAAGTATTATTATTGCCTACAGTCCATGTACGGAACACGGTATTAAAGGTGGCCTTAGTAACCACATTAGTGTCGAGAAAAAAGCGGTCGCAAGTGGCTACTGGCCCATCTTCCGTTATGACCCACGGCTTGAAGCCGAAGGTAAATCACCACTTACATGGGATATGAAAGAACCTGACTACACGCAGTTCCGCGAATTCGTCATGGGGGAAACACGCTTTAGTCAATTACCAAGTGTGAACCCAGAAAACGCTGAATTCTTACTAACGAAGTCGGAAAAAGAAGCAAAAAAACGCTACTTACGGCTCAAGAAGTTTGAATAACCAAAAGCTTAATAAAAAAAGATGCTGCTCACTTTGAGCAAAATTTTGGGGGAAGTTTCATAAAAATGGTCGGAACGATGAGATTTGAACTCACGACCTCTACCACCCCAAGGTAGCGCACTACCAAGCTGTGCTACGTCCCGACTAGTCATATTATACTGAAATAATTTGCAAAAGACGATTGATAATCATTAAATTGTGAATAAATTTAACTTATTATTTGTTTTAAAAAAGCCCACCGTGCTGGTGGGCTCCCTTATGTTGTTAGTAAACGTAAATTACGGCACTAATTCAATGTATTCAACTAAGTTTGTTGGATATGTAACCGTAACTGGTCCGTTTAGGACGAACGATAAGCTTGCTGCAAATTCAGCATCAATTTCCATCCGTTCCCAAATTGAAACATCAAGATTTTCAAGGTCTTCAAAGAAGTCGTCGCTCATTGGGACAATAACCGATAAGTCAGCGCCGACATCAAGGCCAACTAAGACGTTATTAGCGTCAAGCGTAAACGCAAGTTGTAACGTGCGGATATCGGCGAGTTCATCAGCAACTGCTAAGATCATGTCATAGAGATCTTCTGGGCTAATTTCGCCCATTTCTTCGCCTATTTCATCAACGAAGAAGAAGACGAGGTCGAGTAATGTTTCATCATCAAACGCATATGTGATAACTTTTTTGTCACCAACCATTGCAAATGATGTATCTTCGATGACGACCATTACTTCTAAAAAGTCACTAATTGGTAAATCACTTAAGTCAAGTGGTTCAAAGTCACCAATTTCCGGTGGTCCTACATTAATCTTTATTTTACTGTCACCAAGTGGAATGCCAAGATCTTCAAAACCTTCAGAACCTTCAAGCTCTTCAATTCCATCAATCATCGCACCACTTAGTGCAATGTCGGTATGGACGTACACCCATTCTTCTTTGTAAAACACTTCTGCAAGTGCATCAAGTTCGAGCATCGTATCTTCACCCGCAGTAAGGAGTGCTGCGGCACTACCAATTACCGAGCCTTGGGGATCGGTGCCTTGTAAGTCTTTAACTTTGACGGCAACTGCGGCTTCAGCACTGCCGTGCATATCAAAGAGTTTTTCAATTTCTTCGCTTTCATTGTAAGCATATTGGCTGACTTCGACGTCTAGCGCTGTGCTTAATGCTAAGTCGAGATTATTGATTGTACTTAGATCAGTTTCTGCAAAGTCGATAAGTGCATTGAGCACTAATGTATCTAATTCAGTCTTGGTTAAGACCGTAGTGGGTTGGCTTACCGGAGTGCTAGTAGCAACTGATTCACCGTCGGAGACAGCACTCGTTGGTGGTTCCTGACTAGTTGTCGTTGCAACACTACTTGATGGCGCTGGGTTAAAATCACAGCCGGCTAATAATAGCCCAAGTAGTGGGACCAGAATAAATTTTTTAAGGTTCATGGTCATTCCCTTCTTTGTGATTTCATCATATGGTAATTAATTGGGCAAAAATACTGATTTGCAATGCTTATCCGCCAATTATTGCAATTATTATGATGATATACGCAGTAAAATTCCTAGTCATTTATGCGTTCAAAACTAACCTTTTAGGTTAAAATGTAAGGTATGAGTGAAAAAGACTATATTATTATTAAAGGCGCTAGGGACAACAACCTGAAAAACATTAATGTGCGCATTCCCAAAAACAAACTTGTTGTATTTACTGGCTTATCGGGCTCGGGAAAATCAACACTAGCGTTAAATACAATTTACAACGAAGGGCAACGCCGCTATGTTGAAAGCTTAAGCAGTTATGCGCGGCAATTTTTAGGTAGTGTCGCTAAACCCGACGTTGATTCAATTGAAGGGTTAAGCCCAGCCATTAGTATTGAGCAAAAATCAACGAGTAATAATCCCCGGTCAACCGTTGGTACAATTACCGAAATATACGATTACTTACGGCTTTTATATGCACGGATTGGGGTGCCATATTGTGTAAATCATGATATTCCGATTCGGGCGTTTTCACCCGAGCAAATTTTAAACAAAGTATTTGAGGCAAATGAAAACACGCGCATTCAAATTCTTGCCCCACTTGTGAAAGCAAGTAAAGGGACGCATAAAGATACGCTAGTTAAAATTGCCAAAGAAGGCTTCGTCCGTGTTCGTGTTAATGGCGAACTTAAGACACTTGAAGAAGTGGGCGATCTTGATAAAAACAAACGGCACAATATTGATCTAGTTGTTAGTCGTATTGTCTTAAAAGAAGAAAATCGTTCACGCATTTTCGAAGGGATTAAAACCGCGCTAAACTATGCGGACGGCTATGTGATTATTTTATTTAACAATGAAGAAGTGCTCTATTCCGCGCATAACTCTTGTCATATTTGTGGGTTTAGTGTCCCAAAACTCGAACCACGCCTCTTTAGTTTTAACGCCCCAATGGGCTTTTGTCCAGAATGTCGTGGGTTAGGGATTAAACGTGAGGTCGATGTGAATATTTTAGTGCCGAATATGCAACTGAGCTTAGCCCAAGGGGCAATTGAATATTATAAAAATATTGTTGGTTCCAAAAACATTGAATGGCAAGAATTTGTGAAGCTTTGTGAACTCTATGATATTCCCATGCACGTCCCCTATCGCGAACTTAGTGCGCAACATCAAGCAGTTGTTTTAAACGGATCACCAAAGAATCATGAATACAAAATTGTTAGTAGTAGCGGTAACACCCTTTATCGCCGGGGACCGATTGAAGGGGTGAAAGCACGGATTGAACGGCTTTATGAAGAAACAACAAGTGACCAAATGCGCGTTTATTATGAAAAGTTTATGCGCGACACGACATGTACAGCATGTGGTGGGAAACGGTTAAACGAAGCAGCGTTAAGTGTGAAGATAAATGGTAAAAATATTTATGACTTAACGATGCTCCAAATTGGCGAATTGCAATCATTTCTAAGCGAAACACGGACGAATCTAAGCGCAACTGATAAAGCAATTAGTGATTTAGTGCTCACAGAAATTAATCATCGTTTGACCTTTTTAATTAAAGTTGGTCTTGATTATTTAACACTGGCGCGGTCGAGTAAATCACTTTCGGGTGGTGAAGCACAACGCATTCGTCTCGCGACACAAATTGGTTCGAAATTAACTGGTGTTTTATACGTTTTAGATGAACCAAGTATTGGGCTTCATCAACGTGATAATGATCGCCTTATTCAAGCGTTACGCGATATGGTGAACTTAGGTAATACACTTATTGTTGTCGAACACGATGAGGATACAATTCGAAGTGCTGATCATATTATTGATATTGGTCCTGGTGCTGGTGTGCATGGCGGTGAAGTTGTCGTAAGTGGCACCGTAGAAGACGTGATGAATAATCCGCTTTCGATTACCGGTGATTACTTAGCAGGACGCAAAAAAATTGCCTTACCGCCCCGTCGGATGCCAGGCAACGGCCATAAATTAGAAGTTTATGGCGCAGCGGTTAATAATTTAAAAAATATTAATGTAGAAATCCCCTTGAACACATTTACTGTTGTCACGGGGGTTAGTGGTTCAGGGAAAAGTAGTTTAGTGGAAGAGGTTATTTATAAAGCGGTTGACGGCTATTTACGTAAAGTCGAAACATATCCCGGGAAACATGACAAAATTGTGGGCCTTGAATATATTGATAAGGTTATTAATATTTCGCAAGATCCAATTGGGCGAACACCACGCAGTAACCCGGCAACGTATACAAAAGTATTTGATGATATTCGCGACTTATTTAGTCAAACAGTTGATGCCCGTGCGCGTGGCTTTGACAAAGGCCAATTTTCCTTTAATACACGCGGCGGTCGCTGTGAACATTGTGAAGGCGCTGGCGTTACGCGTATTTCGATGAATTTTTTACCTGACGTTTATGTTAAATGTGAAATATGTGACGGGAAACGATATAACGAAGATACGTTAGCAATTAAATATCGCGGCAAAAACATTGTCGATGTGTTAAATATGACCGTTGCAGAAGCAGTAATCTTCTTTGAAAATCGCCCACAAATATTACGGCGGTTGCAAACATTAAATGATATTGGTCTTGGTTATATTAAACTGGGCCAACCGGCACCGGAGTTAAGTGGTGGGGAAGCACAACGGTTAAAACTTGCGTTTGAACTGCAAAAACGCCCAACAGGACGCACGCTCTATATTCTTGATGAACCAACCACCGGTTTACATACTGATGACGTTGCGCGGCTTATTAGTGCATTACAAGCAATTGTGAATAATGGCGATACCGTTATTGTAATTGAGCACAATTTAGATATAATAAAGGTCGCAGACTATATAATTGATTTGGGACCAGATGGCGGCAATTTTGGGGGTGAAGTTATTGCAACCGGCACACCAGAAGCAATCGTCAAAGTGCAGGCTTCCCATACGGGACGCTTCTTAAAACCATATTTAGCAAAGGGGAATTAACTTTATGGACATTGCATTATATGTGATTTTTGGCCTCGTTTTTCTTGGGAGTGCAACCATGCTTGGCCTTAGTTTAAATGATTATGTGCGCAAAGAAGACGATGTTACGACACTTTTTAAAGGAAAACATCGTTTAATTGTTGCATCAATCGTTGCTGGGGGCCTATCCCTCATGCTTTTAGCAGTGCCGCTGACATTTAACAAAACCCATGCACTTGGCATGTTTATGACACTATTTGGTGCTTTTGGCTTTGCGCTAGCACTTTTTACATTTATCAGTGCGTTCGTTATTCATTACTTTAAATTCAATGTCCTTAATGTGCATACGCGACAAAGTAAACTTGTTACTGTCTTTAGTGGCGTTTTGAGTTTAATTTTCTTTTTTGTAATGCTTGATGGCTTAACTTATATTGATGCCTTAACGTTTCCCTTACCGAAAGGCATTCCGTTTGCCGAACCGCTCGTCGCATTTTACGCTATCTTTATTTTAAGTGGGGCAATTCTTGTCCTCTTTGTGAGTGACCACGAGTTTTACAAAAAATATGGCCGACATGGTGTTTTAGAAAACGTCTTTTATGTTGCTTTCCCCGCGGGGATTCTTGGCGCACGGTTATGGTATGTTATTGGCGAATGGGAAAACGGTGGCTACGGTGATGATCTATTATCGATTTTTGCATTTCGAGATGGTGGACTTGCAATTATGGGTGGCGCTCTTTTAGGCATTATTGTCGGGGTGTGGTTTTTTATCCGCTACCGCAAAGAATACCAAATTACATTTGCGGTCGATGTTATTGTTCCTACCATATTAATTGCCCAAGCAATTGGTCGCTGGGGCAATTTTACAAACCAAGAAGTGTATGGGATGCCAATTGTGAATATGAATAATTGGTTTTGGCTACCGGAATTTGTGAAACGACAAATGTTTATTGGCGGTGAATATCGTCAACCATTTTTCCTCATTGAATCAATTCTAAACATAACTGGATATTTCCTCATTCGTTACGGTGTTGGTGCAGGACTTAAAAAATATCGTAAACCCCTCGACTTAGGGTTTCTCTATATTGTGTGGTATGGCATTGTGCGCTTTATTATGGAACCACTTCGTGATCCACTCTTTAATATGGGTCAAGGTGGCAAATGGTCGGTATATAACGCCCTTATTTTCTTCATCGTTGGCATTATCTTAATTGTGTTAAATCATGTCTTTAAATTTTATAAATATATTGATGAGTGGCAAGCAAAACGGATGGGGCCAAAACCAAGTGTAACCCTGGAGCAAACGGATGAGTAAATACGCGCTTGTTGTGTTTGATCTTGATGGCACGTTAGTTGATAGCGACTTAGCGCTCATCAAGGTTGGCTTAAAAATGACCGAGACGTTTCTTGCTAAAAAAGATTTATCAATTGATGATTTTCTCTTTTTAAATGGCCCGTCGCTTGACGAATCACTTCCACTTATTTTTCCAGGTGTTCCGGTTAATAAACTGCGCGAAAAATATTACGAATTAGCGCCCGACAGTATTAAAGATATGACGTTATTTAAAAATGTTGTTACGGTTTTAGATGAGCTTAAAGCCCAAAAAGTGCAAATGGGGATTTTTACAAGCCGCTCCCGCATGTCAGTGGAGTTAATTTTAAAACAGCACGGATTAACGCATTATTTTAAAGAAGTAGTGTGTGGTGATGACGGCTTTAGTAAAAAACCAAGTGGTGAAGGATTAGCGTATATTAGTGACAAGTTAAAAGTTGCGCGTGAGGACACACTTTTTGTTGGCGATAACTGGCGCGATATTTTAGCAGGTAATGATGTTGGTGTGCCGGTCGCATTCATTAAACCGTACCGCCGGCAATCAAAACTTGATATTAACGCACTATATATGATTAATGAAATAAGTGAAGTTTTAGAGGTGATTAGTGATGAGTGAACATAATATTATTCCGGTGTTAATTGTGGGCGCGGGCCCGTCGGGAATGACGGCAGCAATTTATTTAGCACGGGCGAATGTGAAATTTAAAATTGTTGATAAATATGCACCGGGCGGCAAAATGAATATTACGCAACTTATTCATAATTACCCAGGATTTGAAGTTGTTTCTGGACCCGATTTAGCGTTTAAAATGTTTGAACAAGTGCGCGCACTAGGGGTTAGTATTGATTATGCTGATGTGTTAAAAATCCGTAAAGTCGATAATTATTTTGTGGCGGAAACCGATGAAGGTGAAATTTATGCAAAAGCTGTCATTGTCGCAACAGGAACGCAAGAGCGAAAACTAAAAATTCCAGGTGAAGCAAAATACACGGGTCGTGGTGTTAGTTATTGCGCAATTTGTGATGGTAACTTATATAAAAATGATGCGATTGTTATTATAGGGGGCGGTAACTCGGCAATTGAAGAAGCGGTTTTTGTCTCAAAAATTGTCCGTGAAATTCATATCGTGCACCGTAACGCCGTGTTTCGCGCTGATGAAAAACTGTTAAAAGAATTGCGGGAAGCAGATAATGTAACATTCCATTTAGATACGATACCCGTTGAAGTTGTTGGGGATAATGATGGTGTAACAAGTATTAAACTTAAAAATATTAAAACGGGCGAAGAAAAGGACTTAGCGGTCCGCGCTGTCTTTCCGTTTGTCGGCAGCGATGCGGTGACAGACTTTTTAAATGATTTTGATGTCCGCGACGAAAAAGGCTATGTGCTTGTGGATCATGAAATGATGACAAGTGTGCCCGGTTTATTTAGTGTCGGTGACGTTAATAAAAAAGTATTACGCCAAATTATTACTGCCATTAGTGATGGCGGTATTGCGGCTTTAGCGGCAAATCGCTACATAAAACAAAAGTAAATAACGCCTAAAAGGGAAAACACGGGCGCATAGCGCCTTTTGTTTTATAATAGATATGTATGAAAGAATTCTCATTTACGACAAAAGCAAAAGAAGATATTACATTTAATACGCTAAATTATAGTTTACCGCGCCGCAAGGCAACCCTTGCCGCGCTTATTAAACATAGTGGCCATTTTGTTATTACTGATGAAGGTGAAGCTTTAAAATTAAGTACAGAAAATGCCAAAGTTGCAAAGTATATGTATCAATTATTTAAAGATATTTTTGGCTTTGAACCAACATTTTCGTATGTAACAAATCGCCGCTTCGGTAAGAAGATAAAATTTAATGTCATTGTTCGCCAAAAGATTGATGAAATAATGGCGACACTTGCGATTGATTTTTATGAAAGTGCGGTGAGTCGCAAAATTGTGTATAGCGATGATACATTAGGTGGCTATTTTACCGGTGCTTTTTTAGCAAGTGGATCAATGACAAGTCCGGTGAGTTCAAATTATCATTTAGAAATTGTTGTCAGTAACGAAAAGTATGCAAAGCGCCTTGCAAAAATGCTGGAACGGTTTGAAAAAGCGCGGTTTGACGCCAAGGTTGTCGCCCGGCGTGATAAATATATTGTGTATTTAAAACGTAGTGACCAAATAAGTGCGTTTCTTGTATTTGTGGGAGCGGCCAATGCTTCACTCGAGTTCGAAAATATTCGCCTTGATCGCGATATGCAAAATACGACAAACCGGATGTTTATTTGTGATGAAGCAAACTATAATAAAACATTAAGAAGCAGTGCAGCACAAATTGATAATATTAATATTGTGAAACGGGTTTATGGCTTAACACCGCTTGGTAATGAAAAGCTTGGCGCGCTCATGGCACTGCGGCTTGAACACGAAGACGCGACGCTTAACGAACTTGCAATTCTTTTAACTGAGACCTTAAATAGTGCTAAACCAATTAGTAAAGGCAATGTTAATCATCTTTTTATTAAATTGCGCGAATTAGCTGCGCCGTTTAAGGAGTTACAAAGTGGAAATAAATGAAGCATTTGGTCTTCGTTTACGGCAATTACGTAAAGCAAAAGGGTGGAGTTTACTTGAACTTTCCGTCCGTGCGGATGTGAATCATAATTATTTAAGTGATATCGAAAATGGCAGGCGTAATCCGACATTGAATGTCTTACATCGTTTAAGTTTAGGCTTTGATATTAGTCTCTCTTCGCTCCTTTTGGGCATAGAATTAATGACAGAATAGTGAAAAAACATTGAAAAAAGATACTTTCGGTATTTTTTTCCCCAATAATTGAAAAAAGTGTCGTTTTTTATTGTTTTTGTTGTCTTTATTTTTCTGGATTGTTGTATAATGAAGGCGCATAAAGAAGGAGGACTATATTAAATGGCAATTAAAGTTGCAATTAACGGATTTGGAC
>WPCG01016654.1_pt1 | contig 11947 bp, 8 predicted proteins | sample 5403311 | NCBI WGS metagenome assembly WPCG01 (sample SAMN12869467, study PRJNA574797) | sludge metagenome | isolation source: wastewater treatment of Control | place: China:Beijing | collected 2019-05-17 | reverse complement strand
CCATCACCGCGGTCCTGCAGCGTCCACCCGGGCGCCATCAGCACGGCAGGGGGACCCAGGCGCTCGGCCAGGCGCCGGTGCGCCGGACCCGGACCGAGCAGCCCGGCCTGCACAAGTCGCCGGGAGGGCTGCAGCACGGCACGCGCGCCCAGTTCGCCGGCAACGAAGGCGGCGAACTCGTCGACCGCCCCGGCGCGCACCCGGCACAAGGCCGCACGGCGCTCGCCGAACAACGGCCCGTCGAGCATGGTCGCAACCTCCGGCCAGGCGGCAAGGTCGATGCTCTGCGCGGGCGGACTGTCGATGAAGCCGTGATCGGCGCTCACCAGCACCTCCGTGGGCGTCCCCGCCAGTCGTGCCAGCAAGGCACCAAATGCCGCATCGAGGCGCGCAAACTCATCCACCACCGCAGGTGCATTGCAGCCATGTTGATGGCTGAGGGCATCGAAACGGTCGTAATAGGCGTGGACATACCCCCCGCCGCCACTGGCCAGAGCGGCCACCACAGCAGCCACCTGGGCCACCATGTCGTCCAGACCGCCGTGAGCAACAATGCGTGCACCGCGTGCGTGGCGGCGCGAGAAGGGCGAGTGGGCAATGGCCCGCGGTGCCACCACGGCGCTCGGGCATGGCAGCTGTCCGTACAGTGACGCGTACGGAAACAGCCGGCGCAGCAGCAGGGGCGCCCGCAGGCGTCCGCCGCCGCGGCGCTCCAGCGGCAGCGGAGCGAGTACACCGCCAAAGCGCTCATCGTGGATGAACCAGCCCGTCAAGCCATGCTGCAGCGGTGACAGGCCGGTCATCAACGTGGTCACGGCACTGGCGGTGGTGGTCGGAAAGACGCTGGTAAGGGCACGCTGACGGTGGGCATGAAGACGGCTGCCGGCGCCGTGGCGGCACAGGAAGGCATCACCGAGACCGTCGATCAGCCAGAACACCCGCACCGCCGCGCCCCCGCGGTGGCGATCGAGCGCCCAGCGCCGGATTCCGCCTACCAGCCCGAGGAGACCGCCGTCACCATAATCCGGCAGCACCGCGTCGGCAGGCAGCAGAAGCGCCGGCTGATCTGCGCCGGGGTCGGCGGCGGGATATTCCATAGGTGTCATCATGGCTGCATTATCGCTGGCGGAAGCGCTGCCGTCTGCCACCACTGGTCGGTCGCGGGCTCCTTTTCTAGGCCCTGCAAGCTGCGTGCTACACTGCGCGGCGAAATTATTATGACGTTCTGGCGAGGGAAGGAATATGGCCGAAAGACTGGCCTTGCGTTTTGGCGGCATCCTCACCGCCCTCTTCCTCCTCGGCCTGTTCGGCTGGATCACCCTCGACCTGCAGCAATCGCGCGAACGTGAGCTGCTCGCCGCGGAAAAACAGGGCGCCACCCTCGCCCGCCTGCTCGAAGGCCATTTCCACGGCTCCCTGCGTCAGATCGACCAGCACCTCGCCGACTTCGCCCTCCGTTACCAGTACGCAGTAGCCGCAGGTGCGCCGCGCGCGCAGGTCGAGGCGCAGTTGCAGCACTACCTGAAGGACTTCCCCGAACTCCACAGCTTCCGTGTCGCCGGCAGCGACGGCAACTACCTGTATGACGCCAGCGGCGTCCTCGCCACGGCGGTCAACATTGCCGACCGCCCGTATTTCGCCCGTCTGCGCGACGACCCCGGCGTCGACCTGTCGATTTCCGAACCCTTGCTCTCGCGCGTCACCGGCGACATGGTGATCGTCGTCGCCCGCCGCCTGCAGGACCCCTCCGGAGGCTTTGCCGGCATTGTTCTCGCCACACTGCGGGCCGACTACTACGAGCGCTACTACGCCGACCTCGACGTCGGCCAGCATGGGGTGATCGCGCTGTGGAGCACGGAGATGGAGCTCTTCGCCCGCCGTCCCGCGCTGGCCGAAGGTGTGTCGCGCAAACTGCGCAACAGCCCCATTCCAGCTGCGCTGGCCGCCGGCCAGCGCGCCGGCAGCTTCCGCCGCAACGCCGCCCTCGACGGCGAAGCACGGGTGTTCTCCTTCCGCGCGGTGGAGGGCGCCCCTTTCGTGTTCTCGATCGGGCTCGCCGAGCGCGACATCCTCGCCGAGTGGCGCCACCGCGTCATCGTCTATGCGCTGCTGGGGGCGGTGCTGATACTGGCGGTGATCGCCCTGGTGCGCGCCTGGCGGCGCGGCTATGACGAAGCCGAAGCTCTCGCCGAAAAGATGACCCGCGCCTACGCCGAAAAGAGCCGCGAAGGACGCGCCCTGCTCGACGCCATTCCCGACCCGGCGTGGCTGCTCGACAACGACGGCCGCTTCGTCTCGGTGAACGAAGCCTTCTGCCGCGGCATGGGCAAGCCGATGGCGGACATCATCGGGCGCACCGTCGATGAGCTGTTCCCGCCGGCAGAAGCCCGTCGCCTGCGCGAAGGCCAGCTTGCGGTGTATCGCAAGGGCAGCCCCGAGCGCCAGTTGGTGTGGCTGGTTACCGGCGGCGTACGGCGCCCGTACGAGTTCCTGCGCGTGCCGGTGTTCGGCGACGGCGACGAACCGAAGGGTCTCGCCGGGGTCGCCTGGGACATGACCGAGCGCTACGAGGCCGAAGAACGCCAGCGCCTGATCACCCACTTCTTCGACCATGCCAGCGACGCGGTGCTGATCCTTGATGCCCAACGCCGCGTCCTCACCCTCAACCGCAGCGCCACCGCGATCAGCGGTTTCCAGCTCGACGAGTTGCGCCACAAGCCTGCCGACTTCGTGTTCTCGGGCTGCGACACCACCCTGCGCGAGCACATCACCGCCGCCCTCGGCGAACACGGCATCTGGCGCGGCGAGCTGGCCGCCTGCCGCAAGGACGGCAGCCCACTGCCCATCCATTGCACGGTCAGCGCCATCCACGACGACGATGGCGCCGTCACCCACTGGGCAATGTTCATCACCGACCTCAGCGAACGCAAGGCCGCCGAAGCGCGCATCGAATCGCTCACCCACGTCGACCAGCTCACCGATCTGCCCAATCGTCAGGGCTTCACGCGCATTCTCGATGATTGGCTGACGAGCGGTCGCGAAGGAGCACTCATCGTCATCGACCTCGATCAGCTCAGCCGCATCAACGACGCCTTCGGACACAGCGCCGGCGACATCATGCTGCGCCGCACCGCCATCCGTCTGCGCCGCCTGCTGCGCGACGACGACGCCCTCGGCCGCCTGGGCGGCGATCAGTTCGGCGTCCTCATCGCCCAGGGCCGCGACCCGCAGAAGGCGGAAACCATCACCGCCAGGCTGCTCGAACGCCTTGCCCGCCCGGTGCAGATCGAACTCAACGATGTGGTCACCACCGCCAGCGCCGGCATCTGCCAGCTTGGCAGCGACGGCGGCGACTCGGCGACGCTGTTGCGCAACGCCGACGCCGCACTGCACCAGGCGAAGAAGTCGGGACAAAGCAAGCTCCGCTTCTTCTCCGCCGACATGAACGTGCGCATGGCCGAACGCCTGCGTCTGGAAAGCGATCTGCGCCTGGCGCTGGGGCGCGGTGAACTGATGCTGCACTATCAGCCGCAGGTGGACATCCGCAGCGGCGAGATCATCGGCTTCGAGAGCCTGCTGCGCTGGCAGCATCCCGAGCTGGGCATGGTGTCACCGGTACGCTTCATCCCGGTGGCCGAGGAAAGCCGCCTCATCCTGCCCATCGGCGCCTGGGTACTGGAAGAAGCCTGCCGTCAGAACAAGGCCTGGCAGGACGCCGGCATGGCACCGCGGGTGGTGGCGGTGAATCTTTCCGCGGTGCAGTTCCACAGTGCCGATATTCTCGCCACGGTCACCCGCGCGCTGGAAGTCAGCGGCCTGGAGGCGCACTATCTTGAACTGGAGATCACCGAAAGCGTGATCGTCGAAGACCCCGAACGGGTGGTGAAGCTGATGGACGACCTCAAGGCCATCGGCGTCAAGCTCTCCATCGACGACTTCGGCACCGGCTACTCCAGCCTGTCCTACCTGAAGCGTTTCCCGCTCGACAAGATCAAGATCGACCGCTCCTTCGTGCGCGACCTGGAAACCAGCAACAGCGACTCGGCCATCGTCCGCATGGTCATCGGCATTGCCGCAGAGCTGCAGCACCGGGTGATCGCCGAAGGCGTGGAAACGCTCGAGCAGCTGAACTTCCTGCAACGTCACGAGTGCGACGAATACCAGGGCTACTACTGCAGCCCGGCCGTCCCGGCGAGCGAGGTTCCGCAGCTGCTGGCGCGCCAGCAGACGCGCTGAGACTCAGCGCGCCGCGCCGTGTTCGTCCGCGCGACGCTGCATGCGCGCGGCAAGCTCGGCGAGCTCCGCCTCGATGGCGGCCATGCGCAGCGGGTCGGCCGCCCGCAAGCCACCGCCGCTGTATATCGTATCCATCTCCAGGGCCTCGACGAGGAGTTCGGTCATGCGCCGGATGTCGACGAGAAAATCCCCCAGCGGGTGGCCGGCATCCAGCTCCACCGCCTGCAACTGCGTCTGCACGATGCGAAACGCCGGCCCATGCACGGTGCGCCCCAGCACATCGAGCTCGCGTTCGCCGATCTCCCCGGCCTGACGCCGGGCCTCGTCAGCCTGCAGCGCCGCCACCGCCTCCTGGAATGTCGCCATCGCCTCATCCAGCGCCCGCGCTGCCTGTACCCGTGCGACCTGATCGACAGCCGCCGGCGGCGCCAGCGCAGCCAGCCCCCCGACCGCCAGCGCGGTGAGCAGCACGGCGGCCAGCGCGCGGCGGCGAAAGGTAGCGGCAAAATGGGCGGGGTCGAAACGCTCCGGCAGCAGCGCGGCAAGCACGCAGCCACCCAGCAGGCCGCCGATGTGGGCAGCATTGTCCACGTCCGCACGGGCGAAGCCCTGCAGCAGCGAATAGAAGATGAAGAAGCCGACGCCGCTCAGCATCTGCGCACTGAAGGCCGCCGGCAGGCGGTGGCGGTGCTGCAGCACGGCCACCAGCAAGGCCCCGGTGATGCCGAACACTGCCCCCGATGCACCCACCGAGACCGCGCTCTGCGCCGAGAAATGCAGGCTCAGCGCGCTGCCGGAAAGTCCGGCAGCGAGGTACAGCAGGATGAACAGACGGTGTCCGTAGATGCGCTCGACGGTCACCCCGGCGGCCAGCAGGCCGACCATGTTCATTGCCAGATGGACAAAGCCGCTGTGCAGGAAGGTCGCGCTCAGCAGCCGCCACCACTGCCCACGCTGCACCTCCGAAGCCGCATTCCCGCCCCACTGCAGCAGCTTGTCCGCCGCGCTGCCGGCAAAGTCGGCCCCCAGAGCCAGCGTTGCCAGCCAGACCAGCACGTTGGCCGCGCACAGCCCCCAGGTCACCCACGGCACCGGCGCCAGGGCCCTCAGTTCGGCGGCGAACTGCTGTTCGGCTGCCAGCTCATCGACCATCCCGGCAGTGTCACGCCCGCTCGCCGCAGCATGTGCTGCCAGCGCCGCGACGACCGTATCGATGATCTGCGCACGGGTGGCGTCATCGAACACGGTCAGCAGCAGGAAAGGGCGCGCGGGATTGCGGCCGCTCCAGAAGCTGCGCCGGTCGGGGCGCGCCGGATCGGTGTTGAGCTGCAGTTCCAGCACCCAGGCGCCCTGCAGCACGCGTTGTGCGACGCCGCTGACCTCCGTCCACGCGTAGCGCTTGCGCGCGCCGCGGAACAGCGGCGAGGCGATGCCACCGGCATCGACCCGCAGCACCACCTGTCCGGGCTTGAGCAGATTGCGCAGAAGCAACCACCCCGGAACCACGATCAAGGTCCACGGCACCAGCACCGCCAGCAGCGCGCTCATGTCGTCATGGAGCGCCAGCACCGCCACGGCGAGCACGGCCAGCGCCGCACGCGCGCCCCAGCTCAGCAGGCGGCCGACCCGGCTGTCCGCCGAGCTTGCGAAGCAATGCACCGTCGTATCCGCCGGCTCCGCCGCTTCAAGGTTCACTGCCCCGCCCTCGCCCACGGTATCGACCTGGTCACTCCGCAAGCGCCACCGCCAGCAGCACGGTCATTACCACCAGCAGCACGTTGCTGGTGGCGAAGACGAGAAAGCGGTGAAAGACCCTGTTGTAGGTCAGATAGATCAGGCTGTGCGCAATGCGCAGGGCGAAGTACACCCACGCCATGGTCAGTGCCGTGACCGTGACCGTGCCGGTGACGAAGTGGATGATGCACAGCGCGTAGAAAAGCGTCGGCACCTCCACCAGGTTGATGAACACCCGGTTGGGGCGGCTGACATCGACGGGAACGGTTGCCGATTCCCCATGCTCGAAATCGGCTGCCGTCACCCGCCCGGCGAAAACGGCGCGAAAGCGCCGTATCGGCACCTGCACGAGCACCAGCATCGTCCATAGCACTAGGGCCTGTTCTCATTCGCGCTGGCGGATCGCGTGGGTCAGTCTGGCTGTGCCGGCAAGGCGCGCGAGGCAGTCAATGGCCGCCCCCTTGACAACGAGCGCAACGCCGCCGGCGCGGCCAGACTGGCCCACCCGAAGGGCTCGCACCAAATGGCCCGCATCTCGGCGTTGCGTCTCCTTGCAAGACGGCCAGTCTTGCTGCGTCGGCGCGCCTTGATCTGCGAGCCATTTGGTGCAAGCGCGACCGCCAGCGCGAATGAGAACAGGCCCTAGGGCCAGGACGGGCCACAGAATCAGTGTCTGACGCATCGCCTCAGTTCTCGTAAACAGTTACCAGGCGATCGCTGGCGAACATCGCGGCGGGAGAAATGACCTGCTCGTCGGCGGGCGGCTGGCCGGGCCAGCGTTCGCGGATCTTGGCCTGGACGGCCGGATGGGACAGGTCGAATTCGCTGATCGTCTGCAGGGCGCCGATCTTGATGCCGAGCGCGCGCTGATAGACCTTCCAGACCAGTTCGGAGCAATACACGCGCTCATCCGACCACTCGAAGTAGAGGTCGTAAGGACGCCCCAGCAAGGCCTCGCCTTCGGCAAGCAGGCGCTGCAACGCCGCTGCCGTGAGCACCTGTTCGGCATCGACAAGGCGTCTGACCACGAAGCGCCCGCCCTCGCCCCTGCGCACCCAGTCGGCCAGCGGCGTGAACTTCACCGGTTCGACGGCCTCCAGCACCAGCGCCTGGCCGTCGCGGATGAACACCATGCCCATGTGGCTGTAGGGCGATGCCGTGGCCTTCTGCACCGCCAGGCTCTGTGCCGAACGCGAGGTGTGAAAGATGATGTCGCCACCACGCGCCTGATAGGCGCCTGCAGCATGGCAGGCAGGCGCGAGGATGAACAGCAGGGAGATGAGCAGAAGTCTCACGATTGCTCCACAAGGAGTCGCCCGGGGCAGGAGAACTGCCGCCGGTACGGCGCAATATGATAACCGCAAGAATGGCGACGACGCCCCCGACAACGAAAAAGGAGCCTTGCGGCTCCTTTTTCGTGCTGCCGATGAAGCATCGAAGCCTCATCAGCGAATGTCTGGAGCGGGAAACGAGTCTCGAACTCGCGACCTCAACCTTGGCAAGGTTGCGCTCTACCAACTGAGCTATTCCCGCGTATCGTGCTGCCTGTGGAGCCTTGCTCCGTGCCGTGCGTTGCGCGACGGGGGCGAACTATACCGCCCTTCCCACAGCGATGCAACACCCCCGCGAAGAAAGCGCCCTGCTCACGCCAGGCGCAGCGTGGCACTGATGCAGACGCCGTCGCCGCCGGGCAGATTGGTGGCACTGAGGCTGCCGCCGTGGAAGGCGGCGATCATGCGGGCGACGTAGAGGCCGAGGCCCAGATGAGGATCGGCGCCACTGCCATCGGCCTTGCGCACCGACACCATGGCCTCGAACATCCGCCCCTGGAGGGCGTCCGGCAGCAAGGGGCCGCGGTTGATCACCGCCAGCGTGCAGGTGGTGGTCTGGAACTGCAGGACGACACGGATCGGCGCCCCCGCGACAGTGAAATCGACGGCATTGTCGACGAGCTTGTCGAGCATCTGCGCAGCGAGATCGGGCGCACCGCGCACCCACACCGGATAGGGCGGCAGTTCGGCCTCGAAGACCTGCGCCGGGTGTACGGCGCGATAGCCATTGACGCACTCGGCAAGCACCGCGCGCAGGTCGAAACGCTCGCTGGCAGTGCTTGCCAGCGCCTGTTCGAGGCGGGTCGCCTCGCTCATCCGCGAGAGGATGCGCGACAGGCGGTCAAGCCCGCCTTGGGCGCGCTCCATATAGGTGCGGGCATCCTCCGGCAGCTGCGCGGCATCGAGGTTCTCCAGCGACGAGCGCACCACGGCGATGGGGGTGCGCAGTTCGTGGGAGAGACGGCTGGCCATGTTCTCGAGATAGGCATGATGGCCGCTGAGGCGTTCGAGGAGCGCGGAAAAGCTGCGCGACAGGTCGCCGACCTCGTCGCCCGCGCGCGAGGCGGTGACCAGCGTGGTGATGCGCCCTTGTCCATCGATGGCGTGCTCGGCCTCGTCGCGCAGGCGACGGATACGCGACGACAGATGGGAGGCAAAGGCCAGCACCGGCAAGGCGACGAGACCGAAGCCGATCACCGTGAGCAGCACCAGGCGCTCCAGCGCATGCTGGCGCAGCGAGGCGATGGAGCGGGCGTCCTCCTCCACTACCACCGCACCGATGACACGATCACGCTCCCAGATCGGGTGGGCGGCGGAAACCCGCAGGGCCTTGCCGTCGCCACTGCCGCGCAAGGCAGCGGCAGGGATACCCATCAGCGCATCGTGCACCTCGCGCCCGCGGATGATCTCCCAGTCATCGCCGACCACCTCACCGGGCGCCTGGGCGATGCGCGCGACCCAGCGCCGCCAGGCTTCCAGCCAGTAGCCCGCGCCCTCCTCCGGCGCCTCATCGGCCGCGGGGAGCTGGCCAGCCAGCGCCAGCACGCGCAGATCGCGGCTGACCACGCTGATGCGCGAGGTGCTGCGCTGCACGCCACGCAGTATGGCCTCCAGCTCGGCAAGCGTGCGCTGCGGGGTGATCAGTGCGGCGAGCGGCGTGCGCATGACGTCGATGATCTCCTCCCCGGGCAACAGCGAATCTCCCGCTGCCACCGCCGAAGACGGCTCCCATTCGCGCAGTCCGAGCAGTTGCGGACGTTCGTGCAGCGCCGTGGCCACCGCGCGCGCGGTGGCGATGAGGGCCTGCTGCTGGCCATCGACCATGAAGGCTTCCATCTCGACGATGTAGCGGTAGCCCACCCACGGCAGAGCCAGCAGGAGCAGCGACAGCAGCGCCAGCTTGCTGCGCAGACTGAGGCGCGGACGCGCCGCCGCGCTCATGCGTCCTTCCAGCGGTAGCCCATGCCGTAGACGCTTTCGATGGCGTCGAAGGCGTCATCGACCGCCGCGAACTTGCGGCGGATGCGCTTGACGTGCGAGGTGATGGTGCCGTCGTCGACCAGACGGGCATCGTGCATGAGCTGGTCGCGGCTCTTGACGTGGCCGGGGGTCCTGGCCAGCGTATGCACCATCCAGAACTCGGTAAGGGTGAGATCCACCGCCTCCCCGCGCCACTGCGCCGCCAGCCGCATCACGTCCAGGCGCAAGGCGCCGCGCTCAAGGCAGTCTTCCTGCGGCTGCGCCTCGGCAAGCGCGTCGATGCGGCGAAACAGGGCCGCAATGCGCGCCAGCAGGTGGGGCATGGAGATGTCCTTGGTGAGATAGTCATCGGCGCCCAGGCGCAGGCCGGAGACGACATCGAAATCACTGTCGCGCGCGGACAGGAAGATGATCGGCAGGCGTCGGGAGAGCGCGCGCAGCTCGCTGCACAGGGTGAAGCCGCCTTCGGGTTCGTCGCCAAGGCCGACATCGATCACCGCGAGGTCGGGCAGGCGCACCCGGAAGGCGGCCATCGCCTGCGCGCGGTCGGCGTGGGCGGCAACCTCATAGCCCTGGCGGGTGAGCGCCTCGGCGTAATTGGCACGGATGGCGGCTTCATCCTCGACGATGGCAATGCGGCGTTTCATGTGCAGCCCCGGAACTTCGGCAAAGCGCCAATGGTAGCGCGCCCGCTCAGTTCGCGGCGCGCCCGAACAGACGCCTGAACCAGCCTCCCGCCGGCGCCGGGGGCGGGTCGACAGGCGCATGACTCTGCAGGTGGGCGCGCACCGCCCCGGCGTAATCGGCATCGTCGCGGCGGATGTGGCTGAGCAGCCAGTTCTTGAGCAGCTCGTGGAGCTCAACGGCGACATCCTCACCATCGCCAAAGCGTTCGGCGTAGAGATTGACCCGCCGCACGAAGAGCTCATGAACGCGCTTGTGGGCCTTGCAGAATGGATAGCCGGCCTCTTCCTGCACGCTCTCCTCGAAGGCGAAGTGCGACAGCGTGTAGTCCATCATGCCGTCGATCACCCGGCCGATGGCTGCGCGGTCGGCCGCCGCGCTGGCCTCTTCGAGTTCGTTGATGTAGTCGACGATGCGCATGTGCTGCTTGTCGATGACGTCGATACCGGTGTTCAGATCGCTGGTCCAGCGGATGGGCACGACACGCTCCTCTCGGGGTTGGATGCGCCGCCGCCCGGACAGAACCGGGCGGCGGGCGAGTGGCGATTCATATTGTATATAAGCGGATTATATACACATTCCGGTCATGGCTTTGTCGCCGATCTGCAAAGATTTGCGACCTTCTGCGGCGCCGCGCAAACGCCATTTTTGTGCCACTTTTTGCCCGCACTTCTCCCCTGTTGCCCCCCGTTGCCGACCGCATCGGGCGCTGTAATGCAGTCACTGGCACAACGCTCATTGCACACAGGGAGAACGCTCATGAACACGATCACTGCCGCAGCACAACGGCCGCGGCATCACGCAGTGGAAATCGCCACGCTGGTGGCACACATCCTCCTCGGCGGACTGGGCATCGCCCTCGCCCTGGGGGCTCTGGTCCTCCTCCTCGCCAGCCCCGCGCACGCCGCCGGCGACACCACCGTGGCAATGCCCGCTGCGGCCGCCGGCCAGGGCACCCTGCTGCTGCGCGCCGCCGACGGCAGCACCCACGCCGTACCGGTGCTCGACACCGAGGTAGACATCCGCGTCAGCGGCCCGCTGGCCCGGGCACGTGTGGTGCAGACCTTCCGCAACCCCGGCGAAGCCTGGCAGGAAGGCATCTACGTCTTTCCGCTGCCCGACAACGCCGCCGTCGATCGCATGCGTCTGCGCATCGGCGAACGCATCGTTGAAGGAGAAATCCGCGAACGCGAGGAGGCCCGCGCCACTTTCGAACAGGCCCGCGAGCGCGGCCAGCGCGCCGCACTGGTGGAACAGGAGCGCCCCAACCTGTTCACCACCAGCGTCGCCAACATCCCCCCCGGTGCCGAAGTGAAGGTGGAGATCGAGTATCAGCAAACCCTCGACTATCAAATCATCGACGGCAGCGGACGCTACAGCCTGCGCTTCCCGATGGTCGTCGGCCCGCGCTACATCCCCGGCGATGCGCTGACTGGCGAGGATCGTGGCCGCACCCGGGGCACCGACCAGGTGGCCGACGCCGGACGCATCAGCCCGCCGGTACTGCACCCGTCCGCTGGCCTCATCAACCCGGTACGGCTGCGTGTCGAGCTCGATGCCGGCGTCCCCGTGGCCGCCCTCGACAGCCCTTACCATGCCATCCGCAGCAGCGCCCCGACGCCCAGCCGCCGGGTCGTGGAACTGGCTGCCGGCGCCACCCCGGCCAACCGCGACTTCGTGCTCACGTGGACGCTGGCCGCCGGCCAGGCCCCGCGCGTTGCGCTGTTCGTCGAGCGCGGCGAAGAGCTTGATCACGCCCTGCTGATGCTGGTGCCGCCGCAGCTTCCGGCCGGCGAACGTCCGCTGCCGCGCGACGTGGTGTTCATCATCGACACCTCGGGTTCGATGGCCGGCACCTCCATCGTCCAGGCCCGCGAGGCCCTTGCCCTCGCCCTGCGCCGCCTGGGGCCGCAGGACCGCTTCAACGTCATCGAATTCAACTCCATCACCAGTGCGCTCTACGACGGTGTGCGCGACGCCAC
>WPCG01116526.1_pt1 | contig 11952 bp, 11 predicted proteins | sample 5403311 | NCBI WGS metagenome assembly WPCG01 (sample SAMN12869467, study PRJNA574797) | sludge metagenome | isolation source: wastewater treatment of Control | place: China:Beijing | collected 2019-05-17 | reverse complement strand
GGCAAGTGACCGGCGCATGCTTGTCACTATGCCGCAGGGAAGGTGCCGGTGCGCCGTCGGCCACACCATTTAACTTATTGACCCGGCAATGAATTAGTCACCACCGTTCGCCTGTCGAAGGGCACTTGATGGCAGTGCCTTCGAGCGGGCTTCGACAGGCTCAGCCCGAACGGTATTTGATTGCCGGGTAAACAAAAAAGACCCGGTCGCGAGCGACCGGGTCAGCGGGCAGGCGGCCACGGGGGTAGCCGCCATGGGAAGCCAGTGGGGGCTTACTTCTGGGCGTCGGTGAGGGTCTTGCCCTTCTCGGTCCAGAACTTCTGCGCACCCTTGTGCACCGGGGTCACGACGCCGCTGAGGCCATTCTCGATGGTCATCGCTTCGGCGGCCTTGGCCACGGAGCGCATGAAGCTCATGCCTTCATCGGAGTAGATGCTGGTCATGAACTTGTACATGTCGTCGTCCTTGACGTGGCGGCCGGCCACCCACAGGGCGCCGTCTTCGATGGTGACCACGTCGTAGTCGACACCCGGGTAGGTGCCGGCCGGGATGGTGACCTTGGCGTAGTAGGGGTGATCCTTGGCCAGGGTGCCCTTCTGGGAGGCCTCATAGACCTGCAGCAGGCGGACGCGGTTGCTGGAAGCAGCCTGGATCACCGAGGCGTTGGGGAAGCCGGCGAACACCCACAGCGCTTCGATCTGGCGGTCGCCCAGCGCCGAGGCGCCCTGCGAGTAGCCGATGAACTGCGGGCTGATCTTGTCCCACATGCCCAGGCTTTCGAAGAAGCGCTGCGCGGAGGCGGCGGCACCCGAGCCGGCCGGGCCGACGGCAACCTTCTTGCCGGCGAGCTGGGCGACGTCGGTGATGCCCGAACCTTCCAGCACGATCAGGTGGGCCGGGGCGCCGAACATGTAGGCCACGGCGTGCACGTTGCGGTAGCGGTTGGTATCGTTGGTCAGGCGGCCGTTCATGCCCAGGTAGAGGTCACCGGAGTAGACGATGCCGAAGTCGGCGTCGCGCGAGTTCACCCGGCGCAGGTTCTCCACCGAGCCGGCGGAGGCCATGTTGGAGACGTCCACGCCCTGGATGGAGCGCGACAGCAGGGTGGCGATGCCGTTGGAGAAGAACTGGAAGGTGCCGCCGTCGGGGCCGCCGGAGAAGGCCAGACGCTGGGTCTGGGCTTCGGCCGCCGGGGAGGCGCCGAGGGTCACCGCCATCAGCGCGGCAGCGGCAAAGCTGCTCACGGTGGCGGGCAGCTTGAAGAGTCGGGTCAGGGTCATCTTAGAGTCTCCTCTTGGTGGAAAGAACTTGCGATGCGCGGGGCCTGCCGGCCCCGCATGTGCCGTGCGCTCACTCGCGCACAGTCAGCACGGGAATAGGCGAGCTGCGCACCACCTTCTCGGCGGTGGAGCCCACCAGCATCTTTTCCAGGCCGGTACGGCCGTGGGTGCCCATGATGATGAGGTCGGCGTTGACCTTGCGGGCCTGGTTGATCACTTCCTCGTGGGCGACACCGATGACGATGTCGGTGGTGGTCTGCAGCCCGGCGAAGTTGGCGTCGCAGAAACGGTGCATGTCCTCCACCGCATGGCGCTCGACCTCGCGCACCAGGGTGTCGACGACATCTACCGGCAGGCGGCGGCGCTGCTTGTCGACGAGCTCGGTGATGATGTGCAGCACATGCAGGCGGGCGCCGGCCAGGGTAGTCAGGGTGCGCGCCAGATCGCAGGCGCGCACCGAGCCTTCGGAAAAATCGGTGGCGAACAGGATGGTCTTGATTTCGGCCATGTGGGTAATCCTTGTCAGGGGTCAGGCGGCGGCAGCGGCCGGCGTTTGCTTGGCGTCGCGCTGCATCCACCATACCAGGGCGACGATCGCCAGACCGATGCCGTCGGTCAGGAAGGTCGGCCAGTACAGCAGGAAGGTGGCCACGCCCAGCATGATCCACTCATGCGCCTTGGTGCTGCGGCGCAGGTAGCCCATCGCCAGCGCACCGAAGGCGATGGTGCCGAGGATGGCGGAGAAGTAGGCGGTGCCGATCTCGAAGGCGCTGCCGTCGAGCAGGATCGCCGGGATATAGGCGAACAGCAGCGGAGTGACGAAGAGCATCTTCGAGAAGCGCATCGAGGTCCACCCGGTCTTCCACGGGTCGGAACCCGCGATCGCCGCGCCGGCAAAGGCCGCCAGACACACCGGCGGGGTGATGTTGGAGCTCTGGGCGAGCCAGTACACCACCATGTGGCCGGCGATGACCGGCAGGCCGAGCGCACCCAGCGCCGGCACCGAGAGCACCGCCAGGATCAGGTAGGCGGCGGTCACCGGCACGCCCAGACCGAGGATCAGCGAGGCGATGGCGACCAGGCCGATGGCGATCAGCATGCTGTCGCCGGCCAGCGAGATCACCAGATCGGCGAACTTCAGGCCCATGCCGGTGAGCGAGATGGTGCCGACGATGACGCCGATCACGCCCATCGTGGCGCCGATCACCAGGGTGTTCTTGGCGCCGATCTGGATAGCTTCCCAGATCTCCTTCGGGCCCATGCGGGTTTCCTTGTTCACCCAGCTCAGCGCGATGCACGACACGGTGGCCCAGAACGCGGCGTTGCCCGGCGAGCGGCCCATCATCATCAGCACGGTGATGATCACCAGCGGCAGCGAGAAGTACCAGCCGGTCTTCAGCACATGGCGCCAGTCCGGCAGGGCTTCGCCCGGCATGCCGATGAGGCCGCGCTTCTTGGCCTCGAAGTGCACCATGAAGAACACCGAGAGGAAGTACAGCAGCGCCGGGCCGACCGCCAGCAGCATGATGGTGGCGTAGGAGAGACCGGTCAGCTCGGCCATCAGGAAGCCGCCCGCACCCATGATCGGGGGCAGGAAGGCGCCGCCGATGGAGGCCGCCGGCTCGATGGCGCCGGCGACGTGCGGCTTGAAGCCCGCGCGCTTCATCATCGGGATGGTGAAGGCGCCCGAGGACACGGTGTTGGCGATCGCACTGCCCGACACCGAGCCGAACAGCGCGGAGGAGATCACCGCCACCTTGGCCGGGCCACCGGCGGACTTGCCGGCCACGGCCAGCGGCAGGTCGATGAAGAAGCGGCCGGCGCCGGACTTCATCAGGAAGGCGCCGAAGAAGATGAACAGGATCACGTAGGTGGCCAGCACGCTGGCCATGATGCCGAACACGCCGTTGGTGGTGATGAACAGCGCGGTGGCAAGGCGTTCGAAGGAGAAGCCGCGGTGCGCGATGATGTCCGGCAGGTGCGGGCCGAAGAGGCCGAAGCACAGCATCAGGATGCCGATGATGGTCAGCGACCAGCCCAGCACGCGGCGGCAGATCTCCAGCGACAGCACCAGGCCGATGATGGAGACCAGCTTGTCGAGATCGTTCTCGGCGCCGGCACGGTAGTTGAGCAGCTCGAACTGGCTGATCCAGTACAGCACCATCAGCGCGATGCCCGCGGCCATCAGCACGTCGCTGGCGGTGGGGGCGTTGTGGAAGCGGCGCGCCAGCCACTGATCGAGCGGCAGCATTACGGCGGCGAAGGGCACGATCAGCATCAGTGTCCAGCGCAGGTTGCCGAAGTCATTCGCCAGTGCCTCGCTGAGGCCGTCGTAGTCCCAGGTTTCGCGGAAGGTGTTGATCTGGCCGTAGAACTCGGCCGGCGAGTCGAAAAGCAGGAAGCTGCTTACCCCTACCGAGAGCAGCACGGCGCTGAGGATGGACATGCCACCCACCGCCACGCGTCCGCCGGCCGGGTAGAGCAGGAACACCAGCACGAAGGTGATCAGCACGTAGATGCCCAGATGGTACTGGGTGCCGAGGGCCTGGAAGCCGGCGCCGTAGAAGTACAGCAGCACCATCAGCGCGGCGAGCCCGGAGGTCAGCCAGAGCCAGGGGCCGGCAACGCGGCGCTCGCTCTTCTGATCCTTCTCCATCAGCTCCTGGACCTTCTTGCGGTCCTCCGCGCTCAAGTCGTCGAGTGACTGATCGGAATCGGCCATTGCTCCTCCTGGTGAATTGTCTGATCATTCCGGCGCGTTGTGCGCCGGGAGGGGCTCCTGCCCGCAGCGTACGGGCGGAACCTTAATTTTTCGAGCTTAGGCAGTGCGCCTGCGGGCGGCAATTGTGGATACTCCCTACGACGCGGACGGCCTGCGTGCGCCGCCACGCAAGATCATCCATTGTGACTGTGACTGCTTCTATGCGGCCGTCGAGATGCGCGATGCGCCAGCCCTCGCCGGCCGCCCGCTGGCCGTCGGCGGGCGGCCGGCCGGACGTGGGGTGATCGCCACCTGCAACACCGCGGCGCGCGCCTTCGGCGGGCGCTCGGCGATGTCCACCGCGCGGGCCTTGCGCCTGTGTCCCGACCTGGTGCTGCTGCCGCCCGATTTCGAGCGCTATCGCGCCGCCTCGCGGCAGATCCTCGATATCTATCGTGACTATACGCCACTGGTCGAACCGCTGTCGCTCGACGAGGCCTATCTCGATGTCAGCGGCGTCGGGCGTTGCCGCGGCAGCGCCACATTGATGGCGCAGGAGATCCGCGCACGCATCAGCGCGGAAGTGGGCATCACCGCCTCGGCGGGCATCGCGCCGAACAAGTTCATCGCCAAGGTGGCGAGCGACTGGAACAAGCCGGACGGGCAGTTCGTGGTGCGCCCGCAGGAGGTCGATGCCTTTGTTGCCGCGCTGCCGGTGGACCGTATCTTCGGCGTCGGCAAGGTCACCGCGCAGCGCCTGCACCGGCTCGGCGCGCGCACCTGCGGCGACCTGCGGGCCTGGGCGCAGGCCGATCTGGTCGCCGAGTTCGGGCGTTTCGGCGCCGCCCTCTACCGCCTCTGCCGCGGCATCGACGAGCGCCCGGTCAATCCTGCGCGGGTGCGCAAGTCGCTGTCGGTGGAGACCACCTTCAGCACCGATCTGGCCGGCCTGGACGATTGCCTCGCCGCGCTGCCGGCGCTGGTGGCCGACTTCCAGCGCCGCTTCGCCCGCCTCGACGCTCCCGCGCCGGTGGCCAAGGCTTTCGTCAAGGTCAAGTTCGCCGATTTCACCCAGACCACCCTGGAGCGCTCGGTGACCGCCCCCGACCCCGCGCTGTGGCCAGTGCTGCTCGCCGAGGCCCACGCCCGTGGCGCGCGGGCGGTGCGCCTGCTGGGCATCGGCGTGCGCTTTGCCGAGGGGCAGCTTGAAGAAGGCCAGCTCGCACTGTTTGCGGGGGAGGGGTAGGGATGGAGGCGCTCCCTGCAGATGTGCTCAGATTACTAACCTGGCAATCAAATACCGTTCGGACCTGTCGAAGCCCGGTCGGCGCCAACGCCGTTCGACGAGCTCAGGGCGAACGGGAGTGACTATTTCATTGCCGGGTTGACAGCGCTGCGCCACAGAACCACTTCAGCTTGCCCGCCGGGCCTTCGAACCGGGCTTCTCCAGCCAGTCGCAGTTCTCCGGATACTTCCGCGAACGCATCGGCATGCCGCCATCGCAGCTTTGAGCAAAGCCGGTCGCAGCCACTGCGTACCTCCGCGTGAGTGGCTTCTGATCCGGATGCCCGGGCGGAGTTTGACCGCAACGGCGCAACTCGGGATACTCCGGCTCATCGCCCTCCACCTCCGGAACCCATCTTGAGCCAGCTCGGCGAGTTCTACCGCATCCTGCAGCACTCCTTCCGCAACCTGCTGCCCATCATCGTGGTGGTGGCCTTCTTTCAGCTTGCGGTGATGCAGCAGCTGCCCGACGGGCTGCTGTCGATGAGCTTCGGCCTGCTGGTGGTGGTCTTTGGCGTGGCGCTGTTCCTGCAGGGGCTGGAGCTGGGCATCTTCCCGATCGGCAAGAACCTCTCCAACGAGTTCGCCAAACGCGGCTCGCTGGTGCTGCTGATGAGCTTCGGCTTCTGTCTGGGGTTTTCCGCGGTGGTGGCCGAACCGGCCTTGATCGCGGTCGCCAGCCAGGCGGAGATGATCAGCGGCGGGCGCATCGACGGCTTCACGCTGCGCATCCTGGTGGCGCTGTCGGTCGGCGTGGTGGTCGCGCTCGGCGTGGTGCGCACCATCCTCGGTCATTCCCTGCACTGGTACATGATAGGCGGCTACCTGCTGGTGGTGACGGTGACCTTCTTCGCCCCCGCAGAGATCGTCGGCCTGGCCTATGACTCCGGCGGGGTGACCACCAACATCGTCACCGTGCCGCTGATCGCCGCGCTCGGCATCGGCCTGGCAAGCTCGATCCGCGGGCGCAACGCGCTCGCCCACGGCTTCGGCCTGGTGGCGCTGGCGGTGATGGTGCCGATGATCTCGGTGCAGCTCTACGGCATCGTGGTGTACAGCTTTGGCAGTGTGGAGGAGGTGCTGCCGCTGGCAGCGGCCGCCGCAGTGGCCGTGCCCGCGCAGGAGAGTGCGCCGGCAGCAGGGGCGGTGGATCTTCTGCTGGGGATGATCGGCGACCTGCTGCGCATGTTCCGCGACGTCGCCCCCATCATCGCGGTGATCCTGTTCTTCCAGTACATGGTGATCCGCAAGCACATCGCCCACATCCACAAGGTGATGGGTGGCTTCGTGCTGGTCATCGTTGGTCTCTACGCCTTCGTGGTCGGGCTCAAGCTCGGTCTGTTCCCCATCGGGCGCAGCATGGCCGAGCAGCTCATCGGCCTGGAGTCGGTGCTGTGGGTGTATCTGTTCGCCTTCTCCATCGGTTTTGCCACCACCATGGCCGAACCTGCGCTGATCGCCATAGGCCAGAAGGCCGAGGAGGCCGGCAAGGGCCGGCTGGACGGCAACCGCATCCGCATCCTGGTGGCGATCGGCGTCGCCGTGGGGATCACCATCGGCGTGCACCGCATCATCGCCGGTGGCTCCATCCACTACTACATCATGGGCGGCTACGCGCTGGTGATCCTGCTCACCTGGCTGGCGCCGAAGTACATCGTGCCGCTGGCCTTCGATCTGGGCGGGGTGACCACCTCGGAGGTCACCGTGCCGCTGGTCACCGCGCTGGGCATCGGCCTGGCCACCCACATCCCCGGGCGCAGCGTGCTCATCGACGGCTTCGGGCTGATCGCCTTCGCGTCGATTTTCCCCATCGTTACGGTCATGCTGTACGCCATCTTCGTCGAACGGGCCACACGGGCCCAGGGAGCAACGCCATGAAATTTGCTGTGCTGGTGGCCATCCTGGCCGATGATCTGGAGGAAAAGGCGCTGGAGATCGCCCGCAAGGCGGGTGCGGCCGGGGTCACCATCCTCGACGCGCGCGGCATCGGCGCGCAGGAAAAGAAGACCTTCTTCGGGCTGACCTACGAGGGCAGCCAGTCGGTGCTGGTCTTCGTGCTGGAGAAGAAGCTCTCGCTGACGGTGCTCAAGAAACTCACCGAGCAGCTCAATCTGCGCACCGAAAGCAAGGGCGTGGTGTTCACCCTGCCGCTGGAGCACATCGCCGGCATCGACACTTCGCAGATCCAGCGCTTCGAACAGCGCATCAAGGACGACATCTAGGAGGAACAGGCATGCTGCTGGTCAAGGACATCATGGTGCGCGAGGTGGTCACCGTCTCGCCGTTTGCAACCATCCGTGAGGCGATGCAGGTCATGAAGCAGCGCGGGGTGAAGTCGCTGGTGGTGGACAAGCGCCACGAGCACGACGCCTTCGGCATCATCACCTACACCAACCTCCTCCAGACCATCGTCGCCGAAGAGGGCGACATCGATCTGATCAACGTCTACGACATCTGCGCCAAACCGGCGATCGCCATCTCGCGCGAGGTGGAGATCAAGCACGCCGCGCGCATGATGGTGAATCTCGGCATCCGCCGCCTGCTGGTCACTGCCACCAACGAACTGGCCGGCATCATCACCATGGACGACATCGTCGGCGCCATCCTCAGCATGGCCGACGGCGAGAACGTGATCGCCTGAGCTGCGCCCTGCATGCGGGGCGCAGCTCCCGCGCAAGGGTGGCTCAGGCGTTCTTGCCCTTCTGCCACAGCACGTCGCCGCGCCCGCCGGCGCGGTTGAGGGCGCGCCCGAGGACGAAGAGCAGGTCGGAGAGGCGGTTCAGGTACTGGCGCGGGCCGTCGTTCACCGCCTCTTCCTGGGCCAGCCCCACCAGCATGCGCTCGGCGCGCCGGCACACCGTGCGCGCCATGTGGGCGAGCGCCGCGGCGCGCGTGCCGCCGGGCAGGATGAAATCCTTGAGCGGCTCCAGGTGCTCGTTCATGCGGTCGAGCTCGTTCTCCAGGCGGGTCACCTGGCGTTCGCTGATCATGCTCATGCCGGGAATGCACACTTCGCCGCCGAGGTCGAAGAGGTCGTTCTGCACGTCGGTGAGCAGGGCGCGGATCTCATCCGGCAGATCCTCGGTGAGCAGCAAGCCGATCACCGCATTGAGTTCATCCACCTCGCCCAGGCTGTGAATGCGCAGGCTGTTCTTGGACACCCGGTTGCCGTTGCCCAGGCCGGTGGTGCCGGCGTCGCCGGTGCGGGTGTAGATCTTGGAGAGGCGGTTGCCCATGGTTGTCCCCGTGTGTTGTTGTAGTTGACGCGAACGTCAATTATAGGCGCCGCGCGGGCAAATTGACTTCCGCCAGCGTGCGGCATACGATGCGATACGTTGTGTATTACATGGAATCGCCGGCATGACCCTGTCGATCCGTCTCGACCCCGAACTGGAAGCCGAACTCGCCCGCGCCGCTGCGCAGACCGGGCGCAGCAAGAGCGAGCTGGTGAAGGCCAGCCTGCGGGAGTATCTCGCCCGCGTGGCGCCGCGCAAGACGCCGTACGAGCTGGGCAAGGACCTTTTCGGCGACCCGACGGCGGCAGGGGCAGCACTCGATCTGACCAGCAAGGAACGTGTCCGAAGTACCATCGTGGAGCGGCTGCGTGCTGAAAACGATCGCTGACTCCGGGCCGTTGATCGCCCTGTTCGAGCCGGCTGAACGCAATCATGTACGGGTGCGCAGCTTCATCGAGGGCTACGATGGCATCCTGCTGACCACCTGGCCGGTGCTGACCGAGGTGGGGCACATGCTGGGCCATTCGGTCGATCGTCAGCTCGCCTTCCTGCAATGGGTGGAACGCGGCGGTGTCGAGGTCACTGCGCCGGGTGCCGGTGCGGTCTCGCTGATCCGCCAGTTCTCCGAGAAGTACCGCGACCTGCCGATGGACGTTGCCGACGGCTCGCTGATCGTGCTTGCGCTGGAATCCGGCGTGCGCGACATCCTTACCTTCGACCGGGATTTCGACGTCTATCGTCTGCCCGATCGTTCCCGCTTCAACAACATCCTGGCCTCCAGTTGACATGAAATCCGCCGAAATCCGCGACACCTTCCTCAAGTTCTTCGAGTCCAAGGGCCACCAGATCGTGGCCTCCAGTTCGCTGGTGCCGCACGACGACCCCACGCTGCTGTTCACCAACGCCGGCATGAACCAGTTCAAGGACGTCTTCCTCGGCTTCGACAAGCGTCCCTATACCCGCGCCACCACCTCGCAGAAATGCGTGCGCGCCGGCGGCAAGCACAACGACCTGGAAAACGTCGGCTACACCGCGCGCCACCACACCTTCTTCGAGATGCTGGGCAACTTCAGCTTTGGCGACTACTTCAAGCGTGACGCCATCACCTACGCCTGGGAACTGCTCACCGACGTCTACAAGCTGCCCAAGGACAAGCTGTGGGTCACCGTGTATGCGGAGGACGACGAGGCCTACGACATCTGGACCAGGGAAGTCGGCGTACCGGCCGAGCGGGTGATCCGCCTCGGCGACAACAAGGGCGCGCGCTACGCTTCGGACAACTTCTGGATGATGGGCGACACCGGCCCCTGCGGCCCGTGCACCGAGATCTTCTACGACCACGGTCCGGATATCTGGGGCGGCCCGCCGGGGAGTCCGGAGGAAGACGGCGACCGCTACATCGAGATCTGGAACAACGTCTTCATGCAGTTCAACCGCGACGAGGCCGGCGTGATGCATCCGCTGCCCAAGCCCTCGGTCGATACCGGCATGGGCCTGGAGCGCATCTCCGCAGTGCTGCAGCACGTCCATGCCAACTACGAGATCGACCTCTTCCAGCGCCTGATCGCCGCGGCGGCGCGCGAGACCTCCGGCGCCGACATGGATTCGCCCTCGCTGCGCGTGCTTGCCGACCACATCCGTGCCTGTTCCTTCCTCATCGCCGACGGCGTCATCCCGGGCAACGAGGGCCGCGGCTACGTGCTCCGCCGCATCATCCGGCGCGCCATCCGCCACGGCTACAAGCTGGGCGCGCGCGCGGCCTTCTTCCACAGGATGGTTGCCGATCTGGTCGCCGAGATGGGTGCAGCCTATCCCGAGCTGAAGGCCGGCGAGCGTCGCATCGCCGACGTGCTGCGCCAGGAAGAGGAACGCTTCTTCGCCACCATCGAGAACGGCATGGCCATCGTCGAGGCCGAGCTGGCGGCGATGGAAGCCGCCGGCAACAAGGTCTTCGACGGCGACACCGCCTTCAAGCTGCACGACACCTACGGTTTCCCGCTCGACCTCACCGCCGACATCTGCCGCGAGCGCGGCGTCACCGTCGATGCGGTGGCCTTCGATGCGGCGATGGCGCGCCAGAAGGAGCAGGCGCGTGCCGCCGGCAAGTTCCGCATGGCCGCCAACCTCGAATACGAAGGTCCGCAGACCACCTTCCACGGCTACGAGCGCCTGGAGGAGAAGGGCAGCATCCTGGCGCTGTACAAGGACGGTGTCGCGGTCAATGAACTGCTCGAAGGCGAGATGGGTGTGGTGGTGCTGGACAATACCCCCTTCTATGCCGAATCCGGCGGCCAGGTCGGCGACCGCGGCGAGCTGCGCGGCAGCGCCGGCATCTTCGCGGTGGAAGACACGCAGAAGATCCAGGCCGCGGTGTTCGGCCACCACGGCGTGGTGAAGACCGGCCGCCTGTCGGTCGGCCAGGGCGTCAACGCGCGCGTCGATGCCGCGGCGCGTGCCGCCACCGCGCGCAACCACTCGGTGACCCACCTCATGCACAAGGCGCTGCGCGAGGTGCTCGGCGCCCACGTGCAGCAGAAGGGCTCGCAGGTCGATCCCGACAAGACCCGCTTCGACTTCGCCCACAGCGCAGCGCTGAGCGCCGAGGAGATCCGCGAGGTCGAGGAGATCGTCAATGCCGAGATCCTCGCCAACGCCGCCACCGATGCGCGCGTGATGGCGCTCGAGGACGCCCAGCAGTCCGGCGCGCTGATGCTGTTCGGCGAGAAATACGGCGACGAGGTGCGCGTGCTCACCATCGGCAGCTCCAAGGAACTGTGCGGCGGCACCCATGTGGCGCGCACCGGTGACATCGGCCTGTTCAAGATCGTCATGGAAAGCGGCGTCGCCGCCGGGGTGCGCCGCGTCGAAGCGGTGACCGGGGCCAACGCGCTGCGCTACACGCAGGAACAGGAGCGCCGCGTACAGGGCATGTCGGCGCTGCTCAAGGTGCAGCCCGACGAGGTCGCCGAGCGCGTCGCCGGCATCCTCGACAACGTACGCGCGCTGGAGAAGGAACTGGCCCGCCTGAAGAGCAAGCTGGCGGCCAGCCAGGGCGACGATCTGGCCGGTCAGGCGGTGGAGGTGAAGGGCGTCAAGGTGCTCGCCGCCACGCTGGAGGGTGCCGACGTGCCGACCCTGCGCGAGACCATGGACAAGCTCAAGGACAAGCTCAAGTCCGCTGCCATCGTGCTGGCTTCGGTGGCCGATGGCCGGGTCAGCCTGATCGCCGGTGTCACCGCCGATTGCACCGCCAGGGTCAAGGCCGGCGAGCTGGTCAACTTCGTCGCCCAGCAGGTCGGCGGCAAGGGCGGCGGCCGTCCCGACATGGCGCAGGCCGGCGGCACCGATGCGGCTGCCCTGCCGGCGGCACTTGGCGGCGTTTCCGCCTGGGTGGCCGAGCGCTTGTGAGCCTGACGCTGGCGCTGCTGTTCGCGGTGCTTGCCGCCCTCGT
>WPCG01120307.1_pt1 | contig 11970 bp, 6 predicted proteins | sample 5403311 | NCBI WGS metagenome assembly WPCG01 (sample SAMN12869467, study PRJNA574797) | sludge metagenome | isolation source: wastewater treatment of Control | place: China:Beijing | collected 2019-05-17 | reverse complement strand
GAAGCGCAGCGGCCGGTGGCGAGGTGGCACGGGCACGCCCTGTACCTCCAGGCGCTGCTCCCACGCCAGCAGTGACGCCAGTTCCAGTCCTTGCTCCTCGGCGTATTCACTCAGCGCCAGTTGCCGGGAAGAGGCATGGACCAGGTGGCCCAGCCAGTAGGCCTGTGTCGAGGTCAGGTCGGTCATGGTGTCCTCCTTGCTATCGAATGACACCAGTCTGACGGACACTACTCAGCGGCAGAAGATGGGGTTTGTGGAGCGCTTACGTCCGACTGGCCACCCTGGCCAAGCTGTCGCGCACCTCGCGCAGTGGAATCACGCACGATGATGACGATGCCATCATCGAGGAGGCAAGTAGTAATGTCGTGACCCTGGTCACGGAACATCGTCGTGCTGTGGCTCGCTGGCGCCGTATCTCCGAGCGCCTGGCAGCGACGTTGGAAAGCTTGACTATCCATGAAGACAACGCTGATCGCTTCGCGAGGAGCCTCAACAGCGGGATCGATGCCCTGTCGAAAGTGGTGCGCCTGGAGCGCCAGGCCTACAACCTCGACGATGAACGCACGGAGAGCCTCAAGACCTTCGAGGAGCTGATGCGCGAGGTGGCGCCAGAACCTCGCGAATGAAGCTGGGTAGATCGACAAGCACCGTGGACCTCGTTAGATGGCAGGGCCTGCCCCTTTGACACTGCGCCCTCCCTGGCGCCCTTCTCCTCCATGGCGAGGTGCAGCGAGCTCTAGAACGACCGTGGCCGAAGACTTCCGGCGACACTCTGCCCCCCATCATGGACCCACTGCTGGCATAACGCCGTAGGAGATCGCTGACAGGGAATGTAATGCACCTGGCATCTCCTGAGGGGGACCTAGGTACCATGCCCCTAATCGAGCTTCGGTGTGTATGATGACTGTGATGCGCCACCACCGGACTGAGCATTACCGCCCCCGAAGTCACGGCAGCGCGAGTGGAAAAGCCAAGCAACACGGAAGGACCCCGCGCGCTCGCTTACAAGAAAACCAGGGAGGTAGCTACTTTGACGCAGCAGGAACTCTTCTCCCCGATCACGGAAGTCCCATATTTTGAGGCTGTTACTGGTTTTTCGCCGTATCCCTGGCAGCAGCGTTGCTTTGCCGAGCTGCTAGCGAATCGTCCACCTTCCGCATTGAGCTTGCCAACTGCCAGCGGCAAGACCTCCGTCATCCTGCTTTACCTCCTGGCTCTGGCCGAGGGCGCATCGCTGCCACGCCGACTCGCCTACGTGGTTGATCGGCGGAGCATCGTGGATCAGACGACCAGGGAGATCGAGCGCTGGATTGAGGCGATTTCTCGAATCCCCGAGCTGACGGAGCGCTTTCGCTCCCTGGCTGCCTTTCCAATGGACGAGCGGACGATCCAGGTTGGGACCCTCAGAGGCGGGCTGGCAGACACCGGTGAGTGGCGACTTGACCCGGCTCAGCCGACGGTAATCGTTGGCACGGTGGACATGCTGGGCTCACGGCTATTGTTCTGCGGCTATGGGGATGGACGTAACCGCCGCGCGCTTCATGCTGGCTTGCTCGGCATGGACACCACCCTGGTGCTCGATGAATCACACCTGAGTCCTGCGTTCTCCGCCACGCTGGGTGATATGCGTCGTCTTCATCAGCCCTGCCTTGGCAAGACCTTTCACACCCTGACCATGTCGGCTACTCCCCGTGAAGGGGAGCGGGCGACCTTCGCGGAAGAGGATCTGGCACACCCGGCCCTGGGGAGGCGCCTGCGGGCGGTCAAGCGGCTGGCCGAGCATGAGGTCGATACGCCGCGAGATCGGCGTGCGCGGATGGCAGAGATCATGGCTGGCTTCCAGCGGGGGGCGATCATCGCCTTCGTGGCCTCGGCGCAGGAAGCACAGCAGCTGCTCACCGATCTGATGAAGCAACTGGGCAAGGAGCGGGCGGCTGATGCCGCACTGCTCACCGGCACCCTGCGCGGCCATGAACGTCAGGCGCTGTTTGGCACTGATCTATGGCGCCGCTTCGCCCGGCCAGAGCCGGAGGACGACGAGCTCCCCGCCGTCTTTCTGATTGCCACGGCCGCCGGGGAAGTCGGTGTCGATCTGGATGCTGACCATCTGGTGATGGACCTCGCGCCGCTCGACTCGGTGATCCAGCGCCTCGGCCGGGTGAACCGCTCGGGGCGACGCCCGGAGGCTCAGGTTCACCTTGTGCATAGCCCAAAGGACATCGAGTTCGACCCAAAGAAGACAGATGCGAGAACCCGCCTGGCTCAGGCCCGGTATCACACACTAGCGCTGCTCCGGCGAAACACAACGCTGTCTCCGCTGGCACTGCTCGCCATTCCCGAGGCGGAAGCGCAGCAGGCCGCCAGTCCTTCACCAACCTGTGTGCCGCTGGAGATGGGCCGGCTCACGCTGCTAGCAGCTACCGCAGCTGGCATCGAGCTACCACCGGTGGCGACGTTTCTGCGCGGGGTGACCGACGACCCCGAGCCTCCCGAGACCCAGCTGCTCTGGCGCGATGATGTAGACCTGCTCTTGCGCAGTGGCCTTGCCGCGGCTCGGGATGCGCTGGCCATGCTGCCGCCTCGCCCACGGGAACTACTGAAAGTGCCTTCACAGGTCGCGGCAGCAGACCTGGCCAAGCTGGCCGAGGCTCAGGGGCCATTTCAGTGCCTTCGCCTTGCAGCTGACGGCGACTTGGAGTCGTTGGAAGTCACCGCCGACAAGACCCAGCTCGTCAGACTGCTCAGGCACGCCACGCTCGTTCTACCCTCGGTGATCGGTGGCCTCTCCGACACCGGCTTCCTGGACCCCAGGCGAGCCGGAAGAGCGGTTATCGATCTAGCCGACGATGAGGACGGACTGCGGTTCGAGTTGCGGGAGGGGGCGTCAAGCGATCTGCCGCTCTGGATAGACAAGGCGGTGCAATGGCGCCTGCCGCTTCACGATCCCGACGACGAAGAGGCGGCACCGGCCTGGTGGGTTTATGCTAAGCGTCGACCGGGCGAGCTGGCGCTCAATGTCGATTCCGATCTCAGCCGTCTCTCACGGCAGCTGGAGCCCCTGGATGAACATAACCGGAGGGTTGGAAGGGCCGCTGCCCGTATTGGCCAGGCTCTGGGCTTGCCCGACTACGTGGTAGAGGCCCTTGAGTCCGCCGGCACCCTTCACGACGAGGGGAAGGCTCGGCAGGTCTGGCAGCGGGCGGCGGGGAATCGCCATCCCGAGCCTGTCGCCAAAACTCCCCGGGGGCAGTTCCAGCCTGGCCTCCTAGGAGGCTATCGCCACGAGTTCGGTTCGCTGGTCGAGGCGGAGCGCCGACTCTCTGCCGAGTTTGAGGATGAGCAGACGAGGCTTGGCCGAGAGTTGACCCTTCACCTCATCGCTGCGCACCACGGCCATGCCCGCCCCGGTTTTGCCCTCCCTCGGCAGTGGGACCCCGAACTGCCGCAGGCCCAGTCGGAAGCATTGGCACGAGCGGTGGAGCGGCGCTACGCCATGCTCCAGCAGCACTTCGGCCCTTGGGGCCTGGCGTGGCTGGAGGCGTTGCTGAAGTGCGCTGACGCTCGTGTCTCCAGCGGTCTGGCAACGGAGGGTAGTGCGAATGGCTGAGCGCTTCACGATCGACCCGACCAACCCCGGCGAGGTGCTCGCCTGCGCCGGCCTTGCCTGGCTGGCCGAGCGTTCCGAGCCGGGCGCACAGAGCGGCTTTGTTGAGCATGGCGGTCGCTGGCACTTCGAGGTGCCGTTTTCACCCGAGCCGCTGATGGAGCTGACGGCCAAGGACCCTCAAGTACACGATGATCACCTGGTGGTGGGACCGCTGCGGCTGGACTGGTGGCAACGTGACTGGGGCCTCAATCCGGCCTTCAAGTTCTGGGCCGGCCAGCAAACCGCGCAGTCGGTACTGACCAACCTGCTGCACGCAGCGAGGCCGGGCGCTCCAGCGGACTGGCTGAGCTTCATGGCACCCACGACCGGCCGGTTAGGGGTAGACCCTCGCGGTAACTGGGACAGCCTCTCCCTGGGCTGGTCCATCAATGAGCACAACAAGATCAAGAATCTCTGTCGCCCCTACGTGGAGTGGCTGGCATTTCTCGGTCTTCAGGCATTTCCCGTCCAGGGTGATCGCACTAACGGCCTGCATTACCACCTCTGGCGGCCAGCCCCTCTGACGATTGCAGTGCTGGCCTTCGCGGGTGCTGGGCGTCATACCATTGCCGGCTACACCGCTGGTACCGGCAAGTCAGGCAGCAACACCTACCTCAAATCCGGCCAACCCTTCAGGAGTGAACCATGACCCAGATACGGGACCTGCTTGATGATAAGGACATCGTCGCCCTGGCGCTGACGCAGGAGCTTGAGCCGATGGAGGGCTGGGAGGTGCCACTGTTTCCGGCCACCTATCCGGCCTCCGACAAGGGGCGCGGTCATCGCCATGACACACCGTACAACATCAACGAGCTCAAGGATGGCACGCTGGTGGCGACGCTGGACTCGGTACAGTCGCAAGCCAATCGCCTGGAGGCCGTCTTTCATGGTGAGCTCCAGCGAGCCGTTCCCCAGATAAGCATCACGGCCGGAGAGCGCACCCTCCAGTTGACCGAGCTGCCGCATCGGCTGGCGGATGCCGCTATCCGCGCCAGCGATCTTCGCGAGGAGATCCGCACCGCCTTCGAAGCCTACGCGGCCAACGATCCTTTGCCGATCGCCAAGCTTGGCCCGACAGCACTGGTCTTTGGCGCCTGGGATTCCCGTGACACACGAGTCAAAATCCCGCGCCTGCTGCGCAGCGAGATCCATGCCTGGGACGTGGACGTCTTCACCCGCTCGGCTCAGTTCTCCGGTTCCTTCAGCCGTGAAGACCTGGGGTTTACCGAGAAGGAGTGGAAAGAAGGGGCGGAAATGGGCTTCGCCCCGACGCCGTCGGTCGATCAGCACGGCGGGGTCCTGGTCCGCGGCGGTATTCGCCAGACGGCCACCTTGCACCTGGGGGCAGTGCGTCAACTGGAGGCCGCAGCGCCTGGGCTGGGCGCCTACACTCTGGGGCTGGCGCTGGGCGCGATGTGGACGGGCGGTCGAGACTACACCCTGCGTACCGGTTGCTGGCTTATCCCGAAGGGCCCCGCCAGAATGGAGGCAGTCAGTCGCCAAGGTGTACGCGAGCCCATCGAGCTCACCACCGAGGCGGTCCTGGATTTCCTCGACAGTCAGGCTCTCGATGCGGCCAAGAGCCTGGAGGTGCCCCTCGGGGCCGAACAGGCTCGCGCCGCACAATATGATCCGGCGGCCGGCAAGAAGCTTCTCAAGAAAGCGAATGAGGACTGATATGCCCGTCCTACAACTGACGGTGAGGTGGCTTGCCGGTGAGGGCCTTGGCGCCTATCACGGTGCGGAGTGGCCACCTTCTCCAGTGCGGGTGTTTCGCGCTCTGCTGGCAGGATCCCAACGCCCTGGAGGTGCTGGCACACGAGGCCTTCAGGCACTTGAGAGATTGGAGCAGATGCCACCCCCCGTGATCCTGGGACCTTTGGCGCATCGGCTGGAGCCGGTGGCCACCGCCGTTCCCAACAATGACGGTGACCGGGTGTTAGTGGAGTACCAGGCGGGGCGCCACGACAAGGCGAGACGACGGACCAGCCAGCTGAAGACGATGCGTCGCCGGCAGGGCTGGCAGGTGCCCTCGGCGGTCCAGTATCGGTGGCAGTTTCCGGAGTCCGATCCTGACCCCCAGGCGTTCGATCTGCTTGCTCAGGGCCTCACCCTGCTGGGCCAAGGGACGGATCTGGTAGCGGCACATGCCGACTGGCATGACAGCGAGCCACCACGCTGGGGTTATGCCTGGGTGCCTGCCATCGGAGGTGTTGAAGGCATGCCGGCGCCCTCCCCGGGAGAGCTGGAACGCTTGACCCAGGCCCATGCCGACGATCGCCTTCGCATCCAGGGCGAGACGGTTCGGTCTGCAATGGAACCGCCTGTGCATATCGCTGAGTACCTTGACCCCCTAGGGCCGCCGCCGCAGCGGTGGCAGGCGTTTTCGCTCCGGTCACCGGATGCTGCCTCACCCTGGTCGAAGACGGGCGCCGAGGCAGTTCAAGTGGCAGGCATGGTGCGACACGCCATACACCGGGCAGCCAAGCTTGCCGGGCTAGATCATCAGGTCGTCACCGAATTGATGGGGCATGGCGGCGAAGGGAGAATCAATGTGCTGCCGGTGCCTAATGTCGGCCACCGGTGGGCTGACGGGCGCGTCCGGCGGGTATTGATCAGCGCCGGCACCGCGGTGGACCAAGGGACCTGGGAGGCGGTCACCCTGCGGCTTGGTGCCATGGAGTTGATCAGTGAGCCTTCAGGTGAAGTGGCGGCAATGCTGATTCCAGCAGTGAATGTGAACCAGGATGCCGTCTTCGCGCACTTCCTTCGACCGGCAACTCGCTGGACGTCCGCCTCGCCGGTCATCCTGCCAGGCTTTGATGCCCGCCGTGGCCGTCCGCGCCCAGCGAAGGCAGCAAAACGGCTGCTCCGGCATGCGGGAATACCCCTGGAGGCGGTGCGGCGTATTGAGCTGCATCCGGCGCCGGAGCTGGCGGCCGTGTATGCAGCGCAAGCGGTACAGGTACCGCGCCATCTTCGTGATTACCCACGTGTCTTCGTGACTCTGGAGTTCCATCGGCCGGTCCATGGGCCGTTGGTTCTGGGAGCCGGGGCTGGGCTTGGTTTTGGGCTGCTCATCCATCGCGAGCGCTCCATTGGTCAGGGGCATCCCGGGGAGCGGTCGCATGATGAAAAAGCACGTTGAATGAGATGGTTATGCCTGACCGCTGCTCCTCAACGATCGAGTTTTGAGGTTCTAAACCGTGAAGTGATAGGAGCACTCGCACAAGCCGTGGTAACTATCGCTTCCGAGTCGATTTTTCCGGATGGCATGATCCCCGGCGTTCAGCCGGGGTGGCATTGAAGCTAGCCGAGGGAGAGAACGGTGCGGTTGGGGCGCACGGTGATCCCCGGCGTTCGGTCGGAGTGTCATTGAAGCCAGCTCAATGGCGACGAGTGGCAGCAGCTCTCCTTCGAGTGATCCCCGCTTTTTTGCCAGAGTGGAATTGAAGTGCGTTGAAGGGTGTTCCCGAACAGATCATCATGTTGTGGCCCCCGGCGTTCGGCCGGGGTGGCATTGAAGCGGCACGTGATAGGTCACATCGTAGAGCTTGCCCACCATGATCCTCGGCGTTCAGCCGGGGGGGCATTGAAGCTATATGGGCGGAATCGTCTCCAACGACGCCGCACTTGCTGTTCCCATCATTCAGTTGGGGTGGAGTTGAAGCGGCACTAACGGTGGGGCTATTTTTACGCTCTATTGTCTGTGATCCCCGGTGTTCAGCCGGGGTGGCATTGAAGCATCCACTTGAAGCCGACCGCCACAGCGACCAGGCCGATGTGGTCCCCGGCGTTTAACCGGGGTGGTATTGAAGCCAGGTCGATTACGGGGAGATGACCACTCGCCTGTACGTGATCCTCAAGCTTCGGCCGGGGTGACATTGAAGAAACACCATCGGCGCCAACCACCCGATCTGGCTGGCCCGTGATCCCCGGTGTTCCGCCGAGGTGGCATTGAAGAACCTGCTTGTCGATGGCCTTACTGCCTTGCCGGACGGTGATCCCCGGCGTTCTGCCGGGGTGGTGTTGAAGCGTGTACCCCAGGCGGGCGGACTTAACGACGTTAACCATGCGATCCCCGGCAGCACTTCAGCCGGGGTGGCATTGAAGCCGCTGGTTCCAAGACCGCAACCGTGCTCCGTACCAGCGTGATCTCCGGCGCTCAGCCGGGGTGGCATCGAAGCGCGTTGTCGGTGCCGACTTCGGTCAGGAATACGCCGTGATCCCCAGCGCCTAGCTGGGGTGTCATTGAAGGAGCGCACGTTATTCCACTACCACGGCACCCGGAGCGTGATCCCCGGCGTTAGGCCGGGGTGGCATTGAAGCATGTTCGACCGCGACCGTGGCATGCAGCAGATGGTTGTGATCCCCGGCGTTCTGCCGGGGTGGCATTGAAGCGGGTCAATGGGGTTGACCGGGATCGTCTGCAGCAGGCGTGATCCCCTGCGCTCAGCCAGGGTGGAATTGAAGCCGCAGGCAGTTGCCGGCGTGATCGATGATGATGCGGTGTGATCACCGGCATTCAGTCGGGGGTGAAATTGAAGGCCCGGCACTACGGTGGCGCCACACAGGGCACATTCGAGTTATCCCCGGCGTTCAGCTGGGGTGGCATTGAAGTGACTGGCGGGCCTACCGGGAGGCGATGCACTGGGACGTGATCCTCGTCGCCTAGCTGGGGTATTGAAGCTACAAAGGGCAGTTCGGTCGCGCCGCCAACGGCACGTGATCCCTATCGCCCAGCCGAGGTGGAATTGAAGCGTGATGGGCAGCCACACTGGTCCGTAACTGACGTGGCCGCGATCCCCGCGTTCAGTTGGGGTGGTATTTAAGCACCACCATTGGCTTCTAGACCGACGGCCAGACGGTCAAGTAATCCCCTGCTACTAGACGGGGTGGCATTGAAGCATGGCCGTCGATCAGATGTACACCAAGGGTTAGTTAGTGATCCCCGGTGTTCCGCCGGTGTGGTATTGAAGCGACGGCGAGGCAACCGAGCGTGATATGACCACGCTTCTGCTCCCCAGCATGGGTCTGGGGTGGCATTGAAGCATCGACGGTCAGGCGAACTTCGGAGACGCCATCTGCTTGATCCCCGGCATCGGCCGGGGTGGCATTGAAGCTGGATGATTTGGTTATCGCCGGGGTCATCCTCCCGATGTGATCCCCGCCGTTCCGCTGGGGTGGAATTTAAGTCGCGTCGATTATGGAGAGATGGCCACTTGCCTGTATATGATCCCCGGCACTCAGCCGGGGTGGTATTGAAGCGGGCGGTACAGGTAGCCGGCGCCCGTGTCAGGGTCGAGTAATCCCCGGCGTTCAGCCGGGGTGGTATTGGAGCATGTAGTCGTCAATGATCAGGAAGTCGGCCCCGCGGCCGTGATCCCTCGCATTCAGCAGGGGTGGCATTGGAGCGGGGTGCGGTTGATGTCCAGGTCGATGTACAGACGATGATCCCCGCGTCCAGCCAGGGTGGTATTGAAGCTGGGACCACTACAAGCGGCAGCTCAAGCTGCCTGACTTGTGATCCCTGGCGTTCAGCCGGGGTAGCATTGAAGGAGCGCACGTTATTCCACCACCACGGCACCCGGAGCGTGACCCCCGGCTTCTACTCAGGGGTGGCATCAAAGCATTGGCGACGAGTTCGGCGCGCTTCCCTTGGATGGGAGCTCCCCGGCGTCCAGCCGGGGCGGAATTGAAGCGTGTGAGGCAGCAGCTGGACGAACCCACAGACCCGCTTGATCTCCGGCGTTTGCCGGGGTGGCATTGAAGCACGCGAGGCATGCCGTCATGAGCAAGGATGGACCTGTGTGATCCCCCCGCGTTGAGCAGGGGTGGCATTTAAGCGCGATCGGCACGATGAAGGGCTCGCCGGCCTCGATCGTGATCCCCGCGTCCAGGCGGGGTGGCATTGAAGCGAGGCCGTGGGCCTGAGCAACCAGATTACACTGGAGAGATTATCCCCGGTGATCCCCCGTGTTCGGCCTGAGTAGTATTGAAGCACCTCTGCGTGCATGGTGCGCGCCTGCTTTTAATCGAGTGATCCCCAGCGTTTAGCTGGGGTGGCATTGACGCGTATAGTTCTGCACCGTGGTGATCAGGGTCAGTCCCATGATCCCTGGGATTCAGCCGGGGTGGCATTGGATAGTCTCTGCTCAAGACCTCGGGTAGGGTAGAGGAACCTCAAACAGGGGCACATTTAGGGGCACAACTGAAGAATAAGAAAGGATAATTATTTAAAAATCAAATGCTTGGTTTATTTTTTTATTGGACGCCGCCTCCACCAATTAAGTCGACGAATCAAGCACCTACGGGTGCTTTTTTCGTTTCTGGCCCTCCATAACCCCACCCAGGCCTGAGGCGCTTTTACACCCCCTCCACCTCGATCCCGTGCCGGGCGAGCCAGCCCTTGCGCTGCTCATAGTCCGGCATGGCGCGCTCCAGGCGGCGCCTCGAAGACCTGCCCCCTTGGTGGCGCACGTCTTCTTGATCGTCTCCAGCTCCTTCTTGCCGTAATCGCGAAACGGGGCCTCGAACAGGCCGTCGTATCTGGCGCCACCCTTGATGGCCTATCGGGTAGACAGCGCAGTTGAACGATGAGCCTGTAAACAATTGGACGAACAACAAGGCACCAATTGGACGCTAGATTTTCCATCAATTGGACGTTATCCTTGCCATCAATTAGACGATAGCAGAGGCCCGACATGACATTCCCCTACCTTCCACGGCTGATTCGCGATCGAGTGCTTGAGTCCCTCGCCGATACGCCGGTGGTCTGCCTGTTGGGGCCACGGCAGGTGGGCAAGACGACGCTCGCCCAGCGCATCGACCCCGAACGCACCTATCTGAACCTGGATGATGCGACGCTGCTGGAAGCGGCTCGGCAGGATCCGCTCGGCTTCGTCGAGGGGTTGCCTGAACGCGTCACTCTGGACGAGGTGCAGCGCGCCCCTGAGCTGCTGCTGGCCATCAAGTCGGTGGTGGATCGGGATCGACAGCCAGGCCGGTTTCTGTTGACAGGCTCTGCCAACCTGCTGTTGCTTCCCAAGGCACAGGATTCCCTGGCGGGCCGCATGGAAGTCATCTACCTGCATCCGCTGACCGAACAGGAGAAGCGCGTGAGTGATTCGACCCTGCTCGGCGCGCTGCTGGAGGGTCAGTTAACGCCCAGGATGGTGGCAGACACCACCCCCCTCGCCCCCACGGCGGAGGTGCTCTGTCAAGGCGGCTACCCTGAACCCAACCGCCGGGCACCCCATCGGGCACGCCAGTGGTATCGCCAGTACCTCCAAGCCATCGTGCAGCGCGACGTGCGGGATATCGCCGCCATTCAGGACGAAGACGGGATGCTGCGGCTGATGGAGTTGTTGGCCTACCGTACGGCCAGCCTGCTCAACGTCAGCAATCTGAGCAAGGAACTGGGAATGGAGCGCGCCACCGTCGCCAAGTACCTCGGCATCCTGGAGCGCCTCTTCCTGATTCAGCAGCTCCCTGCCTGGCACCGCAATCACGCCAAACGACTGATAAAGAGCCCCAAGCTGCATCTGGTCGATACCGGCCTTGCCGCGGCACTGGGGCGCCTGGGGCCGGAGCAGTGGCTCACCGAGGCAGAACGCTTCGGCTCCCTGCTGGAAAGCCATGTGGTCGAGCAGTTGATCGCCCAGGCCTCCTGGAGTGAACCGGAGCTACGCTTTTCCCACTACCGGGACAAGGACCAGGTGGAGGTCGATCTTGTCATCGAGCGGGGTCAGGAGCTCTGGGGGGTTGAGGTCAAGCGCGCCGCCAGCGTCCAGGCCAAGGACGCCGCCGGCCTCGCCAGGCTTGCCGACCAGGCCGGCAAGGGATTCCGCGGGGGCATGCTGCTCTACACCGGCCGCCACTGCCTCAAGCTGCAGGTGCCGGGATGCTTCGCCGTTCCCATCGGCATGCTGTGGGGCGAGGAACCCGGGAAGGCCATCTCCAGCGAGGAAGCATTGCAAACCTTGGCCGACCAGGCCCAGGACCTGGGTATGGGGTACTGAGACGCTTCGTGGTCATCTACGATGCCATCGGGCGGTCATGATGCACGCGGCAGAATGACCTGCCCTCCCCTGAGCCCACGACCTGCGACTTTGGTCGCAGACTTGACGCGAAAACCACTTGATACCAGCCTCAGGGGGCGCCATTATCGGCGCCACTCGCCCTCCCCCTGCGGGGAGCCGGGCGAGGCCAAGACCGGGGTGGCATCGGGTCGGGGGCGCCGAGGCGCTTCACTACCGATAAGACCCTACCACTGTTGACATTTCCCGATCTGGATTCGAAACCCCATGAGCAAAGTCCTGATT